>ENA-OUNI01001053-OUNI01001053.1-human-gut-metagenome-genome-assembly--contig:-NODE-1053-length-11476-cov-9.859283_pt1 | contig 11476 bp, 13 predicted proteins | sample MGYA00242499_ERZ504580 | MGnify/ENA primary metagenome ERZ504580 (study PRJEB26092, sample SAMD00036315) | human gut metagenome | host: Homo sapiens | study: EMG produced TPA metagenomics assembly of... | reverse complement strand
ATTTGCGGCGTATCGCGTCCAGCGCCTGCTCCGCGTCGCGCTGCCGCGCCGACCGCGTGACGGTTCCGGCGGACTGTGCCTCGGTCTCCTCCAGCACGTCATCCAACGTCGGCTGCACGGTCGAACCAGCCGACCTCGCCAATCCGCTCGCGCTCATGCCGGCGAGCCGGATGTCTCGCGGCAGGGGAGTGCCGGGGCTCCGCATGGCGGCGACGCCACCCTCGATCCCCAGCATCCGGCACAGTAGCTCTACGGATTGCGGATACAGCGCGGCGGCCGTGTCCTCGGCGCGTTCCATGGTGTGTGACATCGACTTGTAGCTCAGATCGGCGAACCGCAGTTTCACCGTCACCGTCCGCGCCACCAGACCGCGTCTGCGTAGCGAGCTCGCCACTTCGTCGCAGCACCGGCGCAGCAGGTCGCATACCCGTCGCATGTCGCGCGTGTCCTCGGGGAACGTGCTCTCGGAGCCGATCGACTTCTCCGGAGTGTACGGCGTCACCGCACGCTCATCCATGCCACGCGCGGCCATATACAGGCCGTGGGCCATGGTCTGCGAGCCGATGGCCGTGGCCAGCGTCTGCTCGCTCATCTTCGCCAGGTCGGCCACGGTCTTCACGCCCCACTCCGCCAGCCGCCGCTCCAGCGAAGGCCCGATGCCGGGTATGCCCCGCAGCGGCATCATCTGTACGAACTCGGCGTGACGGGCGACGGGAATCAGCAGCATGCCATCAGGCTTCGCATTCGTCGACGCCATTTTCGCGACCAGCTTGTTCGCGGCGACGCCCACCGAACAGGTCACATGGAACCGCGAGGCGACCTCCTGTCGTATCCAGCGCCGATCCGGGTCGCCGTTGCCAGGCGAGCAGCGCCCCCGACACGTCCATATACGCCTCATCCACCGAAACCTGCTCGAACCGGTCAGTGACCTGGCTGAACACCTCTTCGACGATGCGCCGAGACATCATCCGGTAGTAGTGCATGTCCACCGGCAGGAACACGCCGTCCGGGCACAGCTGACGGGCACGGGCGCTCGCCATCGCCGAATTGACGCCGTAACGCCGTGCCTCATAGCTCGCCGCCGACACCACCGAGCGCGTCCCGGTGCGATGATCACCGGCTTGCCTTTGAGTTCGGGATGACGTGCCACTTCCAGCGAGGCGTAGAAGGCGTCCATGTCGATGTGCAGCACCGTGCAGCCGGTCTCGTCATGCCCCCAATCGCGTTTGGCGGCGGCCAGTCTAGGTGCGGTGCTCATATCCCTTATCGTACCGTGCCGGGCTGGGATGGAGCGGGCCTTGCCGTACCGGTTGGGGAGCGGCCGTCGCAATCTCTTTGCCGCCCGCGCGTGGCCTGGCCTGTCGGAGTGCAGGGCGCCGCGAAATTGCTGGCGTTGCTGCTGATCGTCGCGGGGATCGTCACGTTCACGGGCGACTCGAATCCGGCGCGTTGACCCGCCGTCAGGCCCCGTATGACGCCGCGTGCGGCACACCGTGTTGCTGAAGTCCGGGGGACGATGGTAAGATGCCATGTTGTTGCGCCAATGTGCAACATGGAGACATGCCTGAGTGGCCGATAGGGGCACCCTGCTAAGGTGTTAGTCGTGTTTAGCGGCTCGAGGGTTCGAATCCCTCTGTCTCCGCCGACTAGGCTCCGGACGTTTGCCCGGGGCTTTTTGCTTTTTCCGGGTCTTTCTCGAGGGACGTCAAGAACGACTATTGCAGCCCGTATTATGGCAGCAGGCTGGAGCCGCCGGTGCGTGGGTCGATGCTGTGTGACTGGTAGGGAATCGGTAAGCCACGAAAAGCTGAATGTTCGCTGGGATTTGTGTGGTCATGATATGAGAAAGCCGGTCGTGCATAATCCGCGCGACCGGCCATCCGGGCAAGGCGCACCGTCCCTTATAGCGAAGCAGGGGGGGGCGGAGGTACGCCATTGTCCGTCCGTCTCCAAGCAGTCATTCTACCCCCTTCGTTTACCGTGACACGATGATGTCATCGTTCACATAGTAAGAAAGATGCCGCCGCAATGTGATTGCATATGCCGGTTTCCCGCGCGTGTCGCACGTCTGTGCTTGTGTCGTAGGGGAGATTCGCCCGCGCGTGTCGTGTCCGCTTACTGGACAGTAGCTGACGGGCGTTAGACTGAGAACCATCAGGACGAGATGAGCGAGGAGCGTACGATGGGGCACATCCGGGGAAAAGGGCATCACAGGACGACGGCATCGCATTCGCCCGTCAGGGCGCTCGTCGTCGTGCTGGTCATCGTGGCGGTGCTCGTCGGCGGCGGATGGCTGGTCGTGCGGCATATGCAGGCCGCCGCTCCCGTCGCGAAACCGGACAAGGCCGCGACGGTGACCCGGGTCGATCTCGACAACAAGCAGGCCGTACCCGAACCGGTTGTGGAGCACCATGGCAATTCGCCCGACTGCCCGGACACCGACTGCATCTCCATGCTGGTCAACGGCGACCTGCTGTTCCATCCGAACCTGTGGAAGCATTTCGCCGGTGCGAACACCGCCGCCACCGACGGCACGGCGTTCGATTTCACGCCGCTGTTCGAAACCATGAAGCCATACATCCAGCGTCCGACATCGCCGTGTGCGAGTTCGAGACGCCGATCGCCAAACGCGGCGGTCCCTACACCGGCTATCCGGTATTCAACGTGCCGCCGGAGGTCGCCGATGCCGCGGCCTCGGTCGGCTACACCGCCTGCACGCACGCCACCAACCATTCATGGGATCAGGGTGCCGACGGCATCGCCCGCCTGTGGGATACGCTCGCGTCCAAGGGCATCGCGCAGACCGGTTCGTACAAGAACGAGGAGGACTCCACCAAGCCGCTGGTCATCGACTCGCCCACGGGCGGCGGCAAGCTCGGCCTGGTCACCGGCACGGTGTCGCTCAACGGCATGACCGCCGACCATGACTGGCAGGTCGACCGCCTGCGCGAAGCCGGCGACCCCCAGCATCAGTCCGACATCGACCGTGCCGTCGCCAAGGCCAAGGCCGCCCGTGAACAGGGGCGCCGACGTGGTGGCCATGGCCATGCATTCGGTGCAGGAATACATCGACTACGCCGATTCGTGGCAGGTCTCCGAGGCGCATGAGCTCGCGGACACCGGCGCGTTCGACGTGATCTACGGCGCCGGATGCCATTGCGCGCAGCCCATCGAGAACTACAACGGCACGTGGATCATCTACGGGCTTGGCAACACGGTGACGGTCAGCGCCCCCGCCAGCAGAATCGTCAACAATCAGGCGTGACCGCCCGCATCCAGTTCGCCGGCCGCAAGGGCGTGGCCGGGGCATGGCGCGTCAGCCGCATCGACTGGGTGCCGACCGCGAACATGCGGCAGGGCTCATACCAGTGGTGTCCGATCTCCAGCGACCATCCCAACGGCACATGCTGGTCCGAATCGCAGGATGCGCAGGTGCGCCAGCGCATATGGAACGTCATCTATTCGATGGGCGCCGACAAGAACGTCGTGAAGGAGTGGAACATCACCGATGAAAACCGTTCTTGACACGTCCGACCGGCCGGCGCATGACGCACTGGTGGAGAAGAAGTCCGAGTTCATCGCCGATGTGTGCCATGTGGATGCGTTGGACGAGGCGCTGCTGTTCGTCGATTCCGTTCGCCAGCTGCACCCCAAGGCCCGGCATGTGGCGTACGCCGCGATATGCGTCGACGGCGATGGTCGCGTGCGGGAGAGGATGAGCGATGATGGCGAACCATCCGGCACCGCCGGCAAGCCCATTCTCGACGTGCTGCGGCAGGGAGATCTGATGAACTGCGCAGTGACGGTCACCCGGTATTTCGGTGGTATCCTGCTGGGGTCGGGCGGGCTGATTCGCGCGTATTCGTCCGCCGCCTCGCTGGGCGTCAAGGTGGCCAGACTGGCGTCCATCGAGACGTGCCGCAGATACACGACAGCGCTGCAGTACCGCAATTTGACGTGTTCCGTCAACTCGCCTCGGATTGCGGGGCCGCGCTGGAGAATGAGCGGTACAGTGACCGTGTCGTACTGGACGCGGTGGTGCCGGTGGAGCGTGAGCGGGAATTTTTCCGGCGCGTGCGTGAGGCGTTCAGCGCGACGGTGACGCCCGAATCCGGTGAACTGATAAGCCGTCCCGTCGCAATCTAAACAGGCGCGATGTTATGCGCAGCATGTCTGGGGGTGGTTTTGCGGTACTCAGCTCACCCGTCAGCAGGAACGCAATACTTTGCGGAAGATATGGTTCGGTTCGGCGACCCCTCGGGTATGGTGATGACTATGAGCGAGATGCAACGACATGATGACGAGGCCACGGTGCGCGAGGCCACAGCGCAGACTGCAGCGCAGTCTCAGCCCGACAGCGCCACTGACTCCACGCCCTTCGAGCCTCTGACCGCCACGTATGAGCGGCTGCGGCACTCCACCGATAGCGCGGAACTGTCCGGGTTCGCGCGCCGTCCGTTGCCGGACCGTTCCGATCAGGCGGCGTTCTCCCGTGCGACGGCACTGCTGGAGGCCGTCGCCGCAACCGGCACACGCCGTTGGAAGATCGCATCATGCTGGCGGAGACGATGCCGTTCCCGAACATCCTGGTCAAGCTGTCGACGGACCCGAGTCCGGACGTGCGCAGGGCCGTGGCGGCCAACGAGGACGACAAGAACTGGCTGGTGGGGCGCCTGACCAAGGACGAGGTCCCCGAGGTGCGCGACGCGGCGCTGCGCAACAAGCGCACATCATGGAAGATGCGGCTGGAGGGAGCGCAGAACACCGATCTTGACGCCGACACCCTGGACGTGCTGTCAAGGCTCGGAGTATCGGAGGAATCCGGTGCCCCGGCGATTCTCGCGACGATGGTGCGGCGCGCGGTGGCGTTGAACCCCGGCACTTCGCAGGAGACGCTCGACCGGTTGCGCGACGACCCTTCGCCCGAAGTGGCGAAAGCCGCGGCGAGCCGGACCTCGGACGCCTCGTGACGCATCATTGCGCGACACCCTCCCCTGCGCTCCCTCCTGCCACCCCCGTACTGACCCCGTTTCGTTCCGACCCGTCCACCGCCGGCGGATCAGGCGATAATCGCGGGTAAAATCTGGCGCAATTCGCGGTATACGTAAGCGTGCCGCGCAAAAGCGGGCTTACACTAAGGAATATGACAGAGAGTACAGAAAGTGCGGAGCGTCTCGCGCGTCCGCTGATCCATCTGGCGCGTCTGGTTGGATTGGCCACGAGCTACATCGGCATGAGCGACGACTATCACGAGATCGATGATGATGTCCTGAAGGCGTTGCTGGGTGCGTTGGGCGTGGACGCCCATGACGATGACGCCATCGATGATTCCGTTGTCCGTATCCTTCGCGAGCGCCACGGGCGTCTCGTCGCCCCGACCGTGTTGCATGTCGTCGGCAAGGAAGATCGTGTGCTGCTCAACACCGGTATCATGCAGATTCCCTCCGCAACCATCACGCTGGAAAACGGCGACGAATACCAGGGTGCGCTGGAGCCGGGAGCCGGAGACGGATCGCAGGCGTACGAGGTCGACGGCAAGTTCGTGGCGACGGCATCCATCACCATACCCGCGGATCTGCCGATGGGATACCATACGCTGCATGTCAGCGTGGGCGACCGCACGCAGGATGCCACGCTGATCAGCGCCCCCGAGCGTATTCCGATGCTGCCGGCCATGGAACATGACCAGCTGTGGGGCTGGATGGCCCAGCTGTATTCCATCCGGTCCGCCGGATCCTGGGGCGTGGGCGATTTCGAGGACCTCAAGACCCTCATGGTCGATTCGCACAGCAAGACCGGCGCCGATTTCATGCTGGTCAACCCGCTGCACGCGTGCGAGCCGGTAGCGCCGCTCACCCCGTCGCCGTACCTGCCGATTTCCCGCCGCTTCATCAACTTCACGTACATTCGTCCCGAGGCGATCGAGGAATATGCCGGCCTCGGCGATGACCTGAAATCGCAGATCGGCGAGCTGCACGCGCAGGCCGAACCGCTGAACGGGGACGCGCAGATTATCGACCGTGATTCGATGTGGCGCGTGAAGATGCACGCCCTGTGCTGATTTTTAAGGCCGGGCGCAGCGAGGAGCGTCAGAAGGCGTTCGACGACTACAAGAGCACGTCCGCCGAAGGGCTTGAGGCCTACGCCACGTGGTGCCTGTGCTACGACAAGTGGGGCGCGCGACCGGCGAAGCGACAGCTGGGAGAAGCGCCTCGACAAGAACAGCGAAGAGGTGCAGGGGCTGCGTCGACAGTTCCCCGACACATTGGACTTCTACCGCTGGTTGGAATGGATCGCCGACGAGCAGCTGGGAGCCGCTCAGCAGGCCGCGAAGGACGCCGGCATGCAGATCGGCCTCATGGCCGACATGGCGGTCGGCGTGCATCCGTCCGGCTCCGACGTGTGGTGGAACCCGGAGTGTTTCGCCAAGGGCGCCACGGTCGGCGCGCCGCCGGATTACTTCAACCAGCAGGGGCAGGACTGGAGCCAGCCGCCACTCAACCCGATCGAGCTGGAGAACACCGGCTACCTCACGTATCGTCACATGGTGCAGGGCATGTTCGCCCATGCAGGCGCGGTGCGCATCGACCACATCCTCGGCCTGTTCCGCCTGTGGTGGATCCCCTCCGGGCACACGCCCAAGGACGGCGCCTATGTGCAGTACGATTCCGAGATCATGCTCGGCATCCTGGCACTTGAGGCGTCACGCGCCCACGGCGTGGTCGTCGGCGAGGATCTGGCGTCGTGCCGGACCACGTCTCGACGTCGCTGTCCGCGCATCAGGTGCTGGGTTGCGCCGTCGAATGGTTCGAGCAGATGGACGGCAAGTTCCGCGCCCCGAAGGATTGGCGCGAGTTCTCGCTCGCTTCGGTGAACACGCACGACCTGCCGCCCGCAGCCGGATATCTCGCGTACGAGCACGTCGAACTGCGCGAGCGCCTGGGACTGATCGAAGGATCGGTCGAGGACTTCGAGCAGAACGCGCGCGCCGAGCACAAGGCCATGATGGTCATGCTGATCGTCAACGGTTATCTCGACCCCGACCTGCTGAAGGACGAGAAAGCCCACGAGCAGGAGATCGTCGAGGCGCTGTACCGCGGTCTGCGCGGCTCCCCGTGCAAGCTGCTCGCGGCGTCCATCGTGGACGGCGTGGGAGAGCGCCGCGCCCAGAACCAGCCCGGCACCAACAACGAATATCCGAACTGGCGCATCCCGCTGGCCGACGGCAAGGGCAATGTCGTGCCGCTGGAGGAGCTGTTCTCCAACACGCGGCTGCTCTCGCTTGCCAAGGTCATGCAGGGGCGCTGAGGGTGCGATATGGGCATGTCATCCGGCCGTACATGAGGTGTCGTTCGGCCGGATGATGAAGTGTGTCGTGCGGCGTTGCGAAATGTCAAAGGTGGCGTTATCATAGAGGATTGTTGTGTTTCCCTAAGGGGTCCTTCAAAGCGCTTTCCCACTCGCCATCGAGGACTTTCAGGGAGCCCACGGATAATGAGGCCGAAACCGCCAAGCCTGACCAGCGCGGCAGTCCAAGCCCGGAACACAATAAGCAAGAAAAGGTACACCAGTGAAAACTTTCACTCCGAAACCAGCCGATTTGACTCATGACTGGTACATCATCGACGCCACCGACGTGGTGCTCGGTCGTCTGGCCACTCAGGTCGCCACGCTGCTGCGCGGCAAGAACAAGCCGACCTACGCGCCTCACGCCGATTCCGGTAACCACGTGATCATCATCAATGCCGACAAGATCGCTCTGACCGGCAACAAGATGGGCAAGGAACTGTACTCGCACTCCGGTCGTCCCGGTGGCCTGCGTCGCGATAGCTACGCCGAGCTGCTGGCGAACAAGCCGGAGCGCATCATCAAGCTGCCGTCAAGGGCATGCTGCCGAAGAACCGTCTGTCCAAGGTGCAGCTGGACCGTCTCCGCATCTTCCGTGGTGCCGAGCATCCGCACACCCCGCAGCAGCCGCAGGTTTTCGAGATCGCTCAGGTCTCGCAGCAGGCCAAGTGAACCGAAGGGAGATAGAGAATCATGGCTGAAAACACCAACGACTCCGCGGTTCAGGCAACCGAAGAGGAGCTCACCAGCTACACCACCGAGACCAACGCGGGTGCCGGCACCGGCACTTCCGCGATTGCTCCGGGCTACGGCACCGGCCGCCGCAAGGAAGCCGTCGCCCGCGTGCGTCTGGTTCCCGGCACCGGCAAGTGGACCATCAACAAGCGCACCCTGGAGGAGTACTTCCCCTCCAAGCTGCTGCAGCGTGAGGTCAACTCCCCGATCGTGCTGCTCAAGCTCGAAGGCAAGTTCGACGCGATCGTCCTCGTTGACGGCGGCGGCACCACCGGTCAGGCCGGTGCCATCCGTCTCGGCGTTGCCCGCGCTCTGAACGCCATCGACCGTGACGCCAACCGCGCCGCCCTGAAGAAGGCCGGCATGCTGACCCGCGACTCCCGTGTCGTGGAACGCAAGAAGGCTGGTCTGCACAAGGCACGTCGCGCTCCGCAGTTCTCGAAGCGTTAATATACGCCAGTTCTGGCTATCGCGAGGCCCTTTCGGAAACATCGTTTCCCGGAAGGGCCTCGTTCGTTATGAGCACCTCTACTGCAGCCTGCGCATCACGCTGATGCTGAGTGCGGGCATCGTCCATACCACCGACCGTTAACCGTAGCGTTGCCGCCATCACGGGCCGACGTGGAAGCGCCATGCACGGTACTGGCCGCAGACATGGTCGCCGAAACATCCGCGCCAACGCCCGGGGCCTGCTCGTCATCCTCGAACAGCACATCGGCATGCTCTGTGGTGGCGCCAAGCAGATCCAGCTTGTCCTGCTCGGCCAGCGACGCCTGAACGGTCTTCAACAGCTGATGGATGTTGTCCTTCTCGCTGACGGACATGATCCAGTTGCTGCGCAGCGCCTGATTCTTGCCGATACGCTGCAGCCGATCGCCCGGCGTCGGCTGCAGTCCGACCGCGGTCGCGGAACTCCAGTCGCACTGCCAGGAGCAGTCGCTCGGCAGGGTGAACCGGCGTACCTCGTCGACGCCGTTGATCACGATGAGCACATCGACCTCATCCTGCGAGAGCAGTCGCATCGCGAAGCTGCGTATCGTCGTGTCGAACCAGTCCCGATCCATCGGCGTGGTGCCGTCGGGCAGATACCATTGCACGCGGCTCGACGGCTTGAACAGGCCGAGCTGCGTGAGCCGCGTGAAGAACTCCTCGTGATGGTACAGTCCCAGCGATTTGCGTATCGACAGCAGTCGGGACACCGTCTCCAGGCGGTGCATCTGCATGGTTTTGCGGGGCTGGTATATCCAGTCCCAGTTCAGCCAGGTGATGTCGTTGTCCTGCGCATAGGCGTTGTTGTTGCCGCTCTGCGAGTTGCCGAATTCGTCGCCCGCCAGCATCATCGGTGTGCCCAGCGACAGCATCAGCGTGCCGAGCATGTTCATGGCGGCCTGCTCGCGTTTGCGGATGATCGCCGGGTCGTCGGACGGCCCCTCGACGCCGAAGTTCGCGGAGTGGTTCACGTTTGATCCGTCGATATTGTTCTCGCCGTTGGCCTCGTTGTGCTTGACCGCGTATCGGGTCAGGTCGGTGAGCGTGAATCCGTCGTGGCACGAGACGTAGTTGATCGAGGACACGCATCCGCGCCCGGGCTCCGTGGCGAACAGGTCGGATGAACCGCACAGTCGCGTGGCCATCTCCTGCATGCCGATACCGCTGGGCGCCCCCGGTTGGGTGTCGGTGATCCAGAATCGGCGCACCGTGTCGCGGAACCGGTCGTTCCACTCGCTGAACGGCATGCCGAATCCGCCGGTCCTCCATCCCTGCGGCCCCAGGTCCCAAGGCTCCATGATGAGTTTCAGGTTGCCGAGCAGCAGGTCGGAACGCAACGCATACAGGAACGGGTGATGCTTGGTGAAGTCCCCGTCCAGCCGCGCCAGCGACACGCCGAGATCGAATCGGAACCCGTCGATGCCGATGCGCTTGGCCCAATACCGCAGCGAGTCCACGGCGAACGTCACCACGTGCGTGTTGGTGAAGTCGAAGGTGTTGCCGCAGCCGGTGGTGTCCTCAAGCCGCCCGATATTGCCCTTCTGACGCCGGTAATACGAGAGTGCGTCCAGACCGCGCCAGCATGTCGTCGGCCCTTCACGCCGCCTTCGCAGGTGTGGTTGTACACCACGTCCATGATGACCTCGAACCGGCCTCATGCAGCGCGCGCACCATGCCGATGACCTCGTCGCGGACCGCCCGGGCCCCTTGCGCTGGGCTTCGGCAGTGGCGTACGAAGGCTCGGGGGAGAAGTAGCTGAGTGGCGAGTACCCCCAGTAGTTGTGCCGCCCGCGCTCCTGCAGGAACAGCTCGTCCTGCTTGGCCTGGATGGGCAGCAGTTCGATGGAGGTGACGCCCAGGGATTGCAGGTACGAGAGCGTGGTCGGGTGGGCGAGGCCCGCGTACGTGCGCGCAGTTCCTTGGGCAGCCAGGGTGCGTTCGCGGTGAATCCCTTGACGTGCAGCTCGTACAGCACGGTCTTGCTCCACGGCACGTGCGGGTGCGAGGGGTCGGCGTCGTGCTTGGTCTTGTCCCGGTCGTCGATGGCCACCGACACGGGCATGTTGCCCAGTGCGTCGACGGTGCTCATCGGCCCGAACGCGGAGCCGCGCACCTTGCCGTCCTCGCTGACGTCGCACTGGTATGAGAACGCGGCCGGCGACAGCTTCATGCGGCCGTCGATCCCCTTGCCATACGGGTCGAGCAGCAGCTTGTACGGGTTGAACCGCAGCCCCTTGCTCGGATCCCACGCGCCGTCCACTCGGTAGGCGTAGCGCATGCCGTCCCACGCCTTGGGAAGATGCACGTACCACAGGCCGTAGTTCGGCCCATCCATGCGGAACAACGTCTCGCGCACGTACATGGGCTCGATGATGCGCGTGCAGACGGCGTGCTCGTGTATTTCGTTGATGAACGGCGTTGCTGAATCATCGAAGATGCGGATGCGTCGTTGAAGAAGGCGGTGGGTTGATCGACCTTCTCGTAGATGCAGAGCCACACCTGATCGGCTGTTTCGGAACGGACGATGACATCGGCGCCGCCGTCTTCCGTGAAGTACAGGCCCGGTCGTGTCGCATAGCGATGAGGGATTGCATACCGCTGAGGTATCGCGTGTTTCATACACCCATTGTAGCGGTGTCGATTTTCGTCCGTGTCGGAGCGGGCGAGGACGGGTGCGGGCCCGTGTTCCAGCCGCACAGCGCGTCCATGTAGGGTCGGTGAACTGCATGGCCGCGCCGATGGCGCCGCTGTTCTCGTCGCTGCGGCTCAGCCGAAGGGTGAAATGGTCGGTGCCGAACACGCTGAGGGCCGTGACCCGCCGCTGCAGGTCGCGATGTTGTCGTGGTCGAGGTACAGCGCCGCCTCCCCGCCGATGACGACGTCGGCGCAGATGACACACCGCACG
>ENA-OUNI01001052-OUNI01001052.1-human-gut-metagenome-genome-assembly--contig:-NODE-1052-length-11479-cov-2.192125_pt1 | contig 11479 bp, 17 predicted proteins | sample MGYA00242499_ERZ504580 | MGnify/ENA primary metagenome ERZ504580 (study PRJEB26092, sample SAMD00036315) | human gut metagenome | host: Homo sapiens | study: EMG produced TPA metagenomics assembly of... | reverse complement strand
TGAAGTGGCATACCCCTCCGAACCGCAGGATATTACCATCACGGTGCGCACAAACCGGGGGGCTCTGAGCCAGACTACCATCAAGGCAAAAGTGGTTGATCTTTCCGGCAACGACCCGCCGGACCCGAAGGCCACCGATACCGCTGGAAGCTGGCGGCCCAGCAGCGTGCCCAGCCGGGAGGAAAAGTCCTATGCCGCATGGAGCGTGTGGTGGGCACAGTGGCACCCATATTGGGTGTGGCACAGCACCGGCGATGATGATGGATATTGGGTGGATGAGGCTGGTATGACTTCTTCCGGGACAATTACTCCGCATCCATGACCGCCACCACAAGGATTGAACCGGATGAGAAGGTGCCTACGGCAGCCGGGAACACCATGAAATCCGGCTACGGCGTGAGCAACACCGTCACCGCCACGGTCAGCACATCGGCGCCCATGTCCCACTACACCTACGGGCAGACAGCGGTTTCCTACTTCCCCGAATTTAACTATACGACCTACTGGCGCCTGCTGGACCGGCTCTCCAGCGGAAAAACAGCCCGGTTCCAGTTTGCCGAAAACATTTACAGCACCTACAAGCAGCGGGTCCATTTTTCGCCGGTGTGGTTCCCCGATGGGAGCTATACGGTCAATACCCATGTGATGGATATTTGGACGCCTGCGGGGATGCTCGCCATGAATCTCACCGATGATGTAACGATCAGCGGCTCCCTCTATGATGATTGGCATATCGCACCGGGCAATCCGTAAGAAAAAGGAGAATGGATATGAACGACAACAGAACGATTCGGATTATGGTGTTTGAACCTGGGCGGGCGCCTTATACGACCATGCTGGAGGATTCTCTTGAACACCGGCAGGAACTTGTGGGCGGGGATATTGAGTGTATTCCTCTGCCCTGCGAAACGGTTCTCTGCTGCAATGCGTCCGGGAAACTGACAGGTCTGCCGGAGAACCGACAGTACGGGCCGGATACCCTTCACGGAACTTTTTTCCTCTATGGCGATACCCCGGAAGGACGGGGCGTTTCTTTGACCGATGAACAGATTGCCATGTATCAGGAGTATTTTCCGCAGCCGGTCCCCGCAGCGGTATCCTTTGAAGTACGGTCCGCCGCCGACATGAAAGAGTTTATGAACCTCATGTTCGGCAAGGGATGGGACATGGACACCGGAGCCGGAGAGGATATGGAGGCAGGCCGATGAGCAAAATGTTTTCGGTGGTGACTCTGGATGCCCCCCACTCTCTGATGACAGAGCATTTTGTCCCCGGTAGCCTGATGGGCTGGATGAACTGCTGGACTGTGATGAATCTCCGAGGTTCTTGCCGAATGGCCCCTGGGGGATACCATCGAAGCGAAAATTCAGACCTATCTCTATGGAGATGGCGAAACCGTGCGGGCTGACGAGGAGGATTTGGCTTTCTTCCGAGAGCATTTTGACGAGCTGAACGCCAGCGATGCCCTGGACTGCATCTCAGACCACAGCTTTTCTTTTGAATCGGACGAGTTGGATTTTGGGTACGGTGAAGAAAGCGAAGATGAAGAAGATTTGGAACTATAAGACACGGCTCTGCTGAAAAGCAGGGCCTATTTTTATGGCAAAGAAAGCGAGGTCGATAAATTGCTTTTGCCGATTATTATGATCTGCGTCTGTGCGCTGCTGGGCGGTGGGACGCTGATTTTTCTGAAGTTGTCGGCCAAACACAAAAAATCGAAGAACAAGGACAAGGAAGAACTGGCCCAGATCACCGCCAATGAGTTTGTGAATGTGAAGGATATTCGGGGGAACTTCCTCTATACCCGTGACAATCTGGCTCTGGCATATCTGAAAATCTACCCGATCAGCACAGAATTGTTCAGCAAAAACGAAAAGCGGCTGATTGCCAAGCAGCTTACGGTGAGCCTGTCCAGCGCACAGTACCCGTTTCAGCTTCTTGCCGTATCCCGCCCGGTAGATATTTCTCCGCTGTTGTCGGAACTGTCTGCCACGCTTACTTCTTCTTCTGATGTGAAGCAAAAGGAACTGCTGAAGCAGGAGATCGTGGAGATGGGCGCCTTTGCTCTTTCCGGCGAGGTTGTGGAACGACAGTTCTACATCAAGATTTGGGATAAGGTCAGTGATGGTGTGGAGCGTGAACTGCTTCAGAAACTCAAGCTGCTCGGCGGATATTTTTCAGACAGTGGGATTCAGACTGAGATTTTAGACCAACAGGATATTGTCCGGCTGTGCAATCTGGTCAACAATCCCGCCTATGTGCATTTAGAGGATTCCGGTGTCAACGCCGCGATCCCCATTTTGGAAAGTGTAGGTGTTGTTTAAGCATGAAGCACACCCGGCAGGATTTGAAAATCATGCAGGGTTGGAGCCTCGAAAGAAAAATCAGAGTTACGCAGACGAGAATCATGGAATGGTATATGCGGTACGATGGACAGGTCTTTATCAGCTTTTCCGGCGGTAAAGACTCCACCGTGCTGCTTGATCTGGCACGGCGGGTCTATCCCGACATTCCTGCCGTGTATGTTGACACGGGGTTGGAATACCCCGAACTGCGCGATTTCGTAAAAACGAAAGACAATGTTATTTGGCTTCGCCCGCGCTATCCGTTCACTCAGATTCTTGAGAAGTACGGCTATCCGATCATCTCCAAAGAGATCTCGGATGTGATCAATGGCGCACGAAAGGGACAACCTTACCGTCTGGCAAGAATCAATGGAGAACTGCTGGACAAGAACGGAAAGAAGTCGATCTACAACTGCGAGAATTACAAATACCTTCTGGACGCTCCCTTCAAAATTTCGGCAAGGTGTTGTTACCACATGAAAAAAGCGCCGCTGAACAAATTTGAAAGGCAGACCGGACGGCACCCGATTACAGGCGTTTTGGCCTGCGAAAGCAAGCTGCGGGAGCAATCCTGGATCAAGTTTGGCTGCAATGGCTTCGAGCGTCAGCGGCCCCTCAGCCAGCCCCTTGCGTTCTGGCTGGAAGAAGATATTTTGCGGTATCTGAAAATGACCGGCATTCCCTATGCCCCCATCTATGGGGATATTGTGGAGAGCCGCAAGAAGGACGGCACCCCGATTCTGAAAACCACCGGTGTTTCCAGATCGGGGTGTATGTATTGTATGTACGGCGTTCATCTGGAGCATGAGCCGAATCGGTTTCAGCTTATGCAGGTAACGCACCCCCAACAGTACGACTACTGCATCAACAAATTGGGGTGCGGCGCTGTGCTGGACTACATTGGGGTGCCATACCGCAATCAACAGTTGGAGGTGGATCATTGTTAGGTTCTAAGAAAAAAGAAGAAGCGTTTCCCGTCAATGAAGCGCTGTTAAATGTCATTACCCCGATGGGGCTGGAAATCAAGCGAAACAGTTTGGTCATCGGTGAAAATCTGGGCAAGGTGTACGGTGCCGTCCGCTATCCGCAGAAGGTGGATATGGGGTGGCTTTCCAAGATCACCAACATCCCCAGCACCATTGTTTCGGTGGGGATTACCCCCATTGACAATGGTTCGCTCATTTCCGCAATCTCCAAAAGCATTGTCCAACAGCGCGGCGCCGCTGACAGTGCCAAAGACCCGCTGACCCGGCAGCGCGCCGAGAAAGCCGCCGAGGATGGCGAGAGAATCATGCAGCGGATCGACCAAGAGGGCGAAACGGTTGCCATGATGTCGCTGACCGTGATGCCGATTGCACAGGATGAAGCCAACTTCACAAAGGTCTGCCGCCGTGTGGAGAGCGCCTTCAATATCCAGAAGTGTAAGGTGCGCACTCTCGCCAATCTCCAAAAGGAAGGGTTCCAGAGCATTTCTCCCACCTATCCGGCCAACTCCACGGTGGACAGCATTGTGTCCCGCATTATTCCCATGAGTACCTTTGTGGGCGGGTTCCCGTTTGCCAGCTCCGGTTACAACGATGGCCGGGGCTATTATTTTGCAAAGGACAGCAACGGTGGCCTGGTGATTCTGGATACCTGGGAGCGCGGAAACGACCGCACCAATAGTAGCTTCGTGATTATGGGTGTGGCCGGTATCGGCAAGAGTACCGTTGTGAAGCACATCATGCTTTCGGAATACATGAAGGGGACGAAAATCCTGTGCATCGACCCGGAATCCGAATATAAGGATATGTGCCGGAACCTGAACGGAAGCTGGCTCAATGCTGGCGGCGGAAAAAACGGCCGCTCCAACCTTTTGCAGATCAGACCGGCGCCCCGTGACGATGACGATGAAACCGACAAACTCTATACCGATGAAGGAAACGGAATGTCTGATATGGCGCTGCACATGAAAACACTGGAGATTGAATTTTCCCTGTATCTGCCCAGCCTGACGGATATGCAGAAAGCAATCCTCAAGCAGACGATCATTGAACTCTACAATCAGTTCGGCATCTTCTGGGAAACGGATATTCGGCAGCTCAAGGCCACGGATTTTCCCATTCTGTCCGACCTTCACGCCCTGCTGGAAAAGAAAGCGGAGGCCAACAAGGAGAATCCGGTATATCGTGATCTGGCAATGCTGCTGTACGACGCCGCAGCGGGCAGCGACAGCTTTCTGTGGAACGGCCACACCACGCTGGAGCTAATTCCCGGTTTATTTGCCTGGATACCCACGACCTGCAAAATGCGTCGGATAATGTCAAACGCACGCAGTATCTGAACCTGTTGAGCTGGTGCTGGGAGGAAATGAGCCGCGACCGGAATGAGCGTTGCCTGCTGGTATGTGACGAGGCATATCTGATGATTGACCCGCAGGTCCCGCAATCCCTGGTGTTCCTGCGTAATGTGGAGAAGCGGGCAAGAAAGTATGAAGCTGGACTGGCAATCATTTCTCATTCCGTGGTGGATTTCCTGGCCCCGGAGGTCAAAATGTACGGGCAGGCCCTTTTGGATATTCCGTGCTATAAAATCCTGATGGGCTGCGACGGCAAAAACCTTCAGGAAACCAAAGACCTCTACAACCTGACGGACGCGGAGCAGGAATTGTTGGAGAGCAAGCGGCGTGGACACGCGCTCTTTATCATTGGGTCCAAGCGGCTTCATGTAAACTTTGAGATTCCGGCTTACAAGTTTTCCTATATGGGCAAGGCTGGCGGCCGGTAATTCGGTGGCGGCCGGGAGCAATCCCGGTCGCCTTACTTATTCCACACAGGAGGTTTTCAGATGAATCATGCGGAACGATACGAATACCTGGTCAACAAGATGGCTGCCATACGTTGGAGGGGCAGTGATTTGGACGCTTCCTACCATGCCGCCCTTTTCCTGATGGCTTCCCATCCGGCTCTCTTTCAGAAGATGGATCGTTACCTCTGCCCGGAGGGAATCGACTTTACCAAGATGATGCGGAAAGAGGAGTTTGAATATGACTGGATGAAGATTACGGCGGATGCCGCCCGCAACCTCTTTTCCTGGAACAGCAAGTGTGCTGCTACTCCTTTTGAGATTTCGCGGATGCCTGCCCCGGCGATTCGGGCGCTCTTTACGGCCTGCTTCATCGCCAATGGGACTACATGGTATCTGTCCGGAAAAATGACAAAGGAGAAAAGGTGTTTGAAATTGACGACAGCGCCGGTAAACGGCGGGAGGCGTTCAATCTGCAAATGGAGCAGATGATGGAAGCCCCCGGTATGGAACCGGACTGATTATGGAGGTGATTTTTTGGCTGTTGATCCGTTGACTGCAAAAATTCTGGCAAAGGTAGCTGTGCAGGCGGCTACCGACTCCGAGAGCCGGAAAAGAATCCTGTTTATGATCCTGGCCCCGGTTCTGGGGCTTTTGCTTTTAATTGCGTTCATCCTGTACCTCATTACCAGCCCCTTTTCCGTACTGTCCCAATGGTTGATTGGTGATGAGGTAAACGTGGTGGAGGATTTTCAGAAGCAATATGGTTACAACCAGCAGCTCGGCATTTATGAGAAAGACTATATAGATGGTAGTGGTCAGAGCTATGAGGGCATCATCTTTACGGATGGGGTGACCGAAGTCGTCTACTACAATCAGTTGGATGAGCGTTGGGCCGATCTTCCGTATGGAACCGATAATATCGGCGGTTATGGATGTGGCCCGACCTCTATGGCGATTGTGGTATCCAGCCTGACAGACCAGACTGTTGATCCCCCCACAATGGCAGAATGGGCGTATCAGAATGGCTATTGGTGTTCCGGCAACGGTTCCTATCACTCGTTGATACCGGGGGCTGCGGAGGGCTTTGGGCTTCAATGGGAAAGCATCAGCACCGATGACCCGCAGGCGTGGTGGATGCTTTGGCATCCGGGAAATTGATTGTGGCACTTATGTCAAAAGGCCACTTCACATCCAGCGGTCACTTTATGGTGCTGCGTGGAGTGACCTCTGAAGGAAAAATCCTGGTGGCCGATCCTGCCAGTAAAAAACGAAGCGAACAGGAATGGGATATATCAATCATTCTGGATGAGGCCAGAAAGGGCGCCGCAGCAGGCGGTCCCTTGTGGGCGATCTACTAAAGGGGTGCGATATGAATAACCGAAACAAGCTGATTGAACTGTTTATCTACATCGTGATCGTAGTGGTGGGCATCGTCCTCTTGCTGACCGGTGGGGCGGATGACAAAACCAGTGCTGAAAATATGGGAGGTGAATCCTATGCTGTTGTACTTGACGAGTAACCAGAAAAGCAACCTGATCGACCCCGCCGTGCGGAATATGACTCTGCCCGCCAAGAAGCTGGTCGGCCGGTTCAGCCTGAAAAGTTTCGTTACCAAAGATATGCGCAATTATGCCAACGCCAAATTCTTTGTGGTGGATGCGGCGTGTATCGAGGAAAGCGGCAATGATTTCACCCTTGCCCTGCAATCCTTTCAGATGATGTTCTCCGCCCGGATCATCGTCATCCTCTCCGGCTACGAGGATGTGAACGGCGAGGTACAACGGCTACTGTCCATCGGCGTTGTGAATCTGGTTACGGGTGAAACGATGGAGGACGCCTGGACGAGCTGACAGAAGCGCTTTCCGAAGATGGGATGCAGCGGTATGTGGTAAAGGCTCCCGTCTACGAACAGCCAGCTACTCAGCGTGAGAAGGCACCGGAGCCGGATGAGATTATTCCGTACCGCTGGAACGCCCGGAATATCCGTATTGCCGTGGCCGGTTCGCAGCGCAGGAGCGGCGTGACAGTGACGGCCTTTAACCCGTTACGGCATCTTGCTGGCGGCCAGAGGTGCGGAGGTGGCGTATATCGAAGTCAATCAGAACCGCCACCTGCAGCTCCTGCTGAACATCTACGAAGCGGCGCCGGATGGGGAGCATTACACCATTGATGGGATCGACTGCTACCTGACCAACGAGCCGGATAAGGCGTATCAGTTATCATCTATGATTGCGGCGTGATGCAGACGCCCACCTCTATTTCCGTGACGCGGATCACCGGCTCCCTGTGCGGGAGTGTCCTGCCCTATGAGATTCCGGTGTTCCACAAGGCATTGTCCGAGTGCGGCTCATTGGAGGTGCGCCCGGTAGCGATCTGTGTGCCGCAGGAAATTCAGGAATACTGTATGGAACTCTTTGGGGAAAATGTGCAGATTGCGGCGGCATCCCACGACCTGTTTGCGAAACGGGTCAATGGGCAGATCTACCGGCCGCTTGTGGAGAAGTATATTGCAGGAGAAAAGCGCCTGTAACAGTATGACATGATTGGGAGGATTGGAATATGGCAAAGTTTGAGTATATGCAGCGGGCATTTTCTTCTGAACTGAAGCCAGAGCACGGCTTGTGCTGCAAGTCCTGGTTCTGCATTGCAACAAAGAGGGCGAGTGCTTCCCCTCTATCAAGACCATAGCCGCCAAGTGTGGCTATGGGGTGTCCACCGTAAAGCGAGCGCTGGATGAGCTGGTGAAGGCGGGATATATCGTCAAACAGGCCCGGTTTGACGAGCGTAAGAACGGCGGCCAGACCAGCAACCTCTATACTTTATGCTCTGACTTACTCTGCCCTGACGAGCCGGAAAACGCCCCTGTGCTGGAAGATGATGCGTCTGATGAATCCCCGGCAGTGCAGCCGGAAAGCGCCCCTGCGGATGCCTGTAATGCCTCTGATCCCACACCTGGGGAACAGTCTGCCACTTTGCCAACAGCGGATTCCTACTCCTTTGCAGATGGCTTTGAAACCAAAATCGGCGCAATTCTGCCGCCCGATTCGTATGTGGACTGGGGGGCAGTCCATTTTTATACCCCCTTGAACCGTACAGGTGAACAGATACTTACGGATGAAGAAAAAAGTAATAGTTAATCCAAAAATTGCAAAAATAGACGGCCAGGGGTCGAAACCCCCGCCGTCAGTCCTTGGATTGCAGTCGGTTAATAAAGCCAATTAGCATAATCAGATCTTCGTCCTTGAGTTTTCGCATTCCGTCCATCGCTTTACGGATTAACTGTGGATTGACCGCTTCTGCATCAAAAAACTGCAAAGGGTAATCTCAAAGTAATCACAAATTTTTAAGAACTGAGCCATTGACGGAAGAGATCGACCGGATGAAATCCCCTGAATATAGCTCCGGTTCTGTCCTAAAGCCAAACTCATTTGATATTCTGATGCGCCTTTTTTCAAACGCAATTCGGTGATCCGATTGCGGATAAATTCTTCATCCATATCCTCACCTCGCTATATACAAGGATAACAGATGAAATGCCTGGATTATAAACATAGTATGTGTTATAATATTGAATATATGCCTATTTACGCCGTTTTATTTGCGTTATTTCATTTTTGTATGCGTGAGATTTGAAGTGGGGTGAAGTTTTTGGAAAAAACATACGCTTGTGCCATTACTGGGCACCGTCCAACTCGATTTAAGTTCAAGTATAATGAAGGGTATTCGTTGTGCAAAAAGATAAAAAGCAATGCTAAAACATTTTGTCAATTTGCATGATGAAGAAGGTATTTTCCGCTTTTATGTTGGAGGTGCATTAGGGGTAGATATGTGGGCAGCCGAACAACTCTTATATCTCAAAGAACAACCGGGATATCAAGATATTGAGTTAATTGTTGCACTTCCATTTGAAGGGCATGATTCGAAATGGGATGCAATGAGCAAACAGCGGTTGCAGATAATTATTCATAATGCCACAAAATGTATTGTTATAGGACAAAGTGGAACTACATCCGATTATAAAAAGAGAAATTATTATATGGTAGATCATGCAGATTTCTTGCTGGCAGTCTATGATAACAATCGTAAACTACGATCTGGGACAGGCCAAACAGTAAATTATGCTTTGAAACAAAATCTTCGTATAATTTTTCTCCATCCTGATACAGCAGAAATAAGTTAATGGTTTAGTTAGTTCATAAAAAATTTTCACATATACTATTGCATCGTTTTTGGTTGCCTTTTATAATATAAATACCATTTCCTTGTTTTGTATTTTATTGAAAGGGTGGCAGTGAACGATGGCACGAAAATCCTATTCAGATAAGGAACGCGAACAAGTGAAAGAAGCTCTCCTGATAACTGTTCTTGAAAGTATTGTAAATCAGGGACTTGTTCATAGTAGCATTGCTATTCTTTGTGAAAAAGTTGGAATTTCTAAAACTTTCTTTTACAGCTTTTTTTCTTCAAAAGAAGAACTTGTAATGCAGGCACTTCGATATCAGCAGCCTAAATTGCTACGCTATGCACAAGAACTGATGAATGACCCCAAACTCAGTTGGAGAGAAAGCGTCAAAACCTTCTTGAAAAATTGTTGTTATGGAGAAAAAGTTGGGTTTGCAGTCTTATCAATAGAGGAAGAACAGCAAGTATATCGCTGCCTTTCCAACGAAAATTTTCAAGCGTTTCGTAACGACCAGTTGTATTTATATCGCAACTTACTTACAATTTTTGGCGTTCCGATGGACAACATTGATCCACGGTTATTTGGTAATCTGTCCTTAACAATGATGATGAGTTATAAAGCTATTCCTGATACTATGCCTTTCCTGTTTCCCGAAGTAGCAGATGATATGGTAGAATTTCAAATCAACGCCCTGCTGGATGAAATGCAGCGAGCAAAAAAGGAAGCGATAAGGTGACGCGAGATGCACAGAGATAAACTTCCATGTTCTGTGGGATTACAGAGCAAACAAATACATTCAAAGACCAGAACAAGTCGGATTTTTGCAACCGGCTTTAGATTTGCGCGGCCTTTTTATGTCCTGCGTTCGTCTGCCCTTGTGGCAGTGCGGCGCAGGGCATTTTTATTGTTCGGAAAGAGGTGGCCTGATATGAGTTTACCAAAACGAAATAGTGCGGACGGGCGCTGTTACTGGATGAAGCCCGAGGTACAGGAGGAACTGCAACCGCTCTTTGACCAGTGCATCCAGGATGCCATTGACAGCAGAATCACGCGGCTTGATTCCCTCTGGCCACCGGTCGTGGTCAGCAGCGAAGGCGCGCCCTTTGAGGTGTGGCAACTGCTTCGGACATGGACCGAAGCGCAGCGGGCTGAGACCCTTGACGCGGAAAAGGCCATCGCCTTCAGCGAAAACCTGCGCCGCCAGAGCCGGTGGGGTGAAATTGACCACCATCTACTTGATATGCTGCAACGGGAGCTACAGGAGAAATATTTTATCGTGACAGGCAATGAAGATGACCACTTCTGGGATCGGGAGTATTCCCTAAAACCAGGTATCCGTGCAGAGCAGGTCCCGGAGCCGCTACTGCGTTTCGCCTGCTATGTGGCGGTGAGCTATAAGGTATATGGTATGGACTTTCAGTATCTGGACACCAATTACCTCTTTGGATTGGTGGAGAAAGTCCGTCCGGATATGGTGAAAAAACTCCGGGAAAATGGAACCGGCAGGCTACCGATCTCTCTGCAAAAGAGGAAAACAGAGCACTTCACCGCATCGGCCAACGATGCCTTTGCCGTTATCCGTATTACTGCCAGGGACAACACGGAGGAATGCTGCCATGAAGTGCTGAACTACCTGTGTGAGCTTCTGGAGCAGGAGGATTTTCCCCGCAGCTATGCGGTGGAGTTCAAAGGGCCGGAAAAGAGTTATCTTCCCATCACAGGTCTGCCCAAAAAGGGAGTAAACCAGCTCTTTGCCTGTGCCGTGCAGTACCCCGGCCTCCACCCCCTGATGGAACGGTACGCCCGGCTTGCCATGCGGCAATATGAGCAGTACACCAATCTCAGCGATGAGCAGTGCGCTCTCCCCGGAAGTTTTGCCGTGTTCGCCCTGGGAATGCTGGGGCAAGAGTGGCGGCAGCTGGTATGGGATTATCTCGATCTCTGTGATGATGAGCACTCCCACTTACAGGAAAAATTCCTCCGGGAGTATGTGAAACAGTTCAGATTTACCGCTGATACCGTCCCTGTATTTGTCCGTGGGGTGCTGTCCATGCAGAACATGAAGTATTCCAAGGACTATGCCGCGTGGATGGCAAACGCAGAAAGCCTGGACGCTCTGCTGGAGGCAAAAATCCATCTGTCCGAGATCGTTCCAAGCGGTTTT
>ENA-OUNI01001050-OUNI01001050.1-human-gut-metagenome-genome-assembly--contig:-NODE-1050-length-11487-cov-4.258187_pt1 | contig 11487 bp, 13 predicted proteins | sample MGYA00242499_ERZ504580 | MGnify/ENA primary metagenome ERZ504580 (study PRJEB26092, sample SAMD00036315) | human gut metagenome | host: Homo sapiens | study: EMG produced TPA metagenomics assembly of... | reverse complement strand
GCTGCTGGCACTGGAAAAGTAAGCAGCCATCCCTGTAGGAAGCGGCGTCCTCGACGCCCCGCGGAGGGGTCAAGACCCTCCCTACATTCTCAACCTTATCGGGGGAGAGGATGTAGGGACGGATTCCATATCCGTCCGGGAAAGCTGCCGCTGCCACAAACAGGCACGGGCGAACAATGTTCGCCCCTACAAAACACCCATACACATCATACAATAAAAAAATACAAAGGAGTTCCATCATGAGCAAAGTTCTTGTTATCGGCTGCGGCGGCGTGGCAAGCGTCGCCATCTCCAAGTGCTGCCAGGTCAGCGACGTCTTTACCGAGCTGTGCATCGCCAGCCGCACCAAATCCAAGTGCGACGCGCTGGCCGCCAAGCTGGCCCCCACCACCCGGACCAAAATCACCACCGCGCAGGTCGATGCCGATGACGTCCAGCAGCTGTGCGACCTCATCAACAGCTACAAGCCCGACCTCGTCATGAATATTGCCCTGCCGTATCAGGATCTGACCATCATGGACGCCTGCCTGGCCTGCGGCGTAAACTATATGGACACTGCCAACTACGAGCCGGAAAACACCGACGACCCCGCGTGGCGTGCCATCTACGAGAAGCGCTGCAAGGAGGCCGGCTTCTCCGCTTACTTTGACTACAGCTGGCAGTGGGCGTACAAGAAAAAGTTTGAGGACGCCGGCCTGACCGCGCTGCTGGCTGCGGCTTTGACCCGGGCGTGACCCAGGCCTACTGCGCCTACGCCGCCAAGCATGAGTTCGACTCCATCGACACCATCGACATCCTCGACTGCAACGGCGGCGATCACGGCTATGCGTTCGCCACCAACTTCAACCCCGAGATCAACCTGCGCGAGGTCTCCGCCCCCGGCAGCTATATGGAGAACGGCAAGTGGGTCGAGATCCCGCCTATGAGCATCAAGCGCGAGTACAACTTTGACCAGGTCGGTCAGAAGGATATGTACCTGCTGCATCATGAGGAAATTGAGTCTCTTGGCAAGAATCTGCCCGATGTCAAACGCATCCGCTTCTTCATGACCTTCGGACAGAGCTACCTTGATCACATGCGCTGCCTGGAGGATGTGGGCATGCTCTCCACCACGCCCATCAATTACAACGGTCAGGAGATCGTGCCCATCCAGTTCCTGAAAGCGCTGCTGCCCGACCCCGCCAGCCTCGGTCCCCGCACCAAGGGCAAGACGAACATCGGCTGCATCTTCACCGGAAAAAAGGACGGCAAGGACAAGACCTACTACATTTATAATGTGTGCGACCATCAGGAGTGCTACCGCGAGGTCGGCAGTCAGGCCATCAGCTACACCACTGGTGTGCCCGCGATGTGCGGTGCGCTGATGATGCTGACCGGCGAGTGGACCAAGCCCGGCGTCTACACGGTGGAGGAGTTCAACCCCGACCCGTTCCTCGACGCACTGGACAAGTACGGCCTGCCCCGCAGCGAGAACCATGACCCGGTTCTCGTGGACTGATGGCGCAGCGCGACGCACGGCCGCCGTTTGCGGCCATCGACGGCGCAGTGCCGCCGGAATTTTCCGCCCTGCCCACGCCCTGCTACCTGCTGGATGAAGCTGCCCTGACCCGCAACGCGGAGATTCTGGGCGGGCTGGCCCGCCGTACCGGGTGCAAGGTGCTGCTGGCGCAAAAGGCGTTCAGCAACTACGATTTGTACCCGCTGCTGGCGCCGCACCTCGCGGGCACCGAGCCAGCGGCCTGTTTGAGGCGCGGCTCGGCGCGGAGAAAATGCCCGGCAAAGAAGTGCACGTTTTCTGCGCGGCCTACCGCGCAGATGAAATGGACGAGCTGCTGCGGTACGCCGACCATATCGTCTTCAACTCGCCCGTGCAGCTGGCAAAATTTGGCCCCGCGGCCAAGGCGGCGGGCAAAAGTGTGGGACTGCGCATCAATCCCGAGTGCTCGACCCAGGACGGCCACGCGATTTACGACCCCTGCGCCCCCGGCAGCCGTTTGGGCACGACCCGCGCCCAGTGGGACGCGGCAGCGGCAGAAAATTCTGCCCTGCCCGGGCTGTTGGACGGCCTGCACTTTCACACTTTATGTGAGCAGGACGCCGATGCGCTGGCCGTGACGCTGGACGCAGTGGCAGAGAAATTCGGCGATTTGCTGCCAAAAATGAAGTGGCTGAACTTCGGAGGCGGGCATCACATCACCCGCCCCGGCTACGACATGGCCACTTTGGAAAAATGTATCCGCCGCGCCCGGAATGACTGGGGCGTGACGGTTTATCTGGAACCCGGCGAGGCCTGCGCCCTGAACGCAGGGTATCTCTTGACCCGCGTGCTGGACGTGGTGCAAAACGGCGATACGACGGTTGCCATCTTGGATGCCAGCGCCGCCTGCCATACACCGGACGTGATCGAGATGCCCTACCGCCCGCCGCTGCTGGGGGCAGGGGAACCCGGCGAAAAGCCCTGCACTGTGCGGCTGGCCGGGCCGACCTGCCTTGCGGGGGATGTCATCGGTGATTACAGCTTTGACGCTGTGCCTGCCGTGGGATATCTGCTGGTGTTCGGCGATATGGCCATTTACACCACCTGCAAGAACAACACCTTCAACGGTATGCCCCTGCCCGGTATTTACGCCCGCAAGCCCGACGGCACTACTCGGAAAATCGTGACGTTCGGATATACAGATTTCAAATGTCGGCTGGGAAAATAAGCTGCGATAAATGCAAAGCGCCCACCGGCAGGCCGTTGCTGCGCCGTATTATCTCGCATTTTCGCATATCTTACCACAAAAGAAGCTGCTCACTCCGTAGGGAATGAGCAGCTTCTCACTTTTAAGCCTGCCTTCAGGGCTTTTCTTTCATTATGGGTCGTCCGGCACCGGCATTGGCTGGCAGGCAGGGGTTATGCAGCGGTCACTTTTTTGCTTCGCTTGGATGGGGGACAGGAGGCATTTTCGTGAACAGCGCTTTCAGCGCCAGCGGCGTGGCGACGCTGGAAACCACGATCAAAAGGATGACCGCCGTAAAATAAACAGGCTCGACAACGCCGACCTCAAGGCCCTTCTGGCCACGATCAAGGCGACCTCGCCGCGGGTCATCATGCCGACACCGACTTTAAGAGAGTCTCCCCAGTTGAAACGGCAGGCTCTGGCCGCCAGTCCGCAGCCGATGATTTTTGCCAGCAGGGCAACGAGAACGAAGCAAACACTGAACAGCAGAATCTCCGGCGTCAGTCCGCTGATGTCGGTCTTTAAACCGATGCTGACAAAGAAAATCGGCGCAAAAATCACATAGTTGCTGATGTCGACCCGGCGCTCCACATAAGCGGCGTCGTGCAGCGTACAGAGAACGATACCGGCAATGTAAGCGCCGGTAATATCCGCAATGCCAAAGTATTTCTCGGCAATATAGGCCATTGCAAAGCAGAATGCAAGGCTGGCAATCGTTATGCGCTGCGTATGAGGATTGCGGGAATCCAGCCACTTCATGGCGCAGTGGAACGCATAGCCGATACCAACGGCAACCAGAAAGAACAGCGCGGTCTGGACCAGCACGCCGCCGATGCCGGTGCCCTCACCGGAGCTGGCACCCAGCACACAGGTCAGCACGATAATGCCGATGACATCATCAATGACGGCAGCGCTGACAATGGTAGTGCCAAGGAAGCTCTTTAAGTGGCCCAACTCCTGCAGCGTTGCCACCGTGATGGACACGCTGGTTGCGGTCATAATCGTGCCGATAAACAATGCGCGGAAGAATTCCGGGCTGCCGATTGCCGAAAAGCCGTAGAATGCGCTGTAGAGCAGCGTACCGCCCATCAACGGTACAAGCACACCGATGCAGGCAATCAGCGTGGCAATAGGCCCGGCCCGCATCAGTTCTTTCAGGTTGGTGCCAAGTCCTGTGGAAAACATCAGCAGCACAACGCCGATTTCAGCAAAAACGGAGATCGTATCGTTGATCTGCACCAGATTGAGCAGACAAGGCCCAATCAGCAGACCGGCGAGAATTTCACCGACCACCTGCGGGGCCTTGCACTTGCGGGCAGCCAGGCCAAAAAACTTGGCGCTCAGAATAATAATTGCCAAATCACGGAAGATGGAATACATACATGTCATCTCTCTCAATTTACTGTAATCCATCCTTGTTATAGCACTTCTGCCAGATTTTTTCAATAGCTGAAACCGCCTTTTGGAGTTATCGTCGGATATTGTATAAATGTGGTAAACTGTAAGCCAAAGACAAGGCAAAGCACTTGCAATAATGTCCGTAGTATGATAAAATTCCAATTTAGAAAAGTTATAATATGGTTTACTTCATGGCTTACTGCGTCCGACAGGGTTCGGCGGCAAGCGGTATACAACCTATATAATAAGGAAGAGAAGCGCATGTTCCATTTTTCAAACAGGCATCACCACACAGGAAAAACGTCAATGAGCAGGGCAAAAGTGTATGGTCTGCTTATGGCTTTGGCTATGCTTTTTATGGCAGGTCTGTGCGCCTGTTCCGCACAGCCGCACTCTGCGGCAGAGACTGCGCCGCAGACGATTGTGGTCGGCATTGATGTGTTTGACCCTTACAGCTATCTGGACAGGAACGGGCAGTTTGCCGGCATCGACGTGGAACTGGCGACGGAAGCGTTTTCACGACTTGGCTATACGCCGGAATTCCGGACGATTTCATGGCCGGACAAAGACAACCTTCTCAGCGACGGAACGATCGATTGTATCTGGTCATGCTTTAGCATGAACGGGCGGGAAACCAAGTACCAATGGGCCGGTCCGTATATGTACAGCCGTCAGGTCGTGGCTGTTCGTGCGGACAGCGATATCCAGTCGCTGTCCGATCTGCCGGTAAGCGCATCGGCGTACAGGCAACCACAAAGGCGGAGTCGCTGTTTCTCGGCGAAATTCCCTCTTTGCTGCCCGAGGTCAAGCAAGTCAACAGCTTTGAGACGACAGAGGATATGTTTGCGGCACTGCGCAAAGGCTATGTAGATGCCGTCGCGGGCCATGAAGCACTGGTAGCCAAGTGGACAAATCTGGATGAAAGCAGTTACCGTGTGCTGGCAGAGAGTCCTTACAGTTCCGAACTTGGCGTTGCCTTCGCAAAGGACACCCATGAGGATTTGGCTGTGCAGCTGACCCAAACTCTGGAAGATATGAAGCAGGACGGAACGATTGGCCGCGTTGCAGAAAAATTCGGACTTGATGCAGAAAAAACTGTGTGGGGGGAACAGGGAAAATGAATGAGAAAAAGCAGTCCGGCAAAAAAAGACTGTTTTTGCTTGTGTTAGTTGCGTTCGGCATTGTACTTTGGATCACATTCACGAATCTGAACCGAATTGCACTGCGTCATACATTGGATGAAACGATTGGTTTTGTAAAGATCCGCTTAGAGCAGTACGAGACTGATGCGGCCAACGACCGCGTGAAAAGCCTTGTCCGCCTGCTGGATAAAACGGTAAGCCTTGGCAACGAAATGACGCTGAAGGAAGGTTTCGGCACGCAGGACCTGAACTCTTTTGCAGAGGAACAGCGTTTGACCGGTGCGCTTGTATTAGATGAAAACCTGAATGTTGTCATGCAGACCACAAAGGGCGGCAACGCCATGCCGCTGTGGGAGAAGCTGATCGACAGCCCTATGTACACAATATCGTTGATTATCCAAAAAAGACATACTCGACCCGTCTGGAAGAAAATGGGATACTCTATGATTTTGCCGCGGTGGCACGCGCGGATGCACCAGGTATCCTGATTACCTATATACAGAAGGACAATGAGGATATTGGAGATTTGACGGTGGATTCCCTGTTGAAAGATTTTCCGTTGGAGCTTGGCGGCATCGCTACGATCACGGAGAACGGCAGGGTCATCAGCAGCAACAGCAGCAAACAGGTAAACAAGGCAATAGAGGACTGCCAGGAATTATATAACGGAACCTTCGGTGCTGCGGAGGATGGCATTGTGCGCCTGAACAGCAATCAGGCGTCTGGTACGGCAGCCGGGAAAATACCGAGAACTATACGCTCTTTGTGTTTTTCCCGGCATCTCAGGTGTTCATGACGCGCAACATTGTCTGTGCATCCTATCTGGCCATAGCCGTAATGGTCTTTTTAATGGCACTGCTGTGGCAGACCAAAATGGAAAAAGACGCGCTGAGGCAGCACCAGAAACGTACCGGAATTATCACAGCGCTTGGCACGGCGTATACGTCCATTTCACTGGTGGACTTGAAGAAAAACACCGTTGAAATCGTCAAAAACGCGTCAGATACGGTCAAGAAGCAGAAGCACTTTGCACTGAAACGATCCGTACAGCAGGAGCAAATCGAGAAAATTATCGCGGAGCCATCCCGCGAGGAGTATCTCGCCTTTACGGACATGACGACAGTGGCCGAACGTCTGAAGGGTCACACCTCTTTGGCTCTTACGTCTCAGACTGTCGACAGAAAATGGATCCTTACGCTGATCACACCGCAGCGAAAAGACGCGGACGGCAACGTAACAGCCGTATTGGTTGCTACCCGCGACGCTACCGAGGAAAAGCGACGGGAGCAAAAGCAGGAGGATGCCCTGCGCGATGCACTGGCGGCGGCGGAACACGCCAATAAGGCCAAGACGGTATTCCTGAACAGTATGTCGCACGATATTCGCACCCCGATGAATGCCATTATCGGGTTTACGGCCCTTGCCACGGCGCATATTGATAACATTGAACTTGTCAAAGAGTATCTGAAGAAAATCAGCGTATCGGGCCAGCATCTGCTCAGTCTGATCAACGATATTCTGGATATGAGCCGTATCGAAAGCGGCACGGTCAAACTGGACAACACAGAAGTCCACCTGCCCGATGTACTGCACGACCTGCGCACGATCATTCAAGGCAATATCAGCGCCAAACAGCTTGACCTTTACATCGACACGCAGGATGTGCACCACGAGGATATTATCACCGATAAGCTGCGCCTGAATCAGGTCCTGCTCAACATCGTAGGCAACGCTGTCAAGTTTACACCGGCAGGCGGTACCATCAATATCCGCGTTGAAGAAAAGCCGTCTGCCCGCAGTGGGTATGCGACCTTTATTTTCAGCGTGAAAGATAACGGTATCGGTATGTCGAAGGACTTCCAGGCGCACGTTTTTGACTCTTTTTCACGGGAACAGACTGCGACAAGAAGCGGCATTCAGGGTACGGGCTTGGCATGGCCATCTCGAAAAACATCGTAGATATGATGGGCGGAACCATCGCCGTCAAGAGCGAGCAGGGAAAGGGCAGCGAGTTTACGGTCACCCTGGACTGCAAGGTTTGTACGGAATCGTTGAAATATCCGCCGATTCCGGGCCTGAAAGGCACCCGTGCACTGGTTGTGGATGATGATGCACAGACCTGCATGAGCGTAAGCAAAATGCTGCGGGAAATTGAGATGGAAGCCGACTGGACGACCTCCGGCAAGGAAGCCATCCTGCGCGCGAGGGAGGCGCACAATCAGGGTGCGGAGTTCAAGGTTTACATTATTGACTGGCTGATGCCGGATATGAACGGCATTGAGACGGTGCGCAGGATCCGCAAAGTAATCGAACCCGGCACGCCGATCATCATATTGACAGCCTACGATTGGGCCGACATTGAGGACGAGGCCCGGCAGGCCGGTGTCACGGCGTTTGTTTCCAAACCGCTGTTTATGTCGGAACTGCGCGATGCACTGACACACAAAGTGGTGTCGGGCAGGCAGCCCCTTCTGCCCAAGCACGGCGACTATACGGGCAAAAAGGTGCTGTTGGTCGAGGATAACGAACTGAACCGCGAGATTGCAACGGCCATTCTGGAAGAAGCCGGACTGAAAGTGGACGCCGTTGAGGACGCACGGATGCCGTTGCCAGAATGAACGAGGCTGCGGAGGATGAGTATGATCTGATCCTGATGGATATTCAGATGCCCAAAATGGACGGATACACCGCCACCCGGGAGATCCGTACATTGAGCAGCAATAAAAAGGCAAACATTCCCATTGTGGCCATGACAGCCAACGCTTTTGAGGAAGACCGCCAAAAAGCATTTAAAGCAGGGATGAATGCACATATTGCAAAACCGATTGATGTGAACATCCTGATGGGAACACTGGATAAAGTTTTCAAACAGAATTCGTGATCGCGTTTAAATAGCGTGCAAAGGATCTGTACGGCAAAGTAAAAAGCATATACAGCTGCGTTTATGGCGAACGGCCTCTCGGCGGTTCGCAACGCGATGCTGTATATGCTTTTTTCATTGGTTTCTTAGGGCAATACCGCAAAGAGCGCCGTGTAAGCCGGGATGCAAAGCGGATCGTATCAGATGGCCATTGCGGATATGCGCAATCTGTCAGCCGCCCAGCTCCACCATACGGCGGATGCAGCGCCCGGCTCCCTGCATGACGTCCTGCGGCAGGGTGATTTCCTCGCCGCCGCTGCCCTGCAGGCAATGGTAAATGTCCATCAGGGTGGTCAGTTTCATGTTCATACAGGTAAGCTGCACGGCCAGCGGATAGAACCGCTTTTCCGGGCAAGCATAGGAGAGGTGCTCCACGATGCTGTTTTCCGTGCCGATAATGAACTCTTTGGCATCGGACTTTTCTGCATAAGCCATAATGCCGGTGGTAGAGCCAACATAATCAGCCTGCTCCACGACCTCGGGGCGGCATTCGGGATGAACCAGAAGCAGCGCCTCCGGGTGGGCAGCGCGGGCTTTGGCTACATCTGCTGCCGAACATACGATATGGCGCGGGCAGCCGCGTGGTAAAAGGCAAACTGCTTTTCCGGCAGTTGCTTTGCTACATAGCCGCCCAAATTGGGATCTGGGATGAACAGAATCTTATCGTTTTCCAGCGCACTGCAAATTTTCAGCGCGCTGGAGGACGTCACACAGACATCGCAGGCCGTTTTCAGCTCCGAAGTTGTATTGATGTACGCCACCACGCGTAGCCTGGGTACTGCTTTTTCAATTCCTGCAAGGTCGCCAGATCAAGCTGCTCGGCCATAGGGCAGCCCGCCATGGGGTTGGCCAGCCAGACAGTTTTCTCCGGGCTTAAAATTTTGCAGGTCTCGGCCATGAAGCGCACACCGCACATGATGACCCCGTCCGCGTTGGTTTTGGCCGCCTGCACGCTCAACCCGTAGGAATCGCCGGTGTAATCGGCGACTTCCAGCACAGGCTGGCTCTGGTAGGCATGGACCAGGATGCAGATATTCTTTTCCCGTTTCAGGCGCAGGATCTCCTGCTGCAGTTCATGGACAGTCATAATTATGCCTCGTTTTCTTTCTTCAATGCTCCCACGGTTGCAGCGGAGCCAGAAAACCGTGCTCTTTCAGTTCTTTTTCAATCAGGCTCAGCCTGTCCGGGGTGGCTGCCTCCACCAGATGATAGTGGTAGCCGTCGGTGGCGGTGGACAGCACCGTGGAGGAACTGTCCTCAAACGATTGCAGAAATTCCCGCACGTCCTGCCGGGAACGGATGTCCATCTCGGCGGTGATACGGCCATAGACCGGTGGCTGATGCTGATATTCTTGACCTGGCCGCCACAGTCCACAATCAGGTTCAGCTCCTGCCCGGTTCGGTCAGGTGTGTGGCGCACCTTGAACTCCCGTGTGCAGCCGGCGGCTGATCGGGCTGCTCCAGCACATAGCCGCGTGCAGTGGAAATGATCCCGGGGTGTGATGCCCGTATGACCGCCAGATCCTGCACGATGACCTGACGGCTGACGCCGTAATGGGTAGCCAGCGTGCGGGCGGCAATAGGCGCTCCGGCATGGGCAAGCTGCTGCAAAATGGCGGCGCGGCGCTCTGCGGTGGTCATATCAGGCCTCCTCCGCGGTCAGGGGGCGCAGATGCTTCATGGAAAGATCCAGAATGGGGGCCGAATGGGTCAGTGCGCCGCTGGACACATAGTCAATGCCAATGTCCCGCAGACGGGCAATGTTTTCCCGCGTGACATTGCCGGAGCACTCGGTCTTGGCGCGGCCTGCAATCAAAGTCACAGCCTTGCGCATATCCTCGTCGCTCATGTTATCCAGCATGATGATGTCCGCACCGGCTTCCACGGCCTCTTTGACCTGTTCCAGCGTTTCAACCTCCACCTCGATCTTGCGGACGAAAGACGCATACTGCCGGGCCATCTTGACGGCCTTCGCCACGCCGCCGGCAGCGCCGATGTGGTTATCCTTCAGCAGAACACCGTCGGACAGGCCGGTGCGGTGGTTGCTGCCGCCGCCAACGCGGACAGCGTACTTTTCAAAAATGCGGTTGTTGGGGCTGGTCTTACGGGTGTCCAGCAGGGTGATGCCGGTGCCTTCCAGCAGGGCAGACAGCTGATGGGTATAGGTGGCAATGCCGCTCATTCGCTGCAGGTAGTTCAGCGCAACGCGCTCACCGGAAAGCAGGGCGCGTATATCGCCCGTAACAACGGCCAGCTTCTGGCCGGGCTGTACGGTATCTCCGTCCCGGCAGAAGAATTCCACCTTTGCGCCGGGGTCCAGCAGCGTAAAGACGCGGGCATAGACCGCCAGACCGGCAACAATGCCGTCCTCCTTGGCAATCAGATCCACGGTGCCGGGACAGGCGTGGGGCATGACGGAGTTTGTGGAAACGTCCTCCTCCGGAATATCCTCCCGCAGCGCTTGCAGCAGCAGCGGGTCTATATGCAGCAGCTGGGTGATCTCATTCATGGTTTTTACTCCTCTCAATAGCGGTCAGGACCTCCTGCCGATACGCGGCAAACAGCGGTTCCTGTTCACGGTATGGGGCCAAATCGGGCTTATCGCCTGTAAAGACAGGCGGTTCTCCGTATAGTATATCATCTGCCGCGCGCTGTGCAAAGACCAAAGATTCCAGCAGGGAATTGCTGGCCAGCCGATTGCGTCCATGCACACCGTTGCAGCAGGTCTCGCCGCAGGCATACAGCCGGGGCAGTGCTGTGCGGCTGCTCAGATCCGCCGTGATGCCGCCCATAAAATAATGCTGGGCCGGTACAACGGGGATCGGTTCATGGATGGGGTCGTACCCCTCCTCCTCGCAGCGCTCCAGAATGTTGGGGAAATGCTCACGGATAGCCGCCTCACCGATGGGGCGCATATCCTCCCACACATGGTCGGTGCCGTCCTTTTCCATCTGTGCGCGGATTGCTGCGCTCACAACGTCGCGGGGCTGCAATTCGTTGGTAAAGCGGTTCCCGTTTTTATCCAGCAGCAGCGCGCCCTCCCCGCGAACCGATTCCGAAATCAGAAAGCGACGACCTTTTCGGTGGCTGTACAAAGTCGTGGGGTGGATCTGGATATAGTCCAGGTGCTCACAGGCAACGCCGTGGCGCAGGGCCATGGCGATGGCATCCCCCGTGATGTGGGGGAAGTTGGTGGAGTTTTTATACAACCCGCCGATGCCGCCGCAGGCCAGCCACCACCGCCCCTGCCCCGATGGTCTCCGCGGGTTCGCCGTCCGGGCCGCAGCCAATGACACCGCCGCAG
>ENA-OUNI01001049-OUNI01001049.1-human-gut-metagenome-genome-assembly--contig:-NODE-1049-length-11490-cov-1.569480_pt1 | contig 11490 bp, 11 predicted proteins | sample MGYA00242499_ERZ504580 | MGnify/ENA primary metagenome ERZ504580 (study PRJEB26092, sample SAMD00036315) | human gut metagenome | host: Homo sapiens | study: EMG produced TPA metagenomics assembly of... | reverse complement strand
AATATGATCGTATTCCTGATCGATCAGCGGCTAGAACTAAGGTCGGTCATGGCCGACGATACACGATACGTACGGGAACAGCGAGCGCTGCTGAATACGCTGGCCTATACCTTTGAGCAGCTCAGTATCATCAATCTGGTGACAAAAGAATTTACAATGTATACCCGCAAATCTGTACTGCAAAATCTGTCACCCTATAAATGCGCGGACTTTAACAGAGCACTGCACAAGCTCAGCCTTCCTTATACTAAACTGGCAGCGGATGAAACTGCGGCAGAAAAATTTTCTTTGCCGGTCATCCTCAGCAGGCTGGCAGAGAAACCGCAGGGTTACGAATTTACGCTGCCGTATCTTGCTAATGACGGCAGCGAAAAGAACAAACAGATCAACGTCCTTTGGGGCGACGAAGGTCATCATACGATTTGTCTTGTCCGATGTGATGTTACTGATATCATCAGCGCCGAAAAAAATTCCAGATCCGTACTGCAAAATGCATTGGATCTGGCTCAGGAAGCCAACCGCGCCAAAACAGATTTTCTCTCCGCTATGAGCCACGACATCCGCACGCCCATGAACGCGATCATCGGTATGACGGATCTGGCACTTGACGATCTGGATAACCGACAGCATCTCAGCGAATATCTCGATATTATCAAAAGCTCTTCGTCACATCTGCTGACGCTGATCAATGACATTCTGGATATGAGCCGCATCGAAAAAGGCAAACTGAAACTGGCGCGTACCTCGTTCAACTTGTCCGTCGAAATAGACAGATTCTGCAGCCGTTACCAGCTGTTGATGGATAAAAACAGCCTTAACTTCCTGCATAACGCAGAACTTCTTCACTGCAATTGTATCGGTGATACCGCACAGCTGCAGCGGATCTGGGATAACCTTGTCAGCAACGCCTGTAAATTCACACCTCCGGGTGGCACTGTTACCTTCAGCGCCTGCGAGCTCCCTTCAGACAATGAGCGGCTCGGCTGGTATAAATTTACGATCAGCGATACCGGTATCGGTATCGACAGCGAAAGCCTGCAGCATCTATTCGATCCTTTTTTCCGCAGCAGCGACGTCATCAGCAAGCATATCGAAGGTTCCGGACTGGGACTTGCCATCGTCAAAAATATCGTCGATTATAAAGGCGGTACGATTTCCGTAACCAGCAGGCAGGGTGAAGGTACGACTTTTACTGTTACACTGCCGCTGCACTTCGATACTGCAGCTGAACATCCTGTTGAAAAACCAACGCACACTTTTGGCAGTGCTGATTTTGATTTTTCAGGGAAATCGCTTCTGCTGGCAGAAGATCATCCGATCAATCAAAAGGTCGCCGAACTGATTTTGGAAAAACGGGTGCGGACAGTCACGATCGTTGAAAACGGACTGCAGTGCACAGAGCTTTTCACTGGATCTGCAAAGGGCAGCTTCGATGCTATCCTGATGGATATCCAGATGCCTGTCATGAACGGCTATGAAGCCGCCCAGGCTATTCGCAGCAGTACACATCCACAGTCAGCAACGATCCCTATTATTGCCATGACTGCCAACGCTTTTGCCGAAGATATTAAAAATGCGCTGTCAGCTGGTATGAACGCCCATATTGCCAAACCTATCGACCCGCAGAAACTCTATGAAACTCTGGCAGCTTATATCAAATAACAAAAAACACTGTTACGTATATACGTAACAGTGTTTTTGCATTTTGACTACCGCTTGGCCCAGCTCCAGACCTCACGTGTCAGCCAGATAAAAAAGACCCCTGAAAAATCCAGGATCACGTCCGTAACCAAGGCACTGCGCCCCGGAGCATGCAGCTGGATATATTCATCGCTAACGGCTGCTGCCAAACCTAAAAACAAAATATACCCTGTCGCTGTACGATGACTGACACCGAACGCCGCGTAAACATTGCACAGGATCACGCCCAGGATAGCAAACTCCAAAAAATGTGCCAGCTTGCGGATATTATAATCCAGGTTCTGCTGCGGTACATCAATGCCGAACCATTTCCCCATACCAGTCAGAATCGAGCCGACCAGTTCACTGGCCCGGTGTGATTCTGCCGCCGGCATAGAAGAATTATAAAAAATAAAAGCTACAAAAACGATCAGTAAAAGCAGCCATACAAATCTTCTCACGGTCTTACTTACCTCGCCTTATAAATTTCTGCTTAACATATCCATGACCATCATATTGCTGACGATGCCAATACCGCCTGGAACAGGCGTAAAAGCGCTGGCTTTAGCGCTGACGGCAGGGTCAACGTCACCTACCAGACCGCCTTCGACAGCATTGATACCAACATCGACAATCACGACGCCCTTCTTTGACCATTTCAGGTTTAATGAAAGCCGGTACACCCACAGCGGCAACGATGACATCAGCACCGCGCAGCACATCCGCAATATCCCTGGTCCGGGAATGGCAGACAGTGACCGTAGCATGCTCCTGCAGGAGCAGCAGCGCCACAGGCTTGCCAACTACATTACTGCGCCCGACAACAACGACGTTTTTCCCCTTTAACTCAATACCGTAATGAGACAGAGTCGCCATACAGGCCCGCGGAGTGCACGGTGCCCAGCGGCTGCGCCCTAAAAAGACTTCTCCGACGCTTTTAGGGTTTAAACAATCCACGTCTTTGCTCATAGTGATAGCGGCACCGACAGCATCGCCGTCTATATGCTTCGGCATCGGCATCATCGGCAGGATACCGGTAACATAGCGGTTATGATTAAGTTTTTTGATAGCGGCAATAACTTCTTCCTGTGTTGCTGTTTCCGGCATTGCCAGCACCTTGGCTTCACCGCCAAGACTTTCTACCAGTTTTACCAGACGGTCTTTATAAACATGCGAAGCAGGGTCATCTCCCACCACAATGATCGCCAGAGTAACTTTGATCCCTTTTTCCTTTGCGGCTGTGATCTTGGCTGAAACAGTTTCTCTATATGCATCGGCAACGGGCTTGCCCTTCATCAACAAAGTTTCCATTGCTACAACTCCCCTTAAAACAAGCCGCTGATGACGCGTCATCACTGACATCGATTTTCTCTGCTGCCGGCACCTTCGGCAGGCCGGGCATCGTCATGATATCACCTGTCAGCACGACTACGAAGCCTGCGCCGGCAGAGATCCTGCAGTTTTTGATCGTCATGGTAAAACCGCTGGGACGACCAAGCAACGTCGGATCATCCGAAAACGAATACTGGGTCTTAGCCATACAGATCGGCAGATTGCCATAACCCAGACTTCAAAATCCTTCAAAGCAGTTTCCGCTTCTTTAGCATAAACTACATCGCCGGCACCGTAAATCTCACGCGCCACAGTTGCGATTTTTTCCTTTAAGGTCAGCTCGGAAGCATAGATAGGAGCAAAATCAGCCTTGCCGCTTTCTGCCAGCGCAACAACCTCCTTAGCCAGCTCCACGCCGCCGGCGCCGCCTTTGGCAAAAACATCGGACAATGCAACATTGACGCCGTGTGCAGCACAATGGGCACGTACAGCTTCCAGCTCTTCCGGTGTATCCTGAGCAAAAATATTGATGGCTACTACCAGAGGCAGACCGAATTTTTTAATATTTTCAATGTGTTTTTCCAGATTGACGATACCTTTTTTCACAGCGTCCACATTCGGCGCAGTCAAGTCCGTCTTCGGCACCCCGCCATGCATCTTCAATGCGCGCACTGTAGCAACCAGCACAACAGCATCCGGCTTCAACCCGGCATAACGGCATTTGATGTCAAAGAATTTTTCAGCGCCCAGATCAGCGCCGAAGCTGCTTCTGTAATCGTATAATCAGCCAGCTTCATAGCCGTCTTAGTTGCCATCACGCTGTTGCAGCCGTGGGGCGATATTGGCAAACGGGCCGCCGTGAATAATCGCCGGCACATTTTCCAGTGTCTGCACAAGATTAGGCTTCACAGCATCCTTCAAAAGGGCAGCCATAGCGCCGTGGGCTTTGATCTGCCTGCGGTAACCGGTTTGCCGTTATAATCATAAGCAACAATGATCTTGCTTAAGCGTTCTTTTAGATCGTGCAGACTGCTGGCCAGGCACAAAATAGCCATGACCTCAGAAGCAACGGTAATATCAAAACCGTCCTGACGCGGTACGCCATGCGCTTTGCCGCCCAGTCCGACAACAATATTACGCAGCTCGCGGTCATTCATATCAACAACACGTTTCCAAACGATCCGGCGCGGGTCGATATTCAAAGCATTGCCCTGCTGCACATGGTTATCGACCATTGCCGAAAGCAGCATGTGTGCAGATGTGATCGCATGGAAATCACCTGTAAAATGCAGGTTGATATCTTCCATCGGCACAACCTGAGAATAACCGCCGCCGCTGCGCCGCCCTTAACGCCCATGCAGGGTCCCAGAGAAGGCTCGCGCAAAGCTACGATAACGCTTTTATCAATTTTTGGCCAGGCCCTGGGCCAGTCCTACGGTAGTAGTCGACTTGCCTTCGCCTGCCGGCGTAGGCGTAATAGCCGTTACCAAAACCAGCTTGCCTGCCGGTTTATCTTCCATGCGGCGGATCAGATCCATAGATAATTTAGCCTTGTAACGGCCATACATTTCAATGTCTTCTTCGCCGATGCCGAGCTTAGCGGCAACCTCAGTGATCGGCAGCATCTTGGCCTGCTGAGCAATTTCAATATCTGATAACATAAATAAACGCCCTCCTCTTCACTTATACCTGTGAACTATCTTGTATATCTTCTGTGCCGACAGATTTTTTCCTGCTGCTCTGACAGCAACCTAATGTATACATTTAAATGTTTTTATTCAAACCAGATTTCCAGCTTCGTACCTTCGGCAACTACTGTTCCCGGAGCTGCGACTGCTTCCGCGCCCGACCGCTGCCATGCGGCACCAGTACCAGACGTCCCTGCTGGATCAGTTCAGCCGTCTGCCGCATATCCAGCCCGCTGAAATCAGGCAGTTTGATCTTACCGTCTGCCAGTATCTCCATCTGCGGCATCTTAGCCGGAGGCGGCACTGTCGAATTAACAGCGGGATTATTCCGTACATGCTGCTCAAATGACGGCAGTCCTTCACTGCTGCTGGGCTGAATGCCCTTAGCTACAAGGATCTGCTGCAATGTATCGCGGAATACCGGCGCCGAAACCTGCGAACCGTAAAAAGCTCCCTGCGGCGTATCCAGCATGATCAGCATCGCATACTGCGGCTTATCAGCAGGTACAAAGCCTACGAAAGAAGCAATATATTTACCGGCTGCATAACCGCCTGTTTCCGCAAGCTTTTCGGCGGTACCGGTCTTACCGGCAATACGGTAGCCTTTGATCCCTGCTGCTTTACCACCACCGGCGGCGACAACCTGCTCCATCATTCCGCGCATCTGTGCGGCAACTTCCTCACTCATCACCCGGCGCACCACTTTTTTCTGCCCCTGACGCAGACGCGTCCATCCGGCATCACGATCTTATCGATGATATACGGCTGCAAAAGCTCGCCGCCGTTAGCAATAGCGCAGATCGCACGCAGCATCTGCAGCGGCGTTACGGCAATGCCCTGACCGATAGACATGGTTGCAATATCCGGCTGATACATATGATCCGGATTATAAAGGATACCCTCTTCTTCACCCGGCAGCTCTATACCGGTCACACTGCCGAAACCGAACTTCTTGCTGTAATCGATCATCCGCTGTGCGCCCAGCTGCATCCCCAGCTGTACCATACCCGTATTGATAGAAAATTTTATAACATCCTGAAACGGTACCAGTCCCATGCCTTCCCCGTCCCAATTGCGTATCGTACGGTCGGCGATCTGAATACTGCCCGTATCATTGATCATCGTGGTCGGCGTAATAATTTTTTCCGTCAGTCCCATCACGCCCACAATCGGCTTGAAAACCGAGCCCGGTTCGTAAATAGTCGAAACCGCGCGATTAGTCCAGCTGGTAGCCGGATATTTATAAAAAGTATTAGGGTCAAAACTGGGCCGATTGGCCATGCCCAGAATCGCGCCCGTATTCGGGTCCATCAAGATGACCGCCGCACTGGCGGCTTTCGTATCCTTCATCGCCTTATCCAGCGCATCCTCCAGCACAAACTGGATCTTGCTGTCCAGGGTCAGATAGACTGAAGCCATCTTCTGCGGCCTGGCTTTATTGAAACCGCTGTCACCCATGGGGCGCCCCAGCGCATCGACGACCTCCTGCTGCTGTGTTTCCGCACCCTTGACTACCGAGTCCAAAGCCAGCTCGATACCGCTGAGACCGTTATCATCCGTACCGACAAAACCCAGCACCTGAGCCGCCATTGATTTTTTTGTATAATAGCGTTTACTTTCTTCTAAAAAATGCAGCCCCGGCAGCTTATTCTCACGAATGATCCGTTCTACTTCTGCCGCTTCCTTAGCTCCATCGTTCGTTTGAGCCAGATAAAGCGTGCTTCTGTTGTAAAATCAGCATATAATTCGTCTGCTTTCATCTGCAACACTCCGGCCAGCAAATCAGCGGCCAGCCGCTTGACGTCACGTTCCGACTTTTCGCCCTTTTTCGTAGGGTTATCCTGCATCTCGACCGGGTCGACATACAGAGATTTAGACATAATGCTGACTGCCAGCTCCTCGCCGTTGCAGTCCAAAATGGCTCCGCGCGGCGAATATTTAGTTACCTTGCCGGTAACCTGATTGGCAGCACGTCTGGCCAGCTCTTCGTTTTGAATGACCTGCAGCCAGATCAGCCGCAGAAACACCGTTCCAAAACCAAAAAAGATCAGCAGGCCGATAATGGCAAAACGTTTTTTACCGTTTTGCAGCAAAAACTTCTTCATCAGCGCTGCCACCTCCTCAGCGGGTGAAACGACACGCATCTGCGTCCTGCGTGTATCGGGCGACAGCCGCTCCAGCTTTTCACGTTTACACTCGTCGCGATAAACTGAAAGCACCAGTCCGATCGAAGCCAGAGTTATCAGCATCGAAGTACCGCCATAACTGATAAAGGACAAAGGCACGCCGATTACAGCAGCAGCCCGCAAACCATTGCCATATTGCAACCGCCTGTCCCACGATAAGCAGCTGACGCCGGAAACAAGAATAAAGCCCCGTTCATCTTTAGTATTCATAGCAATACGAAAAAATGCCGCAGCCAGTAACAGAAACACCGAAATCAGGATCGCCGCACCCAGCAGTCCCCATTCCTGACAAAAGATAGCAAACGCAAAATCTGTATGCGCCTCAGGCAGATAAAAGAACTTGCCGCTGCCCTGCCCCCACGGCAAACCTGTCAGACCGCCGCTGCCGATCGACATCAGCGACTGTACCATCTGATAGCCCGTATTAGCCTCATCGCTCCACGGGTCCAGCCATACTTTAACACGCTGCAGCCGATAAGGGGCCATGATCGCCCCTGCCACCGCCACTGCGCCTAAAATCCCCAACAGGCCTACTACCTCACGCAGACGCAGACCTGCCAAAATATACAGACCCACCATCAGCGCTACGATAATAGCCGCCGTACCCATATCCGGCTGTTTCAAAACCAGAATGCCGTAGATCACCGTCCCCACAAAAGGCCAGACGGTATCCTTATTCAGCAGACTGATCGACTGACGCTTACGCAGCATTTCACCAAGCAGAGCTGCCCCCAGAAGGATCACGGCAATCTTCGCCAGCTCTGAAGGCTGAATAGAAATTCCGCCCACATACAACCAGCGCTGAGCACCCTTATTAGTCGTACCGATCAGATCTACTAAAAGCAGCAGGCTGCCGACACCAAAATAGATGGCTTTCAGCAAAAATCGTTGAGCCACGTTTTATACGAAGGCGCACGAAATCCCAGCCACAGCATCAGCATCAGTCCGGCTGCGCCAAAAATCAAGTACCGCTTCAGATAATAATAACCATCCTCAAACATATCCCGCGCTTCGACAAAGCTGGCGCTGAACACATTGATGCAGCCCACGAGCATCAGCAGTAAAGTCAGGCTGATGATCGCATCCTTGGGATTATCCCAGATCAAAAATCGTTTCTTCATAACAGCCTCTCTTAAAATACCACTTCACAAAAATTTATCGGTGTTCCCAAAGAGCTGAATTTACGCTCATATTCCGTCTGCACTTCATTATCATAATCTGAGTTATGCAGATCATAGCTCAACGCAATGATCTCCAGGCCAAATTCCTTAAATTCCTCAACTGAAAAATCGAACAGCGCTCTGTTATCCGTTTTAAAACGCAGGTGTCCGCCTTTTCCTAAAAGTCTTTGATATTTCGCCAAGAAATTACGATGCGTCAGCCGGCGTTTGGCGTGACGCGCTTTCGGCCACGGATCGCTGAAATTCAAATATAATTCTTTGATCTCGCCCGGCTCGAACCAGTCCTCCATATGCTCTGCATTAGCGCAGATGACCTTGATATTATCCATCTTATTTTCTTTGGCAGTTTTACCAGGATAATAAGCAATATCGTGTTGCGTTTCCACACCAATAAAAGCCTTTTCCGGATGCAGCTCCGCCATCCCGATAATAAAGCGGCCTTTGCCGCAGCCAATCTCCAGACATAAACGCTTACCGGGAAACAGTTCCTGCCAGCGTCCTTTATAATTTTCCAAATCATGCATCAAAACATATTCACCTTTTAAATCCTGCATTGCTTCTTCGATCCATGGTTTTTTTCTTAGTCTCATACTGACCCGCCTTTGTAAAATCTAAATACAAATCCAATTATATTATATAACATAATAGAGTTCTAATCATCATTTTTATAAAAAATTACCATTGTATTGTAACCAGAAAAACCTTTCACACCTGCTGCCAATACCCTGTACAAATAAAAAAGCCTGCCGCGACAGCAGCAGACTTTCCTATTTTAACAATAAATTCATTTTACGCTGGCTATTTTTTCCCTGATCGCATCTAACTTTTCACGACTGACATCCAATTCATAAGCCACATAACTCCAGTCATGCGTCGGCGGACGATGAGCAGCCAAAATGCTCTCTGCCGTGCTGCCAGAAGCTTGTGCCAGCAGTGCGGCATGCAGCACATCATTCAGCGCGTAATTCTGACGCAGGTAAGGAAGGATGTCCTTTTCTTTCAAGCCAAGTACAGCGGCAAAATAACGGGCATCATTTCTATCACGTGCCGCTTTAATATCGTTGGGCGTGATACCCGTTAAATATTCTACCCTCGGCCAGCTGTTGTTTTCTTTCAGACGCAGGATCTCATTGATATTTTTCCCGGAAGCCAGTGACAGCAGAGCAGCGTGGCGCAGCTCTTTAAAACCCCAGCCTCGGTCAAACTCCGTCTGCAGAACATACGCATCAATATCAAAACGTTTACTGATCTTCTGCAGTTCTGCAGTTTCACGTACCTGCGGCGGAACCAGTACTTGTCCCGGAGCTGGCCGTACCGGTTTGGCTTCGGCCGTTTGAGCCGCAACAGAAAATGTTATGGCTGTGAAAACAGCCATAATAACGGCCGCTAATTTGTTCTTGAACATTGTCAACACCTGCTTTCATACTTAAGTTGGCTTTATTATAATCGCTCAAATTTTACTTGGCAATAAAACTGTACTTTATAAACTTTCTTTTTTTATACTTAACCAGATTATTTTAAAAGTGCAATAGGACAGACCTTCTCTGCACCCTTTATAACTATTTTAAACCCTGCTTTTACCCAAGATTTACAATTTAATTTTCTAAGACATATTGACAAATTTGTGAAATGTGATATAAATATAAATTGTAGTTAGTCCATGCTAACTTAAGTATTATATTAGCTTTATCTAACTAACGAATGATGAGGGAGTGAAACCATGCAGAAATTTTCTAAAAAGAGCAGTCTGGCACTGACTCTTTGTATTTTAAGCGCTATAAGCAGCAGCGGTTATGCTGCAGAAAAAGACAGCCTGCACCAGTATAATCTGGATGAATATGTCGTAACAGCGACCAGAACGGCACTGACACAGAAAGAAGTTCCGCAGAGCGTCGAAGTGATTACTAAAGCCGATATCCAGAATGTCGGCGCTATCAGCGTCAGAGATGTTCTGAAAACAGCAACCAATCTGCACATTGACGACGGCGGCGGCGGTCATGGAGATCAGTTCACCATCCGCGGCAGTGTTACCAACGATATTCTTATCCTAGTCAACGGCCGGCGCATCGCCGGTGAAAACATCTATCCCAACGGCTCGAGCAATACCCGTATCCTTGACCGTCTGAATCTGAGCAACGTCGAACGTATTGAAATCGTACGCGGCCCGGGCGGCGCTTTATACGGCAGCGATGCTCAAGGAGGCGTTATCAACATCATTACCAAAAAATCCGAAAAACCCGAATTTATCATCGGTATGACATCAGGCAGCAGGGAAATGAGCAATTACTATCATTGGGATACAGGACGCGACAACAAATTCAGCGCTACTTGATGCCAATTTCAGCAAACTGCGTAATTTCGAAGGTAAAGCTGCAGGCTTCACCTATGGTCCCAAACAAAGCTATACTTTAGATATGGATTACGATATGGACACTAAAAACAGGCTGAACCTGGTACTTGATTATGATAAAGAAAACCTTCAGTATCAGGGTACCAGCAGTATTTCCAAAAGAATCCAAAATAGAAAAACAGCCGCATTGACTTATGAAGGTGAAAGCACTAACAGTAAATACAGTCTTACATCCACATACAGTCAGTTTGAAAATGAAACAAGCGATAAAAAATATAAATTTTGGAATGTCGAAGCCCGCGACAGCATTCAGACTGCTGCTAATAATAAAGTTACCTTTGGTACAGAATTCCGTGTTACAGAAGGCAGCGCTTATGTCGCTTCCGGTTCTGACCGAGCCGAACAATACGCGCTCTATGTTCAGGATGAATATCGTGCCGGCAGTAAACTGCTGCTGATCCCTTCCATACGTTACGATCACCACGACAGCTTCGGCAGTCATACTTCGCCAAATCTGGGCGCTACCTACTTTATTGATGATAACTCCCGTTTCAAAGCCAATTACGGCAGCGCTACCGTTCTCCCTCCGTAGATGAGCTGTACGGTGATTTCAGTCACGGCGGTATGTTTACCGTTTACGGAAATCCCGATCTGAAGCCGGAAAAAACCAGAGGCTATGAGTTTCCTACGAACATGAATTTAATGACGACACCTCTACCAAAGTTACTTATTTCAAAAATAAAAAGAAAGACGCTATCAGTATGGTAGAACTGCCTGGCGGCGGCATGTTCAAAGATCGTCGCTTCGTCAATATCGACCGCACCTCTTCCGAGGGGATAGAATTTGAAGTAAAGCATAATTTAGGCAACGGCTTCATGCTCAGCGGCAATTATAACTGGCTGGATGCCAAAGATGAATCGACTGGCGAACGGTTATCCTACAGCGCCCGTAATACTTATGTCGCTAAACTGCAATGGACGGAACCTGTCCATAAAGAATGGAGTGTCACGGCCTGGAATAAATGGTACACTGATTACCATGACGGCAGTACCGACAGCAACAGCGGCAACACC
>ENA-OUNI01001047-OUNI01001047.1-human-gut-metagenome-genome-assembly--contig:-NODE-1047-length-11501-cov-3.313786_pt1 | contig 11501 bp, 12 predicted proteins | sample MGYA00242499_ERZ504580 | MGnify/ENA primary metagenome ERZ504580 (study PRJEB26092, sample SAMD00036315) | human gut metagenome | host: Homo sapiens | study: EMG produced TPA metagenomics assembly of... | reverse complement strand
TGCAGCTCTGTAAATGTTGGCTCTACAAAACCGGAATCAACATGGATGCAGTAAGCTGATTGGCGAGATGATAAAGGAGACAGCAGAGGTGACAAAGCACCTTCCTGTATCAGGCTGTGCCAAGTTTGTAGTATTCTGCAACGCTCCTGATGACAATCCGTTTATGGCAGGAGCCTTCCATGGTGTGACAGAGGCAGATGCCATCATCAATGTAGGTGTCAGCGGACCGGGAGTAGTAAAGACAGCTCTTGAAAAGGTAAGAGGCGAGAACTTTGAGGTGCTCTGTGAGACAATAAAGAAGACAGCCTTCAAGGTTACACGAGTAGGACAGCTTGTGGCAAAGGAGGCTTCAAAGAAGCTTGGAGTGCCATTTGGAATCATAGACCTCTCACTTGCACCTACACCGGCTATCGGAGACTCTGTAGCCGATATTCTCTGTGAGATAGGCTTAGAGAGAGCCGGAGCTCCGGGAACAACAGCTGCACTTGCACTCTTAAACGATCAGGTGAAAAAGGGCGGTATCATGGCATCCTCATATGTTGGCGGACTCTCAGGTGCTTTATTCCTGTATCAGAGGATCAGGGAATGATAGATGCCGTAAACGATGGTGCACTCACTCTCGAAAAGCTTGAGGCTATGACCTGTGTGTGCTCAGTGGGACTTGACATGATTGCAATCCCAGGCGATACAAAGGCCACCACAATTTCAGGAATTATCGCAGATGAGATGGCTATCGGTATGATAAACCAGAAGACAACAGCCTGCAGACTGCTTCCGGCAATCGGAAAGGATGTAGGTGATGTGGTAGAAATCGGAGGACTCCTTGGAAGTGCACCGGTTATGCCGGTAAACAGATTCTCTTGTGATGCATTTGTAAACCGCGGAGGAAGAATCCCGGCACCTATTCACAGCTTTAAAAATTAGTAAATAATGGCATTGTTTACAAGCATGTACTTATAAGAATAACTTATAAGTACATGCTTATTTTAAAGTGATACTTGACAATGACAAAAATACATGATTAAATAAAGACAGTTATATGACTGACGGAAGTGGATAACCACATGGAGTATAACAGTTGATTGCCGACCGTCTGGGCGCACATTTATATAAGTTTCCTGCAGAGCTTTATATTATTATGTGTGTTCAGACGGTCTTTTTATTCCGGCAGGCCCGAGTAATTTGGGGATGCAGACCACATTATCAGAAAACATGGAGGATGACATGGAAAGAGTATCATTAGCAAAGGAATTATCAAGCACAACATACCCTGGCAGAGGTATCGTAATCGGCCGCACAAAGGATGGTAAGAAGGCTGTAACAGCATACTTTATCATGGGCAGAAGCGAAAACAGCCGCAACAGAGTATTTGTAGAGGATGGCGAGGGCATCAGAACACAGGCATTTGACCCTTCAAAGCTTGAGGATCCGAGTCTTATCATTTACGCACCTGTAAGAGTGCTCGGCAACAAGACAATTGTCACAAATGGTGACCAGACAGATACTATCTATGAGCTGATGGACAAGCAGCAGACATTTGAGCAGGCCTTAAGGACAAGAGAGTTTGAGCCTGACGCTCCTAACTATACACCTAGAATTTCAGGAATCATGCATATTGACAATGGTGAGTTCAACTATGCTATGTCAATCTTAAAGAGCAACAACGGCAATCCTGATGCATGCAACAGATATACATTTGCATACTCAGCACCGGTTGCAGGAGAGGGACATTTTATCCATACATATATGGGTGATGGCAATCCGCTGCCAAGCTTTGAGGGTGAGCCTACATGGGTAGACATTGAGGGAGATATCGATGAGTTTACCGATATGGTATGGGAGAACTTAAACGAGGATAATAAGGTATCACTCTTTGTCAGATATATTGATATGCTACAGGCGAGTATGAGAGCAGAATCGTAAATAAAAACAAATAAAACACTATATAAACGGTCAAATATACAAGATAAGCAGATAAAAACAGGAGAACAGAAAAATGCAGGAATACGAATTAAAATACGGATGTAATCCAAATCAGAAACCAGCCAGAATATTTATGAAGGAGGGAGAGCTTCCTATAAAAGTGCTTAACGCAGAGCCGGATATATCAACTTCCTTGATGCCTTTAACGGATGGCAGCTTGTAAGAGAGCTTAAGAAGGCAACAGGTCTTCCAGCCGCAACATCCTTCAAGCATGTTTCACCTGCAGGTGCAGCAGTAGGACAGCCGCTTTCAGATGTGGAGAAAAAGATTTACTGGGTTGATGATATGGATATTGAGTTTACACCACTTGCAAGTGCATACATCAGAGCAAGAGGAGCTGACAGAATGTCATCATTTGGTGATTTTATTTCACTTTCAGATGTATGTGACAAGAGCACTGCACTTGTAATCAAGAGAGAGGTATCAGACGGTGTTATTGCTCCGGGCTACACAGACGAGGCTCTTGAGATTTTAAAGGCTAAGAAAAAAGGCAATTACTGTGTTATCGAGATTGACCCGTCATATGAGCCGGCACCTATCGAGAGAAAGGATGTATTTGGTATCACATTTGAGCAGGGCAGAAACGAGCTTCATATTGATGACGATTTCTTCTCAAATATCGTGACAGAGAACAAGGAACTCACAGAGCAGGCTAAGATTGATCTGGCAATATCTATGATTACATTAAAGTATACACAGTCCAACTCTGTATGCTATGTAAAGGGCGGCCAGGCAATCGGTATCGGAGCAGGCCAGCAGTCTCGTATCCACTGTACCAGACTTGCAGGTCAAAGGCAGACAACTGGTGGCTTCGCCAGTCTCCACAGGTGCTTGGACTTCAGTTTGTGGATGGTATCAGACGTGCAGACCGCGACAATACTATTGACCTTTATATCGGTGAGGATTATATGGATGTGCTTGCAGAGGGCGAGTGGCAGAAGTTCTTCAAGGTAAAGCCGGACGTATTTACAGCAGAGGAGAAGAGAGCATGGCTTGACAAGAATACAGATGTAGCACTTGGATCTGATGCATTCTTCCCATTTGGTGACAACATTGAGCGTGCTCACAAGAGTGGCGTGAAGTATGTAGCCAGCCGGTGGATCTGTGAGAGATGACCATGTTATTGATACATGTAATAAGTACGGTATGGTAATGAGCTTTACAGGAATCAGACTTTCCATCACTAATCACAAGGTATAGCGGCTATTAAGCAGAATTGAAGCAAAATAAATAATTCAATAATAGGGGACTTCATGATATAATTACAGTATACATTTTACACAGTAGTTAATCATGGAGTCTTTTTTATGTCATTACAGTTTATCACAGGTAATTCAGGAAACGGAAAAACGAAATATCTCTTTAACAGGATAGTGAAAGAGGCAAAGGCAAACCCAAGGGACAATTATCTTGTAATAGTGCCTGAGCAGTTTACAATGCAGACGCAGAGACAGCTTGTAGATTTGTCGGAGAATAAAGCTATCATGAATATAGATGTGCTAAGCTTTAAGCGCTTAGCCTACAGAGTGTTTGATGAGCTTGGAATCACAAATCTCACGGTGCTTGAGGAGACAGGTAAGAACCTTGTACTCAGAAAGCTTGCGGCACAGGAGGCGGATAAGCTTGGCGTAATAGGCAGAAACTTAAACCGCATCGGCTATATAAGTGAGGTAAAGTCACTGCTTTCGGAGCTTGTGCAGTACAATATATCACCTGAGGAGCTCGGAAGATATATTGCCTCAGGAAGGCTATCGGACGCACTCTCAGATAAGCTCAAGGATGTGCTCGTGCTCTACGAAGCATTTGAGAAGTTTATGCAGGACAAATATATTACTGCAGAGGAAATACTTAATGTGCTCTGTAATGTGGCGGAGGAGTCTGCCATTCTTAGAAATTCAGTCATTGCATTTGATGAATTTACTGGATTTACACCTATACAGAACCAGCTCATCAAAAAGCTCTTTGTCATTTCAAAGAAAATATATGTAACGCTCACAATAGACTGTCGTGAGGATATCTTTAAGAGCAGAGGCATGCAGGAGCTGTTTGACATGCCAAAAAGGACAGTGAAATCACTCACCGAAATGGCAGCGTTTTATGGCATAGAAGTCGAGGAACCTATTATCCTTGATAAAAACTACCGGCTTGCAGAAAACGAAGAGCTAAGCTTTATGGAACAGCAGCTTTTCAGAAAACGAAGATGCTCCTTTAAAAAAGTACCAAAGCACATTCATATAGATTGTCTGCGTGACCCGAAGCAGGAGCTGACAAAGATAGCCAGAAGAATTAATGAGCTTGTAAGGAACGAAAACCTGCGTTACCGAGATATTGCTATAGTCACAGGAGATGTGAATATATATGCAGGTTATGTGCGTGAAATATTTGACAAATACAATATTCCTTACTTTATCGATGCCACACAGGAGATACTTTTCCATCCGTTTATTGAGTTTATCAGGTCAATACCCGATATTGCGGCACAAAATTTCTCGCAGATGCGGTGTTCAGATTTTTGCGGTGCGGCTTTAGTGAGCTATTGGACAGTGAAATAGATGTACTTGAAAACTACGTGCTCGCCTGTGGAGTAAGAGGTAAAAACGCATGGGACAAAAAATGGGTCAGGCTGCCAAAGCATAAGGCAGGCTATGACCTTGAGCTTTTAAACCAAAGCAGGGAGTATATAATGGAGATGCTAAAGCCGGTATATCAGGTGTTTTCCGATAAAAAGTCAACGGTAAAGGATTATGTGCTCACTATATATAAGCTGATAGTTTTGCTTGATATACCTGATAAGCTTGCAAAAAAGGAGCAGGTACTGCTTGATGCAGGGGACCAGACCGCATCAAAGGAATACGGACAGATATACAAAATAGTCATGCAGCTCTTTGAAAAATATGTGGCGGTGCTGGGTGATGAATGCATGGATGCAGAGGAATTTACACAGATACTGGATGCAGGACTGGATGCGGCAGATGTAGCAGTCATACCGCCGGGATACGACACTGTGACCATCGGAGATATTGAGAGAACGCGTCTGACCAACATAAAGGTCATGTTTTTTGCAGGAGTAAACGATGGGATTGTTCCAAAGGCGGCAGGAAGAGGAGGCATTATATCCCAGTATGAGAGAGAGGCACTTAAGGAGCTGGATATAGAGCTTGCGCCTGGGGCAAGGGAGCAGGCATTTATACAGAGGTTTTATCTGTATCTGAATATGACAAAGCCATCCAGGGAGCTTTATATCAGCTATACGAGGCTTGACAGTGAAAAAAAGGCTGCCCAGCCATCGTATCTCATAGGTATATTAAAGGGGATGTTTCCGGAGCTTGTCGTGACTGAGACAGAGGATGTAGAACAGCTTTTGGATATATCAAGCAGGCAGAGTGCTCTGGATTATCTGCTGTCAAATGAGGTGGATGACAGATGGTGCGAGATTGCAGCAGCGGTGATGCTCTATGACGCATCAGTCAGTGATGCAGGGGACGGTAATGAAGTAGACGATAAAGAATTTACTCAAAAAAATTCCGTGGAGAGGCTCATAAATGCAAAGTTTGAGCATTATTCAAAGGATCCGATTAGCCGAAATGTGGCAAGAAGCATATACGGCAGACACATGGAGGCAGTATCACGCGCTTTGAGCAGTTTGCCAGATGTGCATATGCGCATTTTTTAAATTATGGATTGAGGCTTACAGAGCGTGAGGAGAGCGGCTTTACATCCCTTGATATGGGTAATATATACCATGAAGCACTGGAAAGATACAGTAAGAAGCTTGATAGGGAGAGCACTGACTGGTTTAGCGTGACAGATACAAAAAGGGATGAGCTTGCGATGGAAGCAATAAATGAGGTGATTGATGAGTATGCAGGCTTTGGCATATTTGATACAGCGGAAAGCCAACATTCGATATCACATATGAAGGCGGTCTTTAAGCAGACAGTATGGCACTCACAACCCAGATACGAAGAGGCAGCTTTGTGCCTGAGAGGTTTGAGTTTTCCTTTTACGAGAGCCTTGATATGGCAAATGATGTGACGGTTGATATAAAGGGACGCGTGGACAGGACTGACACATATACGGATGAGGGCAGGCTTTTTGTGAAGGTACTGGATTACAAGTCGGGAAATACAGTTTTTGACCTGGTGAAGCTGTACTATGGCACGCAGCTTCAGCTTGCAGTGTACATGGACGCTGTCATGGAACAAAAGAAAGAGGCACTAAAGCAGGTAAGTGTGGAGCCGGGCGGTATGCTGTACTATCACATCGACGATCCTGTAATTGATTTAAAGGATGTGACACCGGGCACTGAGCTGTCTGAGGAAGAAATCAATCAGATGATATTAAAGAAGCTCAAGCCTGACGGGCTTATCAACTCGGACGAAAAGGCATACAGAGGCATGGACAGAGACTTTGAGAAAAGCTCTGACGTAATCCCTGTCACCTTAAAAAAGGATCAGACACCGGCTGCAGGCTCAAAGGTGGCAAACGCCGAAGAGTTTGATGTGATAACAAGGTTTGCGCGAGAGAAGCTTCGCGAGATAGGAAGAGAAATATACGATGGAAATGTTGCCGTCAATCCTATCAAGAACAAGAAAATAGACAGCTGCGCATATTGCGCTTTTCAGGCCATATGCAGGTATGATTCAAGGATACCGGGCTTTAGCGAAAGAAGCTTTAATGGTGACAATAAGGAAGATGTACTTGATAAAATGCGTACACAGATTGCAGCGGCAGAGCATAAAGCATGCTATGGAGATAATAATATAAAGCCATAATCGGGAGACATAATATGGATGTTAAATGGACCAGTGAACAGAAAAAGGTAATAGATTTAAGAGACAGGGATATACTTGTATCGGCGGCAGCGGGCTCAGGAAAGACAGCTGTACTCGTTGAGCGTATAGTAAACAGAATATGTGTGGATAATCCGCCGGTGGATATCGACAGGATGCTTGTGGTGACGTTTACCAAGGCTGCAGCTGCTGAGATGAGGGAGCGTGTCAGCCGTGCGATAGACAGCTTGAAGGAGCAAAAGCCGGACGATGAGAACCTGCAGAGGCAGTCGACACTGGTTCACAATGCGCTCATCACTACAATCGATTCGTTTTGTCTGTTTGTGGTGCAGAATAATTTCGCACAGCTTAATCTGGATCCTGATTTCAGAATCGGTGACCAGGCAGAGCTTAAGCTTATGCTAAAGGATGCTTTGGCACAGGTATTTGAGGACAATTATGCAAGAGAAGACAACGAGGAATTTATCAACCTTATAGATACCTACAGCAAGGGGAGAAATGACTCTGCCGTCAGGCAGATGGTGGAGGATATCTACTATAAGGCGGGCAGCTCATCATGGCCGAGAAAGTGGATGAACAGTCTCCTAAGGCTCTATGATATAAAGTCAGCTAAACAGCTTGAGGACTCAGAAATCATTAAGGAGATAGTGGATTACAGCAGGGTGCTTTTGGAGGAGGCTGTTCAGGAGCTTACAATGGCGAAAGACCTGGCATCAGCTACACCAGGGCTTGAAAAGTATGCGCTTACACTTTCAGAGGATATAGCATTGTTTGATGGAATGGCGGATGTGACAGGCTATGTCGGCATGCAGGAGTTCTTAAACAAAATATCCTTTGGCAGAATTGCTGTCATCAGGAAATTTGACGGAGACGAGAAGAAAAAGGAGCGCGTGAAAAGTATGCGCGATGCTACCAAGAAGAAGGTAGACGGAATAAAGCAGAAATACTTTGGCATGTCAATTGAGCTTATGTATGAGCAGCTGGAGCGTCAAAGACCATTTGTTAAAGAGCTGATAAGGCTCTCACTTGAGTTTTATGATGCGATGGAGGCTGTAAAGACAAGAAAAAGAGTATTTGATTTTTCTGATATAGAGCATTTTGCGCTTCGCATACTGGTGGATGAACAGACACTGGAGCCCACAGAGACGGCGCGTGAGTTTTCAAAACATTTTGAGGAAATCATGATTGACGAGTATCAGGACTCAAACCAGGTGCAGGAGGATATACTTACCGCTATTTCAAGAGAGCATCAGGGAGTCGGCAACATGTTTATGGTGGGCGATGTAAAGCAGAGCATATACAGGTTTCGAATGGCGCGCCCTGAGCTGTTTATGGAAAAATACAACACATATACATCAGATGACAGTGCACACCAGAGAATAGACCTGCATAAAAATTTCAGAAGCAGGAATGAGGTGTTAGACTTTACTAACGACATATTCTACAAAATCATGGCAGCAGATTTGGGCAATGTGCAGTATGATGACGATGCGGCACTGTATCCCGGTGCAAGCTATCCAAAGGAGACGATGCGTCCTGAGCTTTTGCTTGTTGACTATAAGGATGAGGATCTGTCTGAAATTATAGAGGATAAGGTGCAGATAGAGGCACTTTTGATTGCAAACCGTATCAGGAGTTTGATGGAAAACGGCATGGTGACCGATAAAAAGACAGGGCAGCTAAGAGCCGTGCAGTACAGGGATATAGTGATACTTTCGAGAAGTGTTGCAACCTGGGGCAATACAGTGGCAGCAGTATTAAAGGACTGTGATATTCCGGCGCATGTAGAGTCGAATACAGGCTACTTTTCATCGTATGAGATACAGGTTATTCTGTCGATGCTTCGCATACTCGATAATCCGCTGCAGGATATTCCGATGGCAGCAGTGCTTGCCTCGCCTATCGTGGGCATGGATGATGAGGAGCTGGCACAGATTAGGTCTGCCTTTAAGGGGGTAAGCTTTGCACAGGCTGCACTTAGCGCATGGCAGGTGAGGATGGCTATGAGGACGAGAAGCTTAAAGCCTTCGCTTTGGTATTTGAGAGACTAAGAGGTGCTGTAGCTGATACGCCAATCCATGAGCTTTTGTACAGGATGCTTGATGAGACAGGCTTTTACAGGTATGCATCGGCCATGCCGGCAGGAAAACGGCGCAGACAGAATATAGATATGCTGATTGAGATGGCCGCAGCCTATGAAAAGACCAGCTACAAGGGGCTGTTTCACTTTGTCAGGTACATAGATATACAGCAGAAATACGAGATAGACTACGGAGAGGCCGATACCGCAGGCGAGAATGACGATGTGGTGCGCATTATGACAATCCATAAGAGCAAGGGTCTTGAGTTTCCTGTAGTGTTTGTTTCTGGGCTTGGCAAGGGCTTTAACACGCAGGACACAAAATCAGACCTGGTGATACATGAAAAGCTTGGGCTTGGCCTTGTGGAAAAAACAAAAAGCCCAAGGACAAAGCGACCATCACTAATCAGAAATGAGATAGAAAGCCGCATTAAAAGGGAAAATCTGGGAGAGGAGCTGCGTGTGCTGTATGTAGCGCTCACCAGGGCGAAGGAAAAGATTATCCTGACAGGGGGACTTTCAAATGCCCAAAAATCCTTTGAGAAGTATAGAGGCAATGTAAATGCGAACCAGCCAATAAGCTTTGGACAAAGGGAGGGAGCAGGGTGTTACCTGGACTGGGTTATACCTGCCATGCTGTCGTACCCGGATAAGTATACGGTATCCACAGTCGATGCAACAGAGTTCGCTGCACGAACTGCGATGGATATGGCGGCAAACGATATATCAAAAGCGCAGCTTATTGGGCACATAAGTGCAGCGGATGAAACAAAAGCCAAAGAGCTCGCAGAGGAATTTGATTTTGAGTATGCATATGCTTCTGATATAACTAAAAAAAGCAAATATTCGGTATCTGAGCTGAAGCATGATTCTATGGTTGAAAAGTACGACAGCACAGAGAGGGAGGCAGAGCGTCCTAAGTTCCTTTTGGAAGAGAAGGAGACGTATGTGCCGGACTTTGCGAGGGATGATGAGGCAGGCGGTGCTTCTAATGAAAGCAAAGAGCCTAAAAATGCAGCAGGTGTGAATCAGGGAGCACTGCGCGGAACTGCAGTGCACCGTGTCATGGAGTGTCTGGATTTCAAGAGCCTGTGTGATATAGATACAAAAGACCATGTGGCAGTCAGTGCATTTGTGAAGAAAAGCATGGATGAAATGCTAAAAAAGGGGCTTATCACAGATGACATGTACAGGCTGACCAGACCAAAGCTTATAGAGCAGTTTATATCATCAGATGTGGCAGCGCGTATGGCACAGGCGGATAAGAGAGGCGATTTGTATAAAGAGAAGCCTTTTGTGATGGACTATGAGGGTGTGTTGGTTCAGGGAATTATTGATGTATTCTGGCTGGAGAATGATAAAATAGTGCTGCTTGATTATAAGACAGACAGGGTAAATGCTGCTAAAGAGCTTATCGACAGATACAGCACACAGCTAAAACTGTATGCTGATGCACTTGGAAGGATTTTTTCTACAGATGGGAAAAGCATACAGGCGGATGAGAGGCTCATATATTCATTCCGTTTACAGCAGACAATTGTTATCTGTCGTGAATATAAAAAATAGTGGCATGTCACAGCAATCTATTATATAATGTCTAACAGGCGGTACAAAAATATACAATACATTAGTATATCAGACATAATTGCTGTATGAACAGCTGTATATAAAGCCAAAGAAAAGAGATAATTTACATGGAGGAATACAATATGTACGAATACGATGACGAGGTTTTAGACACATTTTTAAAGAAACAGACACAGCTTTTTAGTGAGGAGGTCGCAGATACTCCGGAGGCTGCAGAGGAATTTTTAGAGGACTGCATGGCTGTGGTATGTAAGAATATAAAAGAAGTAAGAGATTACTTTGATGAGGCAGGCTCAGATATTTCTGGCATGTCAGATGATGAGCTTATGGACCAGAGTGAGGTCTTTGCCATTGCGGACGGCAGATTCCTTGTTGTGGAAGGATAGCAGGTATGAAGTATTTTAAGAAAACGATGTGTATGCTGCTTGCATCAGCGACACTTCTCACCGGCTGCAGTATTGGCGGCAAGGAGATAGTGCTTGATATAAATACCACGAACAGCCATACAGTTTTTTCCGTGGACAATATGAAGTGCGATAAGACGGAGGCACTCATATATTTAGCCAATTACAAAAATCTGTACGGCACTATGTATGATGTAAACCTGCTTGAGACAGATGATGCGTCGAACGTGGAAAAATATATCAGGGATGTCACTGTTGATGAGCTGACGCGCATATACTGCATGGTTTCAATTGCAAAGCAGAAGAAGATTACACTTACAGACAAGGAGAAGAGTAGTGTGTCAAAGGCTGCAAAGGAATACTATGACTCATTAAACGAAGCTGAAAAGAAATTCACAAAGGCTGATTTATCAGACATTGAGAGCGCATACGAGCATTATGCGATTGCGCAAAAGCTGTATAATTCTCTATCGAAGGGCGTTGATACAGAGGTGAGTGATGAGGATGCAAGAGTTATCCATATACAGAAAATCTTTGTAAAGAGCAAGGAGAGCGCAGATTCTGTGAGCCAGAAGCTTTTGTCAAAGGAAGATTTTGCAGCAGTTGCATCAGGCAGCAGTGAGGACAGCCAGACAGAGCTGTATGCGGCAAAGG
>ENA-OUNI01001046-OUNI01001046.1-human-gut-metagenome-genome-assembly--contig:-NODE-1046-length-11502-cov-10.183473_pt1 | contig 11502 bp, 16 predicted proteins | sample MGYA00242499_ERZ504580 | MGnify/ENA primary metagenome ERZ504580 (study PRJEB26092, sample SAMD00036315) | human gut metagenome | host: Homo sapiens | study: EMG produced TPA metagenomics assembly of... | reverse complement strand
CTATTGGGCATCTTTGTTGCTCTTGGGCATCATTGCTTACATTATTTTAACGCTGCTGGTCAACCCGCAAGCCGTGCCCCGCAAACCCGGACACCCCACTACACCGGCACAAACGGCGTTTCCGTCTACTATGACAGTTCCATCTGGAAGGTATGCCAGATGACCGAGGACAGCACCCTTGGTACCGTGCTGGAACTCGCCACGGCAGACAGCGCCGACGGTGAGGACTACGAAGCTGTGCTGCTGCAGCGCGGCACTGCCGACAGCTACGCGACTTATCGATGCGTCCGAGAAGGACCTCAAGCAGGCCTATGGCGTCATCAAGCCCCGCAAGGTGAACCTGACCGTGGACGGTGCCGAGGTGGAGGCCGTGCGCTGCGACATTCAGGCGTATTATGCGGTGCTGGCCACCATTACCTACCCCAGCGGTGACGTGGTGTATGTTTCCGGCCTGACAAAGCTTGCTCCATCAACGACATTGTGAACCTTGTGGAAAGTGTGACCCTGTCATGAGCAGTTCCCGTGCAATGCAGCGTCTGTGCGGCCTGATGCGCAAGGCTGTGCAGGACTATGAAATGATCGCCCCCGGCGATAAAGTGATGGTGGGCGTTTCCGGCGGCAAGGACAGCGTAGCGCTGACCATTGGCCTTGCGGAGCTGCGCAAGTACATCGGCTTTGATTTTACGGTGCAGGCTGTCACACTGGACCCGCAGTTTGGCGGCAGGCCCATGGATTACACCGTATTGCAGGAGCTGTTTGCCCGGTACGATATCCCCTATGAGATCCGCCGCACCGAGATCGGCCCTGTGGTGTTCGACTACCGCAAGGAGAAGAACCCCTGCGCCCTGTGCGCCAAGCTGCGGCGCGGCGCGCTGCACACGGCGGCGCAGGAACTGGGCTGCAACAAGGTGGCGTTGGGCCACCATCTGGACGATGCCGTGGAGACCTTTTACATGAATCTCTGGCGGGAGGGCCGCATCGGCTGCTTCTCGCCGGTCACCTACCTTTCGCGCCGGGACCTCACCCTCATCCGGCCCATGCTGCTGGCCACCGAGCAGGAGGTCATTTCCGCAGTGAACGCCGAGGGGCTGCCCATCGTCAAGAGCGTCTGCCCTGCCGACGGCGTGACCGTGCGCGAACAGACCAAGGAGTTCGTCAAGGAGCGCTGCCGCACCGACCATGCTTTCCGCCAGAAAACCCTGCACGCCTTGCAGGAGAGCGGCATCGATGGCTGGCGGCCCGTCCACACCGGGCGCGGCAGCTTTGCAATTACAAACGAGGAAGAATGAATCATGAAGACTCAACCTTTTGAAAAACACGTCTGGGCCGAGATCGACCTCGATGCCCTGCGGCATAACTTCCGGGCCGTCAAAGCCCGGGCCGGCGACCTGCCGCTGTGCGCGGTGGTCAAGGCCGACAGCTACGGCCACGGCGCTGTGCAGTGTGCCCGCGTTTTTGCGCAGGAGGGCGCAGCATGGCTGGCAGTGAGCTGCCTGACCGAGGCCGTGCAGCTGCGTCAGGACGGGCAGACTCTGCCCATCCTTATTTTGGGCCATGTTCAGCCGGAGTACGCCCAGACCCTCATCCACGAGGATATCACCGTAGCGTGCTACTCCACCGAACAGGCGCAGAACCTTTCCGCTGCTGCCGTAAAGGCAGGCGGCAGAGTAAAGATCCACCTCAAGGCAGATACCGGCATGGGCCGCATCGGCTTTGCCCTGCGCACCGATTTTGATGCCGCCATCCGCGAAATGCTGGCTGTGTGTGAGCTGCCGGGCCTTGAGATGACCGGCCTGTTCCAGCACTTCTCGGTGGCCGACGACACCGCCGAAGAGAACGTTGCCTACACCGCGGAGCAGCACGCACTGTTCGTCAGAGCGTTCCATGCGCTCAAGGCGGCAGGCCGCGAGCCACAGACCGTCCACTGTGACAACTCTGCGGGCGTGATGCTGCACCCGGACTGGCCCGAGGGATTGGCCCGGGAGCGCTGCATGGCGCGGCCCGGCATCATCCTCTACGGCTACGACCCCAGCGACGAGGTGCGCTTTGGGCAGTTCCGGCCGGTGATGACCCTCAAGACCGTGGTGAGCATGGTCAAGGAAATGCAGCCCGGTCAGAGCGCCAGCTATGGCCGCCGCTTCACCGCCGATAAGCCCACGCTGGTGGCCACCCTGTGCACCGGTTATGCGGACGGTTATCCCCGCCAGCTGAGCTGCGGCAAGGGTATCGTGGAGATCCACGGCAAGGCCTGCCCGGTGCTGGGCGCGTGTGCATGGACCAGATGATGGTGGATGTGACCGGTATCCCGGACATCCACGAGGCGACGAAGCCATTCTGTGGGGCGGCAGCGTCAGTGATACTGCCGAGACCATCGCCCGCAAGACCGACACCATTTCCTACGAGGTGCTGTGCGGCGTGTCCCGCCGCGTGCCCCGCGTCTACCTCGAGCACGGAAAGATCGTGGATGTCGAGGATTGGATACTGGAAGCTTAAATTTCTCCCGGAGGAACTACATGGCAAGAGACAATATCCGCAATTTCTGCATCATTGCACACATTGACCACGGCAAATCCACCCTGTCGGACCGTATTCTGGAGCTGACCAAGAGTGTGGACGAGCGCACCATGGAAGACCAGATTTTGGACAACATGGACATTGAGCGCGAGCGCGGCATCACCATCAAGGCCCGCGCTGTCACCATGAACTATACCGCCAAGGATGGCAAGACCTACGAGTTCAACCTCATCGATACCCCGGGCCACGTGGACTTTGCCTACGAGGTCAGCCGCAGTCTGGCCGCCTGCGAGGGCGCCATCCTTGTGGTGGATGCCACCCAGGGCGTGGAAGCTCAGACGCTGGCCAACACCTACATGGCGCTGGAGCATGATCTGGAATTGGTGCCCATCCTGAATAAGATCGACCTGCCCAGCGCTCACCCGGACGAGGTGGCGCAGGAGGTGGAGGACGTGATCGGCCTGCCCTGTCTGGATGCGCCCCGCGTCTCTGCCAAGACCGGCCTGAATGTGGATCAGGTGCTGGAGCGTGTCGTCACCGACATTCCTGCTCCCACCGGCGACCCGGATGCCCCGCTGAAGGCGCTGATCTTCGACAGCATCTACGACAGCTACAAGGGCGTTATCGTCTATATCCGTGTGTTTGAGGGCACCGTGAAGCCCGGCGATACCATCCGCATGATGGCCACCGGCGCGGAGTTCACGCTGGTAGAAGTGGGCCACATGGGTGCTACCAACTTTCTCCCTGTGCCCAGCTGCAGGCTGGTGAGGTCGGCTATCTGACCGCCAGCATCAAGACCGTGCAGGACACCCGCGTGGGCGATACCGTCACGCTGGCCAATAATCCCACCGCCGAAGCACTGCCCGGCTACCGTCAGGTCAAGCCTATGGTGTTCTGCGGCATCTACCCCGCCGACGGTGCCAAGTACCCCGACCTGAAGGATGCACTGGAAAAGCTGCAGCTGAACGACGCCTCCCTCACCTTTGAGCTGGAGACCAGCGCCGCGCTGGGCTTCGGTTTCCGCTGCGGCTTCCTTGGCCTGCTGCACATGGAGATCATCACCGAGCGTCTGGAACGGGAATTTGATCTGGATATCATCACCACCACCCCCAGCGTGCGCTACCGCATTACCCTGACCGACGGCACTGTGGAGATGATCGACAATCCTTCCAGCTACCCCGACCCCTCCAACATCGTCAAGCAGGAAGAGCCTTTTGTGGATGTGCACCTGTACACCCCCAACGACTATGTGGGCGGCCTGATGGATCTGTGCCAGAACAAGCGCGGCGTGCTGATCGACATGAAGTATCTGGACGATGTGCGCGTTGATCTGCACTATGCTCTGCCGCTGGGCGAGATCGTGTACGACTTCTTTGATGCCATCAAGAGCCGCAGCCGGGGCTACGCCAGCTACGATTACGAGTTTAAGGAGTACCGCGAGAGCGACCTTGTCAAGCTGGACTTCCTGCTCAATGGCGACCCTGTGGACGCGCTGTCCATGATCGTGTTCCGCGATAATGCCTATGCCAAGGGCCGCCGCATCTGCGAAAAGCTGCGGGATAACATCCCCCGCAACCTGTTCGAGATCCCGGTACAGGCTGCCATCGGCGGCAAGATCATTGCCCGTGAAACGGTCAAGGCCATGCGCAAGGACGTGCTTGCCAAGTGCTACGGCGGCGACATCTCCCGCAAAAAGAAGCTGCTGGAAAAGCAGAAGGAAGGCAAAAAGAAGATGCGTCAGCTGGGCAGCGTTTCCCTGCCCAGTGAAGCCTTTACCGCTGTGCTCAAGCTGGACAGCGACGACGATTAAACTTTATAGATCAAAGAGAACCCGCGCTCTGGTATGCTGCAATGCACCCAGCGCGCGGGTTCTATCTGTTTTTCACAACCTCAGTTTACAACAAAAATGAGATAGGCACCCCCTTTCGGGGAAACCTATCTCATTTTTTGTTGGGACTATTTTGCAACAGTTCCTTTACGTTGGGGCGTTAGGGGGCCGCTTACAGTCTCTTGGCTGCTCTTTTCCGATTTGCTTCTGCCCGGATTATACATGATTTCAGTGCGAAAGTCATCGAAACCTGCGCGAAACGTTCTTGAATCTGTGTGAACGAATCATCTGGGCAGCAAAAAAAGCCCCGGAAAGGCTGTCTGGGTGCCTTCCGGGGCTGCTGTGAAAGATGACTGCATCAGTAATACTTTTCAGTCAAAAAGTACTACTGATACACTGCTTCGAGGGCTTTCTCACTCACTTTTCTGCTTCAGGCGGGCGTATTCGGCATCGGCCTGAATGGCTGCAGAGGTGAAGCTGTTGTTGTTCCACCAGCTGATCAGCGCGGCCACGGTGGTGATGCCGGCGGTCACCAGCTGTTCCACAGTCTGGCTCTCAATGGGCAGCATAGGTTTGCCCAGAGCGCTCAGCACCTGATTGGTCAGGGCAAGCAGCAGCACAGCGGTGCGGGCGATGGTGGCGGCAGAAATTTTACCAAAGTTCATATCAATTCCTCACTTTCTCATTTTGTTCAAGGTCAGCGATGCGGTGGTTGGCCACCTTCATCTGTTCTTCTAAAATCGGTACGCGGCGGGCAAAATTGTTATGCTCGCGCACCTCGCGGGTCAGCTCTTCGAGATTGGTGTCGGTCACGGCCTGACTGCGGCTGTTGGCAATCAGCACGCCGATCAGGGTCACGGCCCCGGCAATGACAGCGGATAAGATCGTTTCCATTCCGTTCACCGCCTTTACCCGACCCACCGGCTTTTTGCTTTGCGCACATCCACATGGACAAAGCCTTTTGCGGGGTAGCGGCCGATGCCGCCGGTGCCGGGCAGCAGGGTCTCGGCGTAGGCGGCAAGCTGCTCCACCGGCACGCCGGACACCCGGATATCCGCGGCACGGCCATACTGATGCTGGCTGTAAACCGCTCCGCCCACAGCCTTGTTGTGTGCAGCGGTGCGGTAGCCGCTGGTAATGACCACCGGTGCGCCAAAATGGTCACGGATGGCCTGCAGCACCTGCACCAGTTCGCTGTCCACAAACAAAGGGTCGGTGCCGTCTTTGCAGGCAAATTCCTTTGCGCGGAAGCTGCGGCTCAGCAGCGTTTCGCCATCCCTTGCGCGGGAGTAAACGTTAAGCATGGCTATCCTCCTGCAGCAGCGCTGCCACGGCATCCCTCAGCCGGGCGGGCACATCCTCCAGCGTTTTGATGCCCTTGCGGATCAGGGCCGCATAGATCCTTGCCATTACACACCACCTCCTTCGTACAGTTCACACAGGGCCAGCTGCAGGTCGGTCAGCTGGCAGGTCAGGCTGGCAATCGTCTCGGGCAGACGGGCTGCTTCCTCGGCCTGCTGGCGCTCTTTTTCCCGCGCGGCCAATTCTTCTTCCGTATAGCGGATGTATCTCTGCACCGGCACCTGTTCGGTCCATGCGGCCTGCGCAGCACGCCCAGCACATCGATGACCTTCCGCACATCCCTGCCGCCGCCGGGATACTCCGTTACGGTCTCGTAGTGGCTCACTTCCTCCACGCCTTCCACGGCGGGGTGCTCCACTGGCTCGGTGCCGCCCACCAGATACCCAAGCGTCAGGTCAGGGGTCTCAATGGCTGCACCGTTCTCGTCAATGATCTTCATGGTTCAAAACCTCCTTTCTCAGGCCACGCGCCGCCAGATGTGCACATAGTAGGCGGCAGGCTGCACGGTGGCGCTGCGGCCGTAGATGGCATTAGACTTGGATGCATCCAGACTGAACTTATATACATCAGAAAAGGAATTGTATTCGCCCGTAGATGCGATCACGTTGCCGGCAGTGAATGCGCCGGATACCTTATGTTCACCCTTTTTTACATCCGCGACAAAAGAGCCTGTGATGTTCGGCAGTCCGGCCTTTACTGTGGTGCCCGCTGCGTGGCTACTGCTGGCACCCATCAGCACGCGCTCCGATGCGATCTGCTCCCATGTGCCGCCAAACAAGGCGGCAGGGCTGGTGGGGTCGGTGCTCTGGTAGATGCTGCCCACCGGGTAGGCAGCGGAGCTGGGTGCGGCCAGCAGAGCATCGACATCTTCCTTTGTATAATAGGAAGAAAAATCGGCACCGAAGGTGCGCAGGGCGTTTGCCTTTTCGGCAGCGGTCCATTCCCCGGCGGCTGCGGCGGTGGTCAGAGCCTTCTTCACGCCATAAGGCAGCAGGGCTGCGGTCAGCGGCAGAAGTGCATCCGTCATGCTGTCCAGCTGTTCGCGGGCAGCTGGTGCGATGATCAGGGTTCCGTCGCTGCGCACGTTGATGCCGCAGGCGGGGTCCACCCGCACTGCGCCGGGGGCCGAAGCCGTGGGCACCGTGCTGCTGCGCAGATAGGGCGACAGATCCGGCATGGCGGCAGTATCGGTCAACACGGCCCCGGTGTTGGGGTCCACGCTCAGCACCCGAAGCAGCTGGCCGGAGACCGGAACTGCCGGGCAGGGAAGCGCCCCCACATCCTGCGCCGTCAGTTTTACGATGCCGCTTTTGCCGTTCACGCTCACTACCTGACCGTCGGTAGGCACCAGCTCCTCTGCCCGTGCGGCAGCAGCCTCGGCACGGGCTGCACAGCGGGATGCAGCGGCACTGTCGGCGCTGGTGCGCTGTGCCGCGGTCTGGGCCTGTGCCGCATTGGATGCCGTGCTTGCAGCACTGGCTGCGGCACGCTGCGCGGCGGTGGAAGCGGTACTGGCACTTTCCAGCACACGCGCCACGAACTGCTCATACTGCGAGGGCGGCAGCTCTTCCGCGCCGCCGTCGGTGGGCAGGATGCGTAGGTGTCGTAGCTGCCGGGCCGGGTATAGGCGGCGTAGCCGCTGGCATCGATGGCTGCCAGCATCCACTGTCCGCCGGTGCTTCCGGTCAGGCGGCGGTCCACGGTGACGCAGTGCTGCGTGTCCAGTGAGACCGGTGCCAGCAGGGTGCCGTCGCTGCGGCGCAGGTAGAGCGCAACGGTGCACCCGGCCCATGCTTCCGGCAGCGTGAAGCACAGCTCGTCCACACCGGCAGCGTTCTGTGCACCGAGGTGCAGGCGGTGCGGCTGGGACAGAAATTCGGTGCCGCCGCACTGCCTTTGAATGATCTTGATGTTCACTTGAAAACCTTCCTTTCTGTTTTTTGTTTGATTGTACAGCCGCTGCCCGGCAGCTGCCAGTGTGGTCTTTTGCTGCACAAATTTCTGTGCTTCGGCATTTTGCCGGGAGGCGCTTTTCATGAGTAATTCGCACAGTTCTTTGTGGGTGAAAAATGGGATGAAAAAGAGGTGGCTTTGTACGGAAAACCAGCGATTTTTGGCCGCTTGCCGCATGGGAAAACGAACCCAAAAGTGCAGTTTCCGGTGCAAAAAGTCCAAAATAAATGTTAAAAATTCGTGAACAAAACACCCCAGAAAACAGGTCGAAAATCGGAAGGAAATAACCGAAAAAACAATATTTTGGAGAAAACAATGTTAAAGTTGCACAAAAAATAACGTCAAAAAACTAACAAAGTATGAGAAGGTGATTTGACAAATGGCCATTGGACTGGTAAAATAAGACTCGCTCAACGGAACCAACAGACGTTGCAGCGTTTAAAAATTATCTGGATGAAGTAAAAAGCCGTCTTATATACGGCGCGGCGCGGGCAGATGGGGTCCGGGCCGGGAGGGTAACTGCACCCTCCGCAGCGGAGTCCAAATTGTATACGATGCTCGATTTTACCAAAAAGAGGGCATCGTATTTGATTGTGGGGCCAGATGGCTTCTGCCCGCCCCGCAGTCCGGGCGGCCGGGGCATGAAAAACATGTCCGGAGCCGCAGCCAATTTTGAAAAGAGAGGAGTTGTCTCGTATCGCTTCCGTAAAATTGAAGAAAGCATTGTCTGACTGCAAGCATGCAGTCTCTCCCCGTGTGCTGGCGTTTTGTGTCATGGTCGTGTGCCTTGTGGCTACACTCAGTGTGACCGCTGCGAATCTGCGGCTGACCTACGTCACAGACTCCAATGGTGCCCGGCAGGTGATCCTCACCTCCGAGACCGACCCTGCACAGGTTATGAACCTTTCCGGCATCCAGTCCGAAGAGGGCGATCAGGTCTATTACACGGCCTACAGCGGCAACCTTGCCGCCCTGAACATTGAGCGCGCATTCTCCGTCAGCATCACTGCCGACGGTCAGGAGTACCCCGTCAAAATGGTGTTCGGCACCGTGGCGGATGCCTGAAGCGTGCCGGTATCACCCTGGAGGGTGACGACTACACCGAGCCTGCTCTGGACCAGCTGGTGAGCGCAGGTTCCACCATCACGGTGCACCGCGTGGACTACACCGACCGTGTGGAGACGCAGGCCATCCCCTACGATACCGAGTACGTCTACACCAGCCTGTATTTCCGCAACACCGGCCGCGCCACCACGGTGCGCCATGGTGCGGAAGGCCAGCAGACGATCACCACCCGCGACCGCTATGTGGACGGCGAGCTGGAAAACAGCATCGTGGTGGATTCCACCACCACTGTGGAGCCGACCAACCACATCGTAAAGACCTATGGCGCAGGCGCGCCGGTCTCCCCGCTGACCGGCCCGGACGGCACCACCAATGCACCCGCCTCTTACAGCAAGGTGCTCACCGGAAAGGCCACCGGCTACTATTCCAAGACCGGCAAGGGTTCTTCCGGTCTGGGTCTGGGCTACGGCACTGTGGCTGTGGACCCGGATGTGATCCCCTACGGCACCAAGCTGTATATCACCTCCACCGACGGCAAGTTCGTGTACGGCTATGCGGTGGCTACCGATACCGGCATTGCCGTGCAGAAGGGCCAGATCCTTGTGGACCTGTTCTACGAGACCTACGCCGAGAGCGTGATCAATGGAGCCATTCAGGTGAACGTCTACGTGGTGGACTGAGCAGGCCGAAAAGAACCGGGGAAACCGGAACTGAAAATTTTCAACAGAAACAGAGAGCTTCTGTACACCTTCCCTTTGGAGGGTGCGCAGAGGCTCTTTTTTATTGTCAGATTGGCAGGATTCACCATAAAATTTGTAAAAATTTGGCGGGTATATATATAAGGAAAAAATATCAACGAAAAGATTATGGTAAATTTTACAGTAAAATGCGGCGAAACTCTTGAAAAACAGACCGAAATTCTTTAATATAAAAGGGTAAAAAGCTACAGGTGCGCTTTGTGCATCTGTACGGGGAGGAGCAGTCTATGAAACCGACCGAGGAGAAGATCCAGAGCAATGCATCGGACCTGCCGGTGTATTTGTTCAAACAGGGCAATAACTGTGAAGCATACCGCTACTTTGGCGCACACATGGAAACGCGTGCCGGTGAAGCAGGTGTGGTGTTCCGCGTGTGGGCACCCCATGCTGTAGCCATCAGCGTGGTGGGCGACTTTAACAGCTGGAAGCCGGGCAGCCACCCGATGCGCAAGGTGGATGGCGATTCCGTATGGGAATTGTTCATCCCGGGCATGAAGGAATATGATGTTTATAAATACTGCGTGACCACCCGCGCAGGTGATCTGGTCTATAAGGCCGATCCCTATGCGTTTCACGCCGAGACCCGCCCGTCCAACGGCAGCAAGGTCTACGATATCAGTGGTTTTGCGTGGCACGATGATGCATGGCAGGCAGCACAGAAAAAGGCTGATGTAATCAACAGCCCGATGAATATTTACGAGATGCACGCCGGCAGCTGGAAGATGAAGGAGGGCGGTAAGCCCTACAATTATTCCGAGCTGGCAGACGAGCTGATCCCGTATATCACAGAGATGGGCTATACCCATGTGGAACTGCTGCCGGTCATGGAATATCCGTTTGACGGCAGCTGGGGCTATCAGGTCACCGGCTATTTTGCACCCACCAGCCGCTACGGCACCCCCAAGGACTGATGGCCTTTGTGGATAAGCTCCATGCCGCCGGCATTGGTGTGATCATGGACTGGGTGCCTGCTCACTTCCCGAAGGATCAGTTCGGCCTGTACAACTTTGATGGCGAAGCCTGCTACGAGGACCCAAATCCGAAGCGCGGCGAACATAAGGAGTGGGGCACCATGGTGTTCGACTTCGGCCGCAGCGAGGTGCAGAGCTTCCTGATCTCCAGCGCACTGTATTGGCTGGAGCAGTACCATATCGACGGTCTGCGCGTGGACGCGGTGGCATCCATGCTGTATCTGGACTATAACCGCAAGCAGGGCGAGTGGGAGCCGAACAAGGACGGCGGCAAGGAAAATCTGGAGGCTGTTGCTTTCCTGCGCAAGCTGAACGACACCGTGCTGGGCCGTCACCCCCACAAGTACATGATCGCGGAAGAGTCCACTGCATGGCCCATGGTCACAAAGCCTGCTTCGGACGGCGGCCTTGGCTTCAACTTCAAGTGGAACATGGCTGGATGAACGATATGCTCAGCTACATGAAGACCGACCCGCTCTTCCGTTCCGGCAACCACAACAAGGTCACCTTCAGCTTCTTCTACGCCTTCAGCGAGAACTTTGTGCTGCCCATCAGCCACGATGAGGTGGTGCACGGCAAGGGCAGCCTGATCAACAAGATGCCCGGTGAGTACGACGCCAAGTTTGCAAACCTGCGCACCTTCTTTGGCTACATGATGGCCCACCCAGGCAAGAAGCTGCTGTTCATGGGTCAGGAGTTCGGCCAGTTCGCTGAGTGGAACGAGACAAAGCCGCTGGACTGGATGCTGCTGGGCTACGATAAGCACACCGAGCTGCAGACCTACGTCAAGACCCTGAACGCCTTCTACAAGGAGCACCCCCGCCTTCTGGCAGGTGGATTACAGCTGGGAGGCTTCCAGTGGATCGTGCCGGATGACTCGCAGCAGAGCGTCATCGCCTTCCTGCGCAAGGACACCTCGGCAAGCAGATCCTTGTGGTGTGCAACTTCAACCCCGTCCTGCGCGAGGCTACCACGCTGGGCGCACCGGTGGCAGGCTCCTACAAGGAGATCCTGAACAGCGACGATGCAGAGTTCGGCGGTTCCGGCGCAG
>ENA-OUNI01001045-OUNI01001045.1-human-gut-metagenome-genome-assembly--contig:-NODE-1045-length-11506-cov-1.764215_pt1 | contig 11506 bp, 18 predicted proteins | sample MGYA00242499_ERZ504580 | MGnify/ENA primary metagenome ERZ504580 (study PRJEB26092, sample SAMD00036315) | human gut metagenome | host: Homo sapiens | study: EMG produced TPA metagenomics assembly of... | reverse complement strand
GGCGGTCAGTTCAGTCTCTCTGCTCAAAACCAGGTGAATAAAGATAAAAGGCAACGTCACACACCGGAGCAGTTCATGGAACGCCAGACCAATCAGATGGTGAACACACTGATGTTGGATGATGCCGCGGCTGCCAGATTTGTACCGGTTTATCAGAACTATTTGAAGGAATTGCGCGAATGCAGAATGATGAACCGCAGGCAGCTCTCCTCCGGGCAGGGAACGGAGCAGAAAGGCATGAAGCCGCAACCTAAATCGGTGCTGACGGATGCGAGATGGAGCAGCAGATAAAAGGACGTTTTGCCCAAAGTCGTAAGATACTGGATGTGCGTGAGAAGTATTATGATGAATTCAGAAAAATACTTTCTCCCAAACAGATTATGAAGATTTACCGGACGGAACAGAACAATGCCAACAAGTTGAAAAAAGAATTTGACCGCAGAAAAAAGCAGGCTGTTGCGCAAGGAAAACATAAACACCCGGTACGTTCTGCACAGAAGTCTTAAGCTGCCGGAAAAACTGTGGTTTAATATAATAAGTGTGTCATAATATAAAAAGCTCCGTTCTTAGCTTTTGAATGTAGCGAAGAATCTCCTCTCTGTGTATGGCTTGATGAGGAGATTCTTTTTTATTATCAGCAATGCTGAGAGGGTAAAATAAATATAATCGGGTAGCCGGTTCAGAACTTCACAGGAGAGAAATTGTTGTAGGGGAATGCAGATAACAAAGAATACTCCATGCGTTTTTTTCAGAAAATAAAGAATTGGAAAACGGTTCGCGGCTGGCATATCTGGAAGTTGAAGTTGGTAGATGCGCGGCTTTATTTTGTCAGCATGATTGTGGGATTGCTGACAGGGCTTATTGCGGTCTGTTATCACTATCTGCTTTATTTCCTGCTACATATCCGCAGCGACTTTTTCGCATCCCGCCCTGCCTGGTACTGGCATATACTCCTGTTTTTGCTGTTTTGGGGGATTCTGATGTTTGTGTCCTTTCTGGTAGGCAGGATGCCTCTTATCAGTGGCGGCGGCATTCCGCAGACGCGCGGGGTAATCAACGGACGCATAACCTATAAACACCCGTTTGTGGAGCTGGTTTCCAAATTCGCTGGTGGAATTCTTTCTGTGGCTGCCGGATTGTCATTGGGGCGTGAGGGGCCTTCTGTGCAGATAGGCTCCTATATCGCAGTCTTGTGTCCCGATGGACGCATATTCTGCAGGGCGAGCGCAAGCAGTTGCTGGCGGCGGGAGCAGGGGCGGGGCTTGCGGCTGCTTTTGCTGCTCCATTGGCCTCTTCATTGATTGTTATCGAATCCATCGAACGTTTCGATGCACCTAAGACAGCCATTACTACGTTGTTGGCGGGTGTAGTGGCAGGAGCGGTTGCCGGTTTGGTTTTTCCCGTGAACCCTTATCATCTGATTGAGGTGTCGGAACCTGTTTTGACTTTTCTTGTCCGGATGAAGTATTTCCTTTTGTTGGCTGTTATCATTTCCATTGCCGGCAAGATATACTCTGTGCTTATGATTTCGTTCAAGCGGGTATATTCTAAGGTCAAGTCTCCGGTATATATCAAGATGTTTTATTTGGTACTGGTTGCCTACATTATCTCGTTGATGCAGGTAAACCTGACCGGTGGCGGCGAGCAGTTTTTGCTGCAACAGGCGCAGAACGGCAGTACGGAAATAATGTGGGTGCTTGCCGTCATGCTGTTGCATTTCGGGTTTTCGGTGTGCTCCGTGTCTTCAGGCTTGCCGGGTGGTAACTTTATTCCCACTTTGGTGACGGGCGGACTGTTGGGGCAGCTTGTTGGACTGGTCGCTGTAAAGTACGGCATTATCGAGTCCCCAAATATCACTTATGTCATGCTGATATCCATGTCGGCATTTTTGGTGGCCATTGAGCGTACACCGCTTACGGCAATTGTGCTGATAACGGAGATAACCGGACACTTCGAAGTCTTTTATCCCTCGGTGGTGGTAGGCGGTTTGACGTATTATTTTACGGAGTTGCTCCAGATGAAGTCTTTCAACGTAATCTTATACGAGGATATGATTAACTCTCCCGATTTCCGTGAAGAAAACCGGTATACGCTGTCTGTGGAAGTCATGACCGGTTCTTACTTCGACGGCAAGGCAGTAAGCGAGCTTTCCTTGCCCGAACACTGTGTTATCATCAATGTGCATAGGGATGGAAAAAACCTGGTCCCTGCGGAAACAAGTCTGATTCCGGGAGACAGGTGCAGATTGAAATGGATTCGCAGGACATAGAGAAACTCTATGAACCGCTCGTCAGTATGGCAAATATCTATTAGACCAGATTGCCTATTTCATCCAGATTTCTCCGGATATCGTTGTCGGTCAGTTCATAGTTTTGCAAATCGCCGGCAAGGTACTTGTCGTACGATGCCATATCGATGAGGCCATGGCCGGACAGGTTGAACAGGATGACTTTCTCTTCGCCCGTTTCCTTGCATTTATTTGCTTCGCGTACAGTGGCTGCAATGGCGTGGCAGGACTCCGGTGCAGGGATGATTCCTTCTGCCTGTGCGAAAAGGCAGCCGGCTTCGAACGATTCGAGTTGTTTGATGTCCGTCGCTTCCATATAGCCGTCTTTCAGCAGTTGCGATACGATGACGCCGGCACCGTGATAGCGCAGACCGCCGGCGTGGATGTTGGCGGGAGCGAAATTATGTCCCAGGGTAAACATCGGCAGTAGCGGGGTATATCCGGCTTCATCGCCGAAGTCGTATTGGAATTTGCCGCGTGTCAGTTTCGGGCAGGATGCCGGTTCTGCGGCAATGAACCGTGTTTTTTTGCCTTCGAGGATAGTGTGGCGCATAAATGGGAATGCGATGCCTCCGAAGTTGGAACCGCCTCCGAAGCAGGCAATGACCATATCGGGATATTCGCCGGCCATTTGCATTTGTTTTTCGGCTTCCAGGCCGATTACAGTCTGGTGCAGAGTGACGTGGCTCAATACGGAACCGAGTGTATACTTACAGTTGGGTGTGGTTCGTGCCAGCTCGATAGCCTCGGAAATGGCCGTGCCCAGCGAACCTGGTGGTTGGGGTGAGCGGTCAGAATGTCTTTTCCGGCACGGGTGGACATGGAGGGCGAAGGAGTTACCTGCGCACCGAAGGTCTGCATGATACTGCGGCGGTAAGGCTTTTGCTCATAGCTGATTTTTACCTGGTATACGGCGGCTTCCAACCCGAAGAGGCGGGCGGCATAAGCCAGCGAAGCTCCCCATTGTCCGGCTCCGGTTTCGGTGGTGACGTTTGTCACACCCTCCTGCTTGCAATAGTAGGCCTGCGGTATGGCGGAGTTCAGTTTGTGAGACCCCATCGGCTCACACTCTCGTTTTTGAAATAGATATGTGCCGGTGTACCCAGCGCTTTTTCCAGTCCGTAGGCACGCACCAGCGGAGTGCTTCGGTAGTATTTGTACATTTCGCGCACCTGTTCGGGTATTTCAATCCAGGCATCGGTCTGATTGAGTTCTTGGCGGCAGAGCTCTTCTGCAAAAACGGGATACAAATCTTCCGCTTTCAGCGGTTGCTTGGTAGCGGGGTTGAGCGGCGGCATGGGCTTGTTCACCATGTCGGCCTGTATATTATACCAGTAATGTGGAATTTCTTCTTCCGGAAGGATGAATCTTTTTGTTTTGTTGCTCATAGTGGTTATTATAAATTAAAAGTGATTCTGTGTCCAAATGTAGCTATTATTTTTAAACCAATTTCTTTTTTCCATTGTTTTTTGTTTATAAGGCAGATTTGTCTAAGTTTGCCATGTCTCATTAACCGATATATTTATGAAGCTCTATCATAAGTTCTTTTTGTACCAGAATAAATGGATTCATCCCTATATACGCGTGGCGTTGGGAGTAATGACAGCCTTGACGTACCTGGCGTCCATTCTGCTGATTGTCGGTCTGGTATACGAACACGGATTTACCATTTCGGCAGCGGAGGCTCACCAATTGCAGCGTCTGTACCATGGTGTGTGGATTGTTTTTCTGGTTGATATATCCTTACATATCCTGTTGGAGTATAAAGATACGAGGCAGACTTTCAGTATGCTGACCTGGATATTGACTTTTCTGCTTTATCTGACGCTGGTTCCGGTTATCTTTCATCGCCCGGAAGTGGAAGGCGCCGTGCAGGCAGTCTGGGATTTTCTGAACGGCAAGGCCTATCATCTTGTATTGCTGCTGGTGCTGTCTTTCCTGAATCTGTCGTATGGGCTGGTACGGTTGCTGGGGCGACGGACAAACCCTTCGCTTATCCTGGCGGTCAGTTTCTTCATTATCATACTCATAGGGACAGGGTTGCTGATGCTTCCCCGTTCTACGGTGGCGGGCATCTCGTGGGTGGATTCGCTGTTTATTTCCACCAGTGCGGTGTGTGTGACGGGACTGACTTCGGTAGACGTGGCATCCACTTTCACGACAACGGGTTTTGTAATCATCATTCTGCTGATTCAGATTGGCGGTCTGGGGGTGATGACGCTGACAAGTTTCTTCGCGATGTTCTTCATGGGGAATACCTCTTTGTATAATCAGTTGGTGGTGCGCGATATGGTCAGTTCCAATTCTTTGAATTCCCTGTTGTCCACACTGGTGTATATCCTTGGCTTTACATTGGTGATAGAGGGGATAGGTACGTTTGCCATCTGGAGCGATATTCATGGTACAATGGGGATGGATGTGCACGAAGAGCTGGCGTTTTCGGCTTTTCATTCTATATCGGCATTCTGCAATGCTGGGTTTTCCACCTTGCCGGGCAATTTGGGCAATCCGTTGCTGATGAAGGGGCATAACCCGTTCTATATATACATTTCACTGCTGATTATTCTGGGCGGTATCGGTTTCCCCATATTGGTGAACTTCAAGGACATTATCCTTTATCATATACGCCGTTTCTGGCGATTTTTGCATACATGGGAGTGGGACGGCCGCCGTTTTCTACCATCTTTATAACCTGAATACGCGTATTGTGCTGATTGTTACCTTCCTGCTCTTGGCGGTGGGCACGGCCGGTATCGCTTTTTTTGAGTGGAACGCGTCTTTTGCGGGGATGTCGGTTGCCGATAAGTGGACACAGGCGTTTTTCAATGCTGCCTGTCCCCGTACGGCGGGTTTTTCCAGTGTGGATTTAGCCGGCCTGGGGGTACAGACTTTATTGCTCTACCTTATTCTTATGTGGATTGGCGGCGGTTCGCAGTCCACCGCAGGCGGTATCAAAGTGAACGCTTTTGCGGTTGTGGTGCTGAATCTTGTGGCGGTATTGCGCGGCACGGAGCGGGTGGAGGTGTTCGGGCGTGAGTTGTCGCACGACTCTATCCGACGTTCCAATGCTACAGTGGTGATGTCGTTCGGAGTGCTGTTCGTGTCTGTCTTCATCATCAGTATCCTGGAGCCGGGACTATCCCTGCTTGCTATTACCTTTGAATGTGTTTCGGCCATCAGTACGGTCGGCTCCAGCCTGAATGCCACTCCCTTGCTGGGCAGCGACAGCAAGTTGCTGGTGGCGCTTTTAATGTTTGTCGGACGTGTGGGCTTATAACACTGATGCTCGGCATCATCAAGCAGAAAAAACATACGAAGTACCAGTATCCGAGCGGACAGATTATCATTAACTAAGTGAGATTTGGAAACAGGTGTGTGAAATGCTAACATTGATTGATTATGAAATATATTATTATCGGTTTGGGTAATTACGGTTATGTGCTTGCCGAGGAGCTTTCGGCTTTGGGACATGAGGTGATAGGTGCGGACATCAGTGCCGGCCGTGTGGATAGTTTGAAGGACAAGGTGGCAACCGCCTTTGTGATTGATGCAACCGACGGGCAGGCTTTGTCCGTGCTTCCTTTGAATAGTGTCGATGTCGTTATTGTCGCTATCGGCGAGAATTTCGGCGCTTCCATCCGGGTGGTGGCGCTGTTGAAACAGAAAAAGGTGAAACGCATCTATGCAAGGGCTATCGACGGGGTGCACCGTTCGGTGCTGGAGGCTTTCGGCCTGGATCGTATCCTTACTCCTGAGGAGGATGCGGCCCGCGGACTGGTTCATCTGCTTGAGTTTGGTGCCGACATCGAAACGTTCCGGGTGGATTCCAATTACTACGTTGTGAATTTTACTGTGCCCGAAAAATTTATAGGCTACAATGTAAATGAACTGAAGCTTGACAGCGAGTTCGGGTTGAAACTGCTTGCTCTGAAGCGTGCCGAGACTTTGAAGAATTGCCTGGGCATCTCTTTCACCGAGCATGATGTAGTGAACGAACTGCCGATGATGACCGGATACAGGCGGGCGACCGATTGGTATGTTACGGGCGCTACCGGGATTTCCAGAAGTTCTGGAAAGCGCTGTGACGGCAGGCGGAATTATTATTCTCTTTTTTTGTAGCTTTTATTGCTTATCCGGCAAAATAGCAGTATCTTTACTTCCTAATGCCAGATTGTTCCGCCATGGAGTAAATTCCATTCCGCCATGGTGGAACAGAACTTTCTCCGTGGTGGAACAAAATTTACCCCGTGGCGGAACGATTTAATTGAAGAAACGGCTTTCTCTCTTTGTCACCGTGAGAAAGGATGCTGAGTGTAGCAATGGTGAAAACTTAGCATCTTGAAAAGTATGAGTGCCTATTATGACCTTTTGGAGAAACCCGATATTCGCCGCACCGGTGAGCAACAACCCCTTTATGCCCATTTTGTGGCTAAGGGAACGATTGATAGAAAAGAGTTTATAGACCGTGTCCACTTGTTTACGGGTATCAGCCGCAGCGTGCTTGAAGGTGCGATGGCAGCGTTCATGGACGAACTGCGCGATTGCCTGGCCAACGGTTGGACGGTAGAATTGGGTGAGTTGGGCTATTTTACGCCCTCATTGAGTTGCCGGCGCCGTGCGATGGAGAAAGATGAGGTACGTGCCGCGTCAGTTGCCTTGCGCGGACTGAATTTCCGTCTGGGGAAGAAATTTCATGAAGATTTAAGCGGTAAGATGAGGCTTGAGCGCAGGCCGCAACCCGCCGTGCCGCTTTCCTCGGATAACCTTTCGTCTATGGAGCGCCGCTTTCAATTGCTGGACGAATATTTGCAGCGGAATCCTTGCATTAACCGTGCCCAGTATGCCCGTCTGACGGGACGTAGCTACAAGCAGGCCGTTAACGATTTGAATCAGTTATCAGAGACGGAGTGTTGGTGAGATACGGAATGGGGAGAAATGTGGTGTATGCAGGAAAAAAGTGAAAAGTTTTTTATAGGTATATATATCTTTGTTTATCAATAGCTTATCTATTGTTGTTAATCCTCTTTATCATGACTGTAACTTACTGAAACGACAGTTAAAGCACCATGTCGCTTTGCGCCTGTTGTATCTTTGTATTGTGATCACAGAGAAGCAGGTTTTGCAAACTGACGAGCAAACAAAACCGAAAAACAAATTTATTAATCGTTTAAATTAAAAAAAGTTATGGCATTGAATTACGAAGTGAAAAAGAAAGTATTCGGTTTTGATCAGACAAAAACGGAAAAGTATGTAGCGCAACTGAAAACGCTTGGTATAATACAGTTTGGCGATTTGTGCGATGAAGTCACCAAGATAGGCATGGCTCCGCGTGGTGTGGTAAAGATGGTTCTGGATGGCTTGATAGACACATTGAACATTAACATTAACAAGGGGTTTTCCGTACAGTTGGGTGATTTCGGTTGTTTCCGACCGGGCATCAATGCAAAGAGTCAGGACAGGGAAGAGGATGTGAAGTCGGATACGGTTTATCGTCGGAAAATAATTTTTACGCCGGGACAGTACTTCAGGGAGATGCTGACACGTGCCAGCGTGACGAGAGCAAGTTGGGAAAAAACGGAAACTGTTTCGGGAGGCGGTTCTGCTCCGGGAACCGGCGGAAACGGGGAAGAAGAAAATCCGTTGGGATAACATTCTTTCAGTCTGCCTGGAACGGTAAGCGAAAGTAAAAGAGAGGGATATGGACTTTTTCAGGAAAGGTTCATATCTTTTCTCCGATTGCTTGACTTCGCCTTTCGGATGTTGTATCTTTGTATCTCTAATAAAAAACTTTGATGATAAATCTGCAAAAAACTATGGAAAATGAAATGACTTCCGTATCAGAACGTATACGAAAAGAGAGCTGGCATGCCTGTATTGCCCCAACACAACAGCACGGTGTGCTATCCGTAGCTGACGCGCTGGATTAAACGTAACAGCGAATTGTATGCGGAATTGCTGCTTACGGGATACCACGCAAGGGTGCGGACATTTATGCCGAGGCAAGTGGGAATAATCGTCCGTTACCTGAACGAACCTTGATTGAAGGCAGATTCTTAGGATATACGGATATGCTTGACGGTAATGAGAGGGGGCAGAATGTACCTGATGTTTTTCTTTTGGTATGCTCCCTTGCTGTTTTTAATGGCTTTCATTTGTATTTTTCCCGCTCTTTTTGTTCCTTTGCCCTTGTCAATAAAAAAAAAGAATCAATGAAGACTCTTGTTTATATAGTGACTTGTGTGGTGATGTTGTCGGTTATTTCCTGCACATCGCGGAATAAAGGCGGAGACGATGTACAGGTTTTGATGAAAGACAGCACAGTGATATCTGCTCCACAGCGTATGCAGGTTTCCGATACGAAAGTGACCATTACCTACAAAGGCAGGGAGTACCGCTCGTCTGTTGTCCGCCGCCCGGACGAGAGTCTGCCTGTTGTGACGAATGAGCAGGGAGAGAGGTTTATCGACAACAGCATTGCGCTGCGCATCACTTGTGGCGGAAAACAGATTGTGGACAAGGTGTTTACGAAGGAAAGTTTCGTCTCACTGGTCGATGCCCGCTTTCTGAAATATGCCATTCTGGAAGGACTGGTCTATGATAAGACAACGCCTCAGGGCATTATCTATGCCGCCAGCATCTGCTATCCGCAATCCGACCTTTATGTACCTCTCCGGCTGACGGTTTCCGCGGATGGCAAAATCTCCATGGCGAAAGAGGAACTGCTGGAAGAGGTGTATGGGGAAGATGCCGTTTCCAATTGATATACGGGTAATTCCAGAATGATTCCAGATTTGTGAGTTTTTTTTGCCGACATGAAAATCCTGATTGTAGAAGATGAGCAAGATTTGCGGGAAACAATCCGCACTTCGCTCCTGAAAGAGAAATTTGTCGTAGAAACGGCTGCCGATTATTTTCGGCTCTGGACAAGATAAACGACTATGATTACGACTGTATCCTATTGGACATTATGCTGCCGGGAGGAAGCGGTCTGGATTTGTTGCGCGAGCTGAAGCACTTGCGCCGTACGGACAGTGTGCTCATCATCTCCGCCAAGGATTCGCTGGACGATAAAGTGGACGGTCTGGAACTGGGGGCGGATGATTATCTGACGAAGCCTTTCCATCTGGCAGAACTGAATGCACGCATAAAATCTTTAATACGCCGCCGTCAGGCACAAGGCGATATGTCTGTCACCGTGGGCAATTTGTTGCTCTATCCGGACAAACGGCAGGCGGAAGTAGGCGGTGCTCCTTTGCAACTGAACCGTAAGGAATTCGACCTGCTGTATTACTTTGTGGTGAACGCCAACCGGGTTATCAATAAAATGAGCCTTGCCGAGTCGGTGTGGGGTGATAATATTGACCAGGCAGATTCGTTGGATTTCATATATTCGCAGGTGAAGAACCTGCGCAAGAAGCTGAAGCAGGCCAATGCCTCTGTGGAGCTGAAAGCTGTTTATGGCTTTGGCTATAAATTGTCCGAATTATGAAACTGGTATATTATACATATCGTAAAATCTCCTTATTGCTATTTGTCCTGATGGCTGTATGGGGGGTATTGTTTTATTATGCCATTATTGATGAGGTTGTTGATGAAACGGACGATACGCTGGAAAATTATGCCGAAATATTAATAGAACACGTACTCCACGATTCTTCCTTCTTGAAACGGAGGGCTCATTGATGTCTTTTTATAAATTCCGTCCCATCTCTGAACAGGAGGGAAATCATTATCAGGAAGTTTTTTATGACTCTACCGTGTATATCGAACTTGAGGACGAGAACGAACCGGTACGCGTGATGCGTACGGCATTCCGCATGCCCGACGGACAGTTTTACGAGCTTACTCTGATGATTTCCATTTTGGAACGGGACGATATGGTGGAGGCAATGCTCTGGTATTTGGGGGCTTTGTTCCTGCTGTTGCTGATTTGTACATCGGTGGGCATTCAAGTGATATTGAAAGGGGTATTCCGCCCGTTGCATAAGTTACTGGACTGGTTGCACGGCATCCAGCCCGGCAAAGAAGTTCCGGCATTGGAGAACCCTACGAAGATACGTGAATTCCGTCAGTTGAGCGAGGCTGCGGTGGATATGGGCAACCGCAGTTACAAGGCTTATGAAGAGCAGAAGCAGTTTATAGAAAACGCATCGCATGAGTTGCAGACACCGCTTGCATCGTGCGCGGTAAAGTGGAACTGCTGGCTGAAAGCGACGGCCTGACCGAACAGCAGATGAAGGAACTGGATGAAATCTATTCAACGTTGGGACGTGCGGTGAAACTGAATAAGTCCTTGCTGCTGCTTTCCCGTATAGAGAACGGGCAGTACACGGAGTCGGAGGATGTATCGGTGGACGAGATACTGGAAAACCTTTTGCCTGATTTGATGGATATATACGAACATAAGCAGGTGCGCTTGCTGCGTAAGCAGGGGGAACAGCCTTTTATTATTCGCTGTAATCATTCGTTGGCACAGATTCTGGTTTCCAATCTGGTGAAGAATGCATTGCTTCATAATGCGGATGGGGGAGAGTTGCAGATACTCACTACTCCGGATTCGCTGGTAATAAAGAATACAGGTGATACTCCTTTGGACGGTGAGAAGTTGTTCCGCCGTTTCTACCATAGTATTGACGGAAAGAAAGATTCCACCGGACTGGGACTCGCCATAGCCCGTTCCATAGCCCGGATTTCTTTTTTGAGGCTTACTTACGAATGGCAGGATGGAATGCATTGCTTTCTACTTGTTAAAGAAAATAAAAATAACCGTTAACACTGATTATTCCCAAATCTTTCCTATTTCTCTGTCGTTATTTGCAGTGTGAATGATATGAAACAAATCAGTAACATTAAAAATAACGATTATGAAGAAAGTATTATCTATCCTTGTGTTGGCTCTTGTAGCCGTTCAGTTGGCATTTGCCGGTGATGTCATTACGCGCGATGCCAAGCAGTTGCCTTTGACAGCCCGTAACTTCATCAACCGGTATTTCACCGATCCGCAAATCTCGCATATCAAGATTGAGCCGGAATACTGGGCTCGAAAAGTTATGAGGTGCTGTTGACCGACCGTACGGAGATTGATTTTGACAGCAATGGAAACTGGACTGATGTGGATTGCAAGAAAGCTGCTGTGCCCGAAGCTCTGATTCCGGTATCTGTGAAAGAGTATGTAAAGACGAACTTCCCGCAGGAGGTCATCACCAAGATTGAACGCAG
>ENA-OUNI01001042-OUNI01001042.1-human-gut-metagenome-genome-assembly--contig:-NODE-1042-length-11523-cov-1.996139_pt1 | contig 11523 bp, 18 predicted proteins | sample MGYA00242499_ERZ504580 | MGnify/ENA primary metagenome ERZ504580 (study PRJEB26092, sample SAMD00036315) | human gut metagenome | host: Homo sapiens | study: EMG produced TPA metagenomics assembly of... | reverse complement strand
GGCCAGCCGGTTGGTTACGTTCTCCGAAGCCTCGGGCGTACCGTACGGATAACGGCATCCGGCAGCCGCCCGGGCCGGATGTCTCTCGGTCCGGCGCTCCGTCCGGTGACGCAGCAACGCTTCCAACCCCTCCCGTCGCAAAGCGTTCGCCTCGGAAACCCGCACGAAAGGCACTCCCTCCATACCGTCCACAAAACACACCTCCGCCACATCGAACATGGTATCGCCCGACCGGACAAGCTGCGTACGGAGCATCTCCAGCACCTTCTCCGGTTCCCGCGCCGCCCCGTTACCGCAGACAACGGAAGCCGTCGCCGAACAGCCGTCTCCATCCCGGAACTCTGCCGACACCGCACCTTCGTCAAAACTCACGGTCACGGACACCCGTACCGAACGGCGGGCACGGGCTCCCTCCAAACGCGCGCTGAACCGGCGGTCGTAATTCCGATAAATCTCCGTCCCGGCCGGAAGTTTCCACTCCTTGTTGAGCTGCACGCGCCCCCCTTCCGTACCGTTCACGTTCGTACCTGCCAACCGGCCTCCGTACATGAAACAGATGCCGTCGCCAGGGGCGAATGCCTCTCCGCCCTGCGGCTCGAACCACCCGGGACCGGAACGCGCCACCCGGCAGACGAAACCGCCGACGGCCTTCGGAGTATCGGGTGTGGAAACCCCCGCCCGCCGGCCGTCGAAAAAGTATTCGGTACGTCCGCGGGAGAAGGTACGCGCCAAATCGGGCTCGAAACCCGGGTCGCTTTGCCCTTCAGAGGCCCGCACCAGTCCGGGACGGGCAGCTATCTCCCGGTCGAGACGGGTGCGGTACCATGCGACGACGTTCCGCACGTATGTCTCATCCTTGAGCCGCCCCTCTATTTTGAACGAGGTAACACCGGCATCCAGCAGGTCGCCGAGCCGCCCCGAAAGGTCCATATCCCGTACCGAAAGCAGGTGTTTGCCGGCCATCAACACGTTACCGGCGGCATCCAGCAGGTCGTAGGGCAACCTGCAGGCCTGCATACAGTCGCCCCGGTTTCCGCTGCGCGGCGACATGGTACGGCTCATGTAACACCGCCCGCTGTAACACACGCATATCGCCCCGTGCACGAAACACTCCAGCTCCACATCCGTGGCAGCCCGTATCCGCCTGATTTCCTCCAGGGAAAGGTTACGTTCGAGAATAACGCGCGAAAAACCGCAGTCGGCCAGGAAAGCCGCCTTCTCCGGGGAGGCATTGAAAGTCTGCGTCGAGGCGTGCAGCTCCACTCCTTCGAGTTCCATCTCCAGATAGGCCATATCCTGCACGATGAGCGCATCCGCACCCGCTTCGACCACCTGCCGTGCGATACGCTCGGCATCGGCGAGTTCGTCATCGAACAGGAGGGTGTTGAGCGTCACATAAACACGCACGCCGAACCGGCGGGCATACTCCGCCACGGCGGCTATGTCCGCCACGCTATTGCCGGCCGCTGCCTCGCGCCGAAACGCGGTCCGCCCATGTAACGGCATCCGCACCGCAGTCGATAGCGGCACGGGCACTCCGCAAATCGCGGGCAGGTGCAAGCAACTCAATCTTTCCGGGTTTCCACAACATCTCCACTTCACGACGCTTCATCGGTGCGCAAAGATACGAAATAAACCCGGCATACCGTGAGAAAAGATGCCTGTTCGACCGGCGCGCTCTCCGTACCCCTTGCGGCCCGTGACGGTTTTTTTCGCCTGAGCCCGGCTAATTATTACGCCGGGCTGCACAGTGCCCTCGACGACCTGTACGGCGATACCCTCCGCCCCGTAACACTGACCGGAACATCCGCCCCGCGGCGGTTCCGGGCGCAGTGTTCGAGCGGGCCGCCCGATGGCTTCACGCGCGCGGAGAGTTCTCGCCCGACATGATGGAGGAGGAACCGGCCGCCGACATGGTGCGCGAAACCTACCGTATTATCCGCGAAGCGATGGACGCGGGCGTGGCCGACAACGTTATCCCCGCCGCGATGGCCCGAAAGCTGGATAACAGTGCTTTCCTCTTTTCAGGATTCAAGACCGCACAGGAGCTGAAGGAAGCGTCCCTGCTGCTGCGGGAGAAAGACGGTACGGTAAAAGGCTTCTCCCGGTTCCTGACCGATATTCGGCGTATCGACGCAAACTACAACGTGCGCTATCTGGAGGCGGAGTACAATTTCGCCGTAAGCTCCGCGCAGATGGCCGCCTCCTGGGCCGAAGTATCGCAGGACGGCGACCGGTACGACCTGCAATACCGGACGGCCGGCGACGACCACGTCCGCGAGGAACACCGCGCGCTGAACGGCGTAACGCTCCCCCCGTCGAATGACTTCTGGCGCTATTACTATCCGCCCAACGGCTGGAACTGCCGCTGTACCGCCGTTCAGGTGCTCAAAGGGAAATATCCGACATCGGACGAAAAACAGGCCATACAGGCCGGAGACCGGATGACCGATACCCCGAAGAAACGGATTTTCCGTTTCAATCCCGGTATCGACGGCCAGCTCTTCCCGCCGAAACACCCATACTACAAACTGAGCAGGGAGGCGGCCGGACAGGTCAAAAAGGCGGTCGGGAAAATAATGCAAACCGGTGGAACGACGGTAAAACGACCGGTGATAAACATTGCGGAGCTTGTATCCAGAAAACGGATTACCTATGATAACATAGGAACCGTAATGACCGAACATGCTCGGTTATTCCCGGAAGATTATAATGGAGGCCTACTGGAAGTCACTCTAAAGCGCAACAATAGTGCGTTCATGTCTAACGGACGCTATATAAATCGGCCGGGAAACATATTGACGGTTCACAACTACACTTTCCAATTACGGCGCGGGACGGATATCGAGCAATTCAACCCCGCCCGCGAAGTCCGCGATGCGTTCCAAGCAATCGTAAACGGTCAGGCATTGACATTTAACCAAGAGTATGCTATGGAAAGCCTATGGCACGAAACTTTGCATGCCAAAGCCAAAGGCTTAGTAAATCATGGAATGCCAGCGGAAATTACCATCATACAAATGGAAACGGTGAACCAATTCGTCGCTCGGCATACCTATCCGCAGTTTATCGAACGCTTCGGAGGAAAAGCGACGCACCGCGAAAGCGTTCTGAAAGATGGATACGGGTACGCGCGGTATGTGACGAACTTCCGCGCAATACTCGACCATTACCACATCGACGAGGCCGAAACGGTCGAAGCTCTGAAAACCGCATTACTCGACGAACCATACGAAAAGGTCGGAAATGCCACCATAACATTTTGAAACAAAAAGGTGTAAAAAATGCAGATGAGTTAATGCGACATTTGTCTGATTCGGTTGCTCAATTTACTGCTCGAATCAGTGATTAATGCTGCAATTCTATATAATCAAAACCACGCAGGAACTCGTCGCGGACTTCCGGAATATGGCTCCATGCACGTGCCTCATTATCAGCATCATGGCGATGACGAAACAGCAAAGCCAAATCCGTCCAAGCGGTTTCTTCGTCGCAATGATTCAAATACCATTCTTTGGAACGATATTGATGCCCCAGTGCGTAAATCTCTTCTTCTGACAGGTTGTGGTCGTAAATAGTTTCCATAACATGTAAATATTTAAATAACAATCTATTGCAATTATTATATGAACGATTTAACGCGAAACATTCTTTCCGACCTTCGGGTGGAAGTGCTCGACGAGTTCAATAGCAACTTCACCCGCAAGGCATTTTTCGACCAGCCCTGGCCAGCGCGGAAAATGGATACGGGACGCGGCACCCTGCTGGTCGTGTCGGGAGCCATGCGCCGTTCCCTGCGGTGTACCGCCGCCCGCGGCTCCCTCTACTTCTCCTCCGAGCTGCCCTATTTCAGCATCCACAACCGCGGCGGAAAAGTGCCCGTTACCCCGGCAATGCGCCGCTACTTCTGGGCGATGTACTACCGCAACGTCCCGCCTGAAGGGGCTGCCGGCAAACGGGCCGACCGCAAAAGCCGTACCGCCGCCTATTACCGCTCCCTGGCCCTGACTAAGAAAACGGAGTTCGACATCCCCCGGCGTCAGGTCGTCGGCAACCATCCCGCCGTCGGACGCATCGTCCGCGATACCTGCGAACGGAACGTGCGCGAATGGGTAGCGAAAAACATCGACCCGAAATTCACCAAAATGACACACAAATAATCCTTCTTCAAGTATGATTAAAGACACTTTAACGGCCGTAAAAGAGGCCTTGAAAACCGTCCCCGACCTGCGTTATACGGCCGAGGACTGGGGACAGCTCGATTATTTCAACCAGCCACCCGTGCGCTTTCCCTGCGTTCTGCTCGACGCGGAGGAAGTACGCTATTCGGACAGCGGTCGGGGCTTCCAGCAGGGAGAGGCGTCGCTCACCGTCCGCGTGGCCGATAACCGCGTTTTCAACGGCTCTTTCCAGGCCCCCGCCTCACAGGCGGAGTTCGCCATGTTCGACCTGCTCCAGGCGGTGTATAAGGCGTTACAGGGCCTCTCCGGGCCGGGATTCTCGCCCCTGACGCGCTCCCGGTGCGTCCGAGCCCGGCGGGACGACGGTATCCGCGAGTTCCGCATGTCGTTCGACTTCGCGTTCACCGACGCGGACGCCGCGAAAAAACGGTAAGAACACGGCTGTTATTGCTCCGGCGTCGTATCGCCGTAACGCTCCTTCATCAGCTGGAGGCCTCGATAAGAAATACGGCGCACGGTATTCCCCTCCGACGGATAAGGGCCCGGATTTCATCCCGAACCTCTTCCGGCACTCGGAAGGCAATGTAGACCCCGGCCCGGTCGCCTATCGGTTTACGACCGCGCCGGACGGTAGCCGCCCCGGCCGTCTTTCTTTTTTTTCTCGGTCATCGGCTATTCATTTTTACATTATTATATTATAAATACATACTGTCAGACAACCGTAACCGCCGCATTGCGGCGGTTACGGTCAATCATCAATCCTGAAACGGCCTTTACTAAATATAGTAATATTCAGTTTTTGCAATCGATTCAACGTCTACAACGTCACCATCTTCGTCTGTCGAAACTGCACAAAGTTCTATATAATAGACATCGTTCCAGCACCGGTCGCCGCGCCGTCACCCCACCAGCAGTTGGGAGGCCACCTCGTGTCGTTTCGCCTCACCGGCCAGCACCTCGACGAGTGTCAGCGCAAAATCGAGCGTCAGACCGGGGCCGCGTCCGGTTATCACATTGCCGTCTACAACGGCCGCTTTATCCGTAGCCAATATCGCTCCGGACAGATACTTCTCGAAACCGGGATAGCAGGTAGCCCGCCGTCCCCGCAGGATGCCGAGTCCGCCCAGCACCATGGGCGACGCGCATATCGCAGCCACCCGGCCCCCCTTGTCGTAGAAAGCCTGCACCTCCCGTTTCAACCCCTCATGGCTGTCGAAAGCGGGAGTTCCGCCGGGGATAACCAACATCTCCGCCAAGCCGAAATCGGTCTCCTCAAAAAGTCCGTCGGCTACGACGGGAATGCCGTGACTGCCCGTTACGGTCCGTTCATCGGTCAGCGACACCGTGCGGACAGGCAGCCCCGCCCTGCGGAGCACATCGACCGTAGCCAGCGCCTCTATCTCTTCAAACCCGGTAATCAAAAACAAGAATAATCGTCTTCATACTTCATCTGGTTTTAACGCGTTTTCCGCAAAGATAGAATAATCGCCGTCTTTTCCAATCTACACGGCACAAATTCACCGGTCCCGGCAAACCGAAACAACGAAAGAGCGGACGGAATTGAATTCCGTCCGCTCCCGTAACGTTTATGCGTAATGCGCCCTCTATGCTTTCGTGAGTATCTCTATCTGTGCCTTCGCATCAGCCACATGGCTGCCCTCGGTCACCTTACGATAGGTAGCAACGGCCGCATCCTTGTTCTCGCTGTTCTGATAGGCCGCCCCGAGCATGAAGTAGATGTCGGACATGTCTGCAGGGTCGGTCTGCGCAGCCGCAGCGGCCTCGCCCCACTCTATCACATGCGCCCAATCCTGATTGTTGGTCGCAACCTGAATGCGCATCAGGCTGGCAGCGGGTTCGTAGGGTCTATGGCGAGCACTTCGCCGAGTATCTCATACACTTCGTCCGCATTGCCCGCCTCGTCGGCCTCTGCGGCACGCAGCATCTGATAATAGGCCATCTTCTCCCGTGCGGCATCGGCCGGTTCCTTGTAACGGCTGTGACGCGATTCGAGTTCACAATGTCCTTGTAAATCTTCATACCGTTCTCGTAGTCGCCCGAAGCCGCATAGCTCTCGGCCAGGAAGAGGCGAGGTCGGTATCGGTGGGGTTGGCCTCATACCCTTTGGAGAATATCTCGATAGCTTTGTCCCACTGCTGGTTGTTGAAAGCATCCGCCCCCATCACGGTATAGGTCTGGGAGATGAGTTTACGGGAATTGCCGAGCACCTTCACATCCTGAAAAAGCTCCGCATACTGCATTGCCGAATCGAGTACCGTAAGTGCTCGTCGAAACGGCTCTCCTTGCAGAGCGACAGGCCGTACTGGAAATAACAGGTGGGAAGCAGTTTCTGTGCCTGCTGTACCGTAGCCGAAGCGTCGGCACCGGCATTCAGTCCCATTTCAATGGTCTGTTCCAGAACGGGAATAGCCGCTCCGAAGTCCTTCGCCTGTATGAGTGCGGCCGCTTCATTGAATTTGGTGTTCACCTCGCTGACCGTCTGAGCCGACAGTCCTGTCGCGGCAAATATCGCCGCTGCGGCCAGCAAAAACTTGATTTTTTCATCTTTTCGTCAGTTTTGTTATGTGTGTTGTGTGTGTGTTCCGCCGTCATTCCGACCAAAGTCCGGCAACCGTCTCCCGGCTGCATGGCATGCAAAATTATCAAAATAGGCAATCACGCCAAATATCACCTGCGCAGTTTTTTGAAAAAATCCTCCATCAACGCGGCACACTCCCCGGCGAGTACCCCTGCCGTCACTTGCGTCTTCGGATGAAGCAGCTTGCCGCCCGCCGCGGAATATCCCCTTTTCGCATCGGAAGTCCCGTATACGATACGCCCCACCTGCGCCCAAGCAGCAGCTCCCGCACACATCACGCAGTTCAACGGTCACATAAAGCGTACATTCGTTCAGGTATTTCCCCCCTGCGGCATGCATGGCTGCCGTCAGGGCCTGCATCTCGGCATGCGCCGTAGAGTCACGGAGCGTTTCGACGAGGTTATGCCCCCGGCCCACTATCCGGCCCGATGCCACGACCACGGCGCCGATAGGCACCTCTTCCTCACTTAACGCTTTACGCGCCTCGGAAATTGCCGCACGCATAAAAAATTCATCCTCCTGCCGTCCCTTCTCCATGAAATTTCGTACTTTTGAAACCCCGCAAATGTAGTATAAACGGTCGTGCGGCGCAACAGCCGCACGCAGCAAACGCAATCCGGCGTTTTATACTGATGATGCAGGGCCACTAAAAATTCCATAATATGTACAGGACGCATACGTGCGGAGAACTCCGCATCGACAATACCGGCACGGGCACGACACTCGCCGGATGGGTACAGAAAGTGAGAAACCTCGGCGCAATGACCTTCATCGACCTGCGCGACCGTTACGGCATTACGCAACTCGTCGTGGACGAAAACACGCCGGCCGAGGTACGTGCAGCTACGGCCGGGCTGGGGCGTGAATATGTCATACAGGCGACGGGCACGGTACGTGAACGCTCCTCGAAAAATCCCAAGATACCGACGGGCGACATCGAAGTGCCGTCTCGGCGTTCACCGTCCTCAACCGGTCCGAGGTACCCCCCTTCACCATCGAGGAGCACAGCGACGGCGGCGACGAACTCCGCATGAAATACCGTTATCTCGACCTGCGCCGGCCACCCCTGCAGCGCAACATCCTGTTGCGCCACCGCATGGCCCAGAGCGCCCGCCGTTTTCTCGACGGAGAAGGCTTCCTCGAAATAGAGACGCCGTTCCTCATCCGCTCCACGCCGGAAGGGGCCCGCGACTTCGTGGTCCCCTCGCGCATGAATCCCGGCGAATTCTACGCCCTGCCGCAGTCGCCGCAAACTTTCAAGCAATTGCTGATGGTCTCCGGCTACGACCGCTATTTCCAAATCGTACGCTGCTTCCGCGACGAGGACCTGCGGGCCGACCGCCAGCCGGAATTCACCCAGATAGACTGCGAGATGTCGTTCGTCGAACAGGAGGACGTGCTCGAAATCTTCGAACGGTTCGCCAAGTACCTGTTCCGCGAGACGCTCGGCATCGAGTTCGGCAGTGCCTTCCCGCGTATACCGTGGAGCGAGGCGATGGCCCGTTACGGCTCGGACAAGCCGGATATCCGTTTCGGCATGGAGATAAACGACCTCAGCGACCGGGCCGCGGCCGGGGATTCGCAGTCTTCGATTCGGCGGAATACGTCGGCGGCATCGTCGCGACGGGATGCGCAGGCTATACCCGCAAACAGATTGACGAACTCACGGAATTCGTCAAACGACCGCAGGTAGGAGCCAAAGGACTCGTGTGGATACGCCTCGCGGAGGACGGCTCGGTCAAATCCAGCATCGACAAATTCTTCCCGGCAGAGGAGCTGCTCGCATGGGCGGCTGCCTGCGGCGCTGCGGCCGGGTGACCTGCTCCTGCTGCTGGCGGGCAACCGCATGAAGACCCTCGCGGCCCTCAACGTGCTGCGTCTGGAGATGGGCGACCGGCTGGGCCTGCGCGACCCGGGCAAGTTCGCCCCGTTGTGGGTGGTCGATTTCCCGCTGCTGGAGTGGGACGAGGAGACGAAACGCTTCTACGCGATGCACCACCTTCACCTCGCCCAAACCGGAGGACATCCCGCTCTTCGACACCGACCCGGCGAAGATACGCGCCAACGCCTACGACTTCGTGGTGAACGGTACCGAGGTGGGCGGCGGCTCGATACGTATTTTCGACAGCGGGCTGCAAAGCCGGCTGTTCGAGACGCTGGCTTCTCGCACGAGGACGCCGAAAAGCAGTTCGGATTCCTGATGAACGCTTTCAAATACGGCGCACCGCCCCACGGGGGCATCGCTTTCGGGTTTGACCGTTTCTGTTCGCTCTTCGGCGGAGCGATTCCATCAGGGACTTCATCGCCTTTCCGAAAAACAATGCCGGCCGCGACGTCATGGTAGATGCTCCGGCCCCGATAGCCGATACCCAGTTGGACGAGCTGGCGCTCCGGGTCGCCGTTCCCGAACAATAATCAAGAGGAAAGCGAAAGAGATACCGAACGGGCGGGACGCTGACCGGCGTCCCGCCCGTTCTTCATACCGGCAACCGACGGTTTCCGACAAAAAATAGAAGGGCATGCAACAAAACGGACAGAAAAAGCATCTATCTTTCAAATACGTTGCATGAACCTGAAAAACTACCGACCATGAAACGCACCTTTCTCCACGCTCTCTGCACCGCAGTACTGTTGCTCTGTACCTCGACAGGCTGCCAACCGGAAGAGGAGGACTACTTCCTGCGCTGGATGCTCCTGAATGCGACGGACTCCGTCCTTTATTTCACCTTTAACGACAATACGCCATTCACCGTGGAACCGGGCGAGTACCGGCTTCTGGGGACGACCGTCCTTCCGCCGGACACGAAACCCAATCCCGGGCTGCTTTTCGAACTGCACCCCGAATACCGCACGCTCTCGGTTTCGGCCGCTCCGGACGGCCCCACCCTCCGGAAGTGGAACAAGGACTACGATTTCACTTCCGACCGACAGTTCTTCGACAGTTCGCAATGGCCGGACGAAAACCGCGCCAGCCACGACTGCGACTACGTATTCCGGGTAACGCCCGAAGATATCGCCAACGAATAAATTCCTGCCGCCATGCCACGAAAACTCACTGCCATGACCTGCGCCGTCGTGCTGCTGCTCATACTGCCGACAGCCTGCAACCCGCTCGACCGGCTCTTCCAGAAACAAGATACCGACCCGGAGAGCTGCGATGTCACTTGGCTGCTGCGCAACGCCAGCGGCCGGGAACTGTGGTTCGAATTCGCCGATTTCGGTCTCCACTCCCTTCAGGCGGGGCAAAGTGCGAATCAATGATCTCTACCGTCCGAGGTTCCGACATACAGACGAGTTTTTACGAAGTCTTCGACTACCGTCCCCAGTCGCATCCGTTGTCAATCTACACCGACGGCGGCTCGGTTCCTGCAAGGATATGGACGCTGGAGGAGCGCGACAAACCGGGGAAGCAATTCTACGACCGGGGGGCATGGACATTCGACCGCACCGATGAAGAGAGGGCCGAATGGACGTTTACCGTCACCGCAGACGACCTCGAATAATACACATCTCTTCTGCAAAGGCCGCAGCCTTCCGGTGCTGCGCGATGCGGCAGAGCGGAAACGGACGTCATCCCCAGCGGCGTCATCCGGTTCCCGCATCGCTCCCCATTTGTAGGTAAATGCGCAAACGACAAGCACATCACAACGGAAACATCCGTAATTTTATGGTTGCGCACTCTTTCCGTACAGGATATTCGCCGAAGGAGTGGACGGAATCATGAAAAAAGGAACTTCATCAATTCGCTGCTGCAGCATACCCGCAGGCCGGACGGTTTCTTGGGCAGAATGATGCTGCGCGGCATGAACAACGGTCATGCGCCGCTCACCCGCTGGGGAGCGGCACACATCGAATGGCAACCGCAATGGTGTGTTCTCGACATCGGCTGCGGAGGCGGAGCCACGCTGCTCCGTCTGTTGGAACGCTGCCCGGACGGAATGGTATGCGGCGTGGACGCATCGCCCGAAAGCGTGGAATTCTCCCGACGGAAAACCGCGCGATATGCCGACCGGTGCAGCGTGGAACAGGCCACGGCCGACGACCTGCCTTACGGCGACCGGGCATTCGATGCCGTGACCGCATTTGAAACGGTCTATTTCTGGGGCGACCTGCACCGGGCTTTCGCCGAGGTGGCACGCGTCCTGAAACCGAGCGGAGTATTCCTGGTCTGCTGCGAGATGAGCAACCCCGGCAACGACACATGGACGAGCCGTATCGAGGGGATGCAGGTCTTCTCTCCGGAAGAGCTGAGCGCCGCACTGGCCGACAGTGGATTTACGGATATCGCCGTCTACCGGCGCGGCAAGGAGAACTGTTGCGTAACGGCATGCACTCCCGACGGCAGACGGACTGCGGAGGAATAAAAGGTCGAAAATACCCGCACGCGTCCATCGACCGAGGAAGTGCCGTCCGACGGGACCTCCGTACCATACGGAAGCTGGCAGAACGAACGGTACGACGTCGTACTGCCGCATCATTCATCCCGCTACATGCAGTCGCAATCCACCCCGGCAAAGACGGAGGGCCGGCAAGAAAACCCAACGGAGAGGCCGTCCGCATCTCCCGGGGAATACTTTCTATATCCGAATGTTTTTCACCGAAAAGCAGAGGTCATCCTCAAGCCCCACCATGGCATTCACGAACCAGAGATACGCATAGTGCTCCAGCTCCTCCGCCCGGATGGGCCGGGCAGTCACGCGTCCGGTCCGGAGCAGTTCCGCCCGGCGCGTCCCGGCGAGCCAG
>ENA-OUNI01001041-OUNI01001041.1-human-gut-metagenome-genome-assembly--contig:-NODE-1041-length-11525-cov-2.587033_pt1 | contig 11525 bp, 19 predicted proteins | sample MGYA00242499_ERZ504580 | MGnify/ENA primary metagenome ERZ504580 (study PRJEB26092, sample SAMD00036315) | human gut metagenome | host: Homo sapiens | study: EMG produced TPA metagenomics assembly of... | reverse complement strand
GGCTCCGGCTGCCACTCCGGCTCCCGCCGTAGGCGGCCCAATCCCGGAAGGTGCCATCACCGTCAAGGCTCCCATGCCGGGCAAGATTTCGGCCCTCAAAGCTGAAGCCGGCAAAGCCGTCAAACGAGGCGACATCATCCTCGTCCTGGAAGCCATGAAGATGCAGAACGACATCACGGCGACGGCAGACGGAACGCTCCACGAAATCCGCGTCAACCCCGGCGATAACGTAAAGACCGGCGACGTACTGGCTGTTATTGTAAAATAGTGGCTCGTTGTTCGTGGCTCGTAGGGGACGCCCAAAGGGCGTCCCGCAGGCCGCAAAAAATGGCTATAAAAAAAGAGGCTGTCCATGAAGACAGCCTCTTTTTATACGAGCCATAAGCCACTAGCTTGCGGGCCGCCTTGACAGGACAGCCCCTACGAGCCACTAGCCACTACTTTGCTGCAGCTTTTTGGCTTCGGCTTTGGCGAGAACGGTGCCGATTCGATGATGAAGCGGTCGTGGGTGGCTTCGCCTACGAGGCCGGCTTCGTCGTGGGCTTCGATTTTGAAGGTCAGTTTTTTGCGGTCCTGTTCGACCAGGGTGGCTTTGGCCGTGACGGTCAGGCCTATAGGCGTAGCGGCGACGTGTTTGACGTTCATGGCGATGCGACGGTGTTATAGCCTTCCGGGAGCTGAGGGTCGCAGGCGTTGATGGCTGCGTTTTCCATGAGAGCTACCAGGGCCGGCGTTGCGTAAACCGGGGATTTGCCGCTGCCCAATTTGATGGCCGTATTGTTTTCCGTGCATTTTTCAGAAACTTCTGCTGTCGAGTTGGCTTTGATGTTGAATTCCATAGTGGTATAACCTCCTAAATAAATGGGAATATGCCTGAACCATATAGATTGAGGCGATTTACATAACTATATCATATCATACTTTCCTCTTTTTTGACAGACAAAGCGTCATGAGATACAATGGACGTGTCATTGTGTAAGAAAAACGAGGAGTGAAATCATGAAAATTAAAGCAATCGTGCTGGTGGCAGCCGCCGTCTTGGCGATGGGGACGGCTGCCCTGGCCAAGGATAAAGGGACGCTGTCGAAGTTCCCCAACTGGGGCGTCATCACGGTCCCCGATGATATCTACATGCAGTCCGGGCGGCAGCCCATGCTGACGGCTGCTGATGAAGGCAACGATGTCATCGCCCTGTTTGAACGAATCTTTCCTATCCAGCCGGAAACGTATCAGGTCGTCAAGAAGGACGATGCCGATTTCCAGTATGCCTATCTGCTGCATTATACGGCGACCATCTGGGACGTCAAGGCGGCCGTCTATGGGGAGAACCGGGGAAAACTCTTATCTCCGCGATATCGGCAGCCGGCCGGATATGCGCATCCTCATGAACCGGCTGAACCAGAATATGCCGGGACGCCTTCCAGAGGCTTCCACGTCGTCTCGCCGGTGACGGCGAAAAAGACCAATGGCCATCTCTTTTATGAATGGACCATCGCCAAATCCCTGGTCATCAACGGCAATCCCTTCACGGAAACCATCCACTGCCTGGCCTGGCAGCACGGCGATACGATGGAAGTCGCCGCCATCCTGGGCAACATCGCCAAAGAAGGCGATGACGACATCATCAGCGCCGTCACGGATATGTTGAAAAACGCAGAAAAGATGCCGAAAAAATAGTTTGTAGTTTGGCGCCCGATATCCAGGCGGGCCGGATCCCTGCGAAGGCCGGGAACATTGCCGCCGAACTCTGGGCGCTCGCCACGTGCGAGCCCCTACGAACTACCCAGCCACTAACCACTAAAAAGGGGCTGTCGCATTAAGCCATTTTGGCTTCGTGCGACAGCCCCCCTTTTTTTATTCTATTTCATCGTTCTATTCTCTTTTTTCTCGCTAAACGTAAAAAAGGTACACGAAACAGACCGGCATCCAGTCGGCAAAAAAAACATGTACCTTTGCTATGTATATAGTTATTCAAGCACTCTTTTTCACTTTTTTTAAGGAATAAAGGTATGTCCCGAAATTACCGGATTGCAGCTTGTGATATAAGGTTAAGACATTGTGGGCCATTGCCAGTATGATGCTAGTTGCTAGGGCATTTTCAGTTCCATGGCTCAAAAAACGTCGGAACGACAGATTGGCTTGATGTCGGAAAAAGCCCCTTCAGACTGGATGGAACGGTTCATTCGAAGCATCTTCCCTGTGGGAGAACTGATGTGAGCTTCCATTTTGGCCCGTTGGGCTTGAAACCTTTTAGAAAGTTCTAATTGCTTCGTCCTTTTTTCCAACGGCTTCTTGCTGCGATTGCCATGAATGCATCCTTTCTTATAAGGACAGTCCGAACAATCTTCACAGACATAATGGCTTTTGCATATTTCAAATCCCGTGCTGGTTGTTTCAGTCTTTTCCCCGACACAGGTCAGCTTACGATGGTTATGGCAATAAAAAACATCATTTTTCGCGTCATAGTCCATATTCTGGAATTTGCCAATATCTTTCTTGAAACGGCGTTTTTTCCGCTGTTCATGGTCGGACGGTTTGATGTAAGCATCATACCCTTGTTCGGCGAGTTTTGTGTAATTCTCTTCGCTTTCATAGCCGGAGTCGGCAATGACACGGGCATACTGGAAAGGGAAATGCTTGCGGAAATCTTCGAGGAAAGGCAGCAGGGTGGTACAATCTGAAGTCTGCGGTCCAACAGTGACCCAGGTAACGAATCCAGCGTCCACGCCATATTGTACATTATATGCAGGCTTGACCTGTCCATTCTTCATAGCGTCTTCTTTCAGATGCATGAAGGTGGCATCGATATCGGTCTTGGCATAGCTGTTCCGGTCCCCGCAGTAATGAAGCTGGACGGCATACTCTTTTGTCTTATGCAGGAAATACTCGGTTTTTTCCATTGCCTTTTGTAGTGGCGTCTTACGATGGCCTTTGCCATGGACGAATACGACGTGCCCTTCGCGTTGAAGCCGTTTCAGTTTTCCCAGCAGCCGACGTAAATGGTACCGATGGACAGCGTGGGTATGAAGCACTTGGATGCCAAAGAGTTCCTGGGTCTGGAGAATAAAGCCCGGAATCGCTGCTAATACTTTGGCCTGCCGTTCCGTGACACTCTTCTTCCAGACAAAGGTGTATTTATTGGCAACAGACTCGATTTTTGTCCCATCGATGAACAAGTTCTTCAGCGATAAGGCCCCGGCCTGAGCCAAGACGGCATCCATGTCGGCAAACAAGGTCTGGCTGCATGCCGCCATATGATGAGAACGGAAACGGGCGATAGTCGCATGATTGGGAATGGGTTTCCCTTCCAGCAGATATTGGAAATTCAAATCTCTTCGGCAGGCTGATTCGATACGGCGGGAACTGAAAATCTGGTTCATGCTGGCATAAATGACGATGGCCAGTAACTGGCGTGGTGAAGCCTGATTTTTCTCGATACGAGAATACGTATGGTACAGTGGTGATAAATCCATCCTTTCTATGAGCAGCTTCACTAACCGCACGGGATCGTCATCTGGAATCTGGAATGAAATATTCAAGGGAAGTGACAGTTGATAAGGCACTTCCCCATATTGTATAATTAACATGCGTATTTAGTGTCTTCATAACTCTATTTTACGCGCAATCCCGGGCTTTTTACAGTCCGGGATTTGTTTTTTCGGATTTTTTGTTTAGCCCTAATGGATACGGCTGCCTGGCCCCTGGTGGGTGACATTGCGGGAACGTCCTCGGTCCGGCATGGTCCGGATAGCCGTGCCGGATGCCGTGCGTGCTATTTGCGTCCGGCGTGCTGCTTTGTTTGAGCGCAGCGAGTTTCAGCACGCCAGCAATGGCACTCTCGGCAAGAGGAGTGGAGCACGCGAACCCGCCAGGGGCCAGGTGCCGATGCCAACCTCTTCAGAAGAACCCCTCAGACCGCCGTTGGCGGCCAGCTCCCCTATGAAGGGGAGCCTTTGGGCGCTCCTGCGCCTGATTTCCAGAGTCTATTGCGGCAAAGCCGCTTCTAAGTCCGAGCAAACAAATCCCGAAGAATGACTATAAAGCTATGATATTTTTGCATACAGAAAAAGAGCCTGTGCACGATTACGTGCGACAGGCCCTTTTTCTTATAACGTTTTCATCAGTTCTTCCAGATGTTCTGTGAGTTTCATGTTTTCATCGTAGTCGATGGGACAGTCGATGATGACTGGTTTGTTCTGCTGGAAGGCTTTTTTCAGGGTCGGCAGGAGGTCTTCGGTCTTGGTGATGCGGTAGCCGATGGCGTGGAAGCTTTCGGCCAGTTTCACGAAGTCCGGGTTGGTGAAGTCGACGTACTGGTGATGGCCGTATTGCATGTCCTGTTTCCATTTGATCAGGCCATAGCTGCAGTCGCTGAAGATGAGGGTGACGAAGTTCGTGCCCAGCGGTAGGCCGTTTCAAATTCCTGGACGTTCATCAGGAAGCCGGCGTCGCCGGTGATGGCCAGGACTTTCTTGTCCGGATGGACGAGCTTGGCCGAGATGGCGCCGGGAACGGCGATGCCCATGGTGGCGAAGCCGTTGGAGATGAGGCACGTATTCGGTTCGTAGCAGTTGTAATGGCGGGCGATCCAGACTTTGTTGGCACCGACGTCGGAAATGACGATGTCGTCTTTGCCCATGACGCGGCGGCAGTCGATGAGGCTTTCTGCGGCTTGACCGGGAAGGCCATATCGTGGGCGTAGCTTTCGTGTTCGTCGACCATCTTCTGGCGGATATCCAGGAACTGTTTCGGTTCAGCCAGGCGGGCGGCTTTGGCCATGATGCGTTCCAGCGAGTTGGGGATGTTGCCGACGACTTCGACTTCGGGCTGATAGTTCTTGTTGATATCGGCCGGCATGGTGTCGATGTGGATGATGTCGCATTGGTCAGATGCCATTTGGCCGGGGCGTATTCGATGATGTCATAGCCGACGGCGATGACCAGGCTGGCCTTTTCCAGCATTTTCGTCTGGTAGTCGTCCATAGGGATGCCGACGGTCCACATGGAATATTTGTTGTCAAAGGGAATGGCACCTTTGGCCATCATCGTGTTGATGACAGGGAGCTTCAGTTTTTCCGCAAAGGCCGTGAGCTGTTTGGCCGCTTTGCTGCGGATGACGCCGCTGCCGGCCAGGATGACCGGGTTCTTGGCATAGGAAATCATGGAAGCCGCTGCTTCGATTTGCGATTCCAGGGCTGTTTCCGGCAGGATGCTCTTATGCTGCAACGGTTTTTCATCGTCGGCGACGGGCATCTTGCTGATGTTGACCGGCAGGTCGATGAAGGTAGCGCCCGGTTTTTCCCGTTCGGCATATTTGAAGGCCAGGCGGGTGATTTCAGCCATCGTGTCCGGACGGACGACGGTGTAGGCCCGGCGGGTGATCGGTTCGAACATGGCCCGCAGGTCGAGGTACTGATGGGCCGTGATGTGCATTTTATCGGTGCCGACCTGGCCGGAAATGGCGACCAGCGGGGCCCCGTCGCAGTCGGCATCGGCGACGCCGGTGATCAGGTTGGTAGCCCCCGGGCCGAGAGTGGCCATGCAGACACCGGCTTTGCCGGTCAGACGGCCATAGACATCGGCCATGAAGGCTGCGCCCTGTTCATGGCGGACTGTAATGAATTCAATCTTTGAATGTTCCAGGGCATCCATGACGGCGAGGTTTTCTTCGCCGGGAATACCAAAAATATAATGGACGCCTTCTTCTTCCAGACATTCGACGAGAAAGTCAGCTGTGTTGCGTGTCTTCTTTTGTTCCATGGTGTGAACACTCCTTTGACGATAGATGGATAGGTTGAAATTCGTGTTGCAACCTGTATTATAATATGGTATAGTTTGTTTTTCAATCATTTGAGAGGGAGGATTTTATGAACGTTCTAATCAGCGCCTGCCTGCTTGGCCAGTACTGCCGCTATGATGGTCAGGTGAAGGTTTATCCGCAGGTGCAGGATTTGCTCGGGCGGGATGATATCCATTTGATTCCCGTCTGTCCGGAACAGGCCGGCGGCCTGGCGACACCGCGTCCGCCGGCAGAACGGCAGGGAGAACGGGTCGTCACGGCAGACGGTACCGATGTGACGGCGCAATACCGGCGTGGTGCCGAAGCGGCCCTGTACTTGGCCCGCCTGTTCCATTGCACGAAGGCCATCTTGAAAGAGAAAAGTCCGTCTTGTGGACACGGACAGATTTACGATGGCACTTTTTCACGGACCCTGACGGCTGGCGACGGCGTGACGGCGGCGTTATTACGCGCAGAAGGCCTTGAAATCGTAGGGGAAAGCGACCTGCTCTGACCCTTGCTTTTATACCCCTGGTTTGCTACAATATACGAGTACGCAAGTGAGGAGGTTTCAGCGTGAATACGTTTCTACATGAAGTTTACGAATGGATTTATTCCATCATCATCGCGTTGGCCATTGCCATGGTCATCCATATCTTCTTCTTCCAGCCGACACGCGTTTCCGGTGAATCGATGATGCCGACCTGCACAACGGGGAATACCTCATCGTATCCAAATGGAATCACGTCCTGGGGGAAGTTCCGAACTATGGAGATATTGTCATCATCGACAGCCGCGTCCAGTATCCGCGCACGTGGAAAGATGACGTCGCAGAACCGATGAACAATTACATGGCTTTCTTTAATCATGATCTGCAGACCAAGAATATCTGGGTCAAGCGGGTCATCGGCCGTCCTGGTGACACGCTGGCGTTCCATGATGGCAAGGTATGGCGCAACGGCCAGCCTTTAGATGAACCGTACATCAATGAACCGATGGAATACAGCCGCAAAGGGGAAATCAAGATCCCCGAAGCTATGTCTTCTGCATGGGTGATAACCGCAACCACAGCAGTGACAGCCGCTTCATCGGCCCGGTCCCCATCGACCACGTCTTAGGCCACGTCATCTGGTAGGCCTCAAAAGAGCATACGACAGTTCGCAATCCATCCTGTCGGTAAACAAAACTAGGAAGCATTACAATGGTATCTTGCAATGCAGACGGGATTGTTTCGGCAACCCCGTCTTTTTGTCTTTGGAAGGAGGTTACGCCTATGTATAATTTTCTCGCGAATACGAAACGCATGACCGTCGCTGCCATGGTCATGGCCCTGTACATCGTCATCTTGTACGTCACTCAGGGGATTTCCTTTGGCCCCTATCAGATCCGCATCGCCACGTCGCTCTATGCATTGGCCTTTGTATATCCCTTCCTGGTGGTCCCCTTGGGGCTTGCGAACTTCATTGCCAATTTCCTCTTCGGCGGCCTGGGCTTCATCGACATGATCGGCGGCTGCTTCGTCGGCATGGCCACGACATGGCTCATCGTCCAGATCCGTCAGCGTCAGTATAGTCCCTGGCTGGCTGCCCTGCCCATCTGGTGGGTGCCGGCCCTCTGCGTCAGCGCCTGGCTGTCGTACCTGCTCGATTTGCCCTACGCCGTCCTGGTCAGCAGCCTGGCTGTCGGTCAGCTGCCGCCGGCCATCTGCGGGGTCCTGCTCATCCAGGCCCTGAGCCATCGTTATGTCTTGAAGAAGGAGTTTTGATATGAGCCGAAGTAAAGAAGAACTGCAGGGCGTGACCCAGCTGGGCAATCAGCACACGACGTACGCCCAGGACTACGACCCGTCCCTGTTGGAAACATTTGTCAACAAGCATCCCGACCGGGATTATTTCGTCAAGTTCAACTGTCCCGAATTCACCAGTCTCTGCCCTATGACGGGCCAGCCGGACTATGCGACGATTTACATTTCCTACGTCCCTGGTGAGCGCATGGTAGAAAGTAAATCGCTGAAACTCTATCTGTTCAGCTTCCGCAATCACGGCGATTTCCATGAAGACTGCGTCAACATCATCATGGACGACCTCATCCAGGCCATGGACCCGAAATATATCGAAGTATGGGGGAAATTCCTGCCCCGCGGCGGCATCAGCATCGACCCGTACTGCAACTACGGCCGGCCCGGCACGCCCTGGGCTGACGTGGCCTGGCAGCGCCTGTCCCAGCACGATTTATATCCTGAAAAGTAGATAATCGCTAAATCTATTACCTTTTACGGCTGTTTCATGATATAATAAGTCTAAAAACAACAGAAGTAAGGGGTGTTACCTGTGAAATTGAAAAAAATGCTTTTGGCCCTGGGATTCTCCCTGGCCTTGTCGGCATCGGTCTTCGCAGCGGATAATATGTGGCAATATAACCAGTATACGTCCATCGACATGAACTCGGCCAAGCTCTATTACGATATGGGCCGCCAGATCCTGTCCTTTGAGACGGTGGAACAATCCGGCGAAACGACCGACTACTGCACCTATGTGTATAACATCGATGACCAGACGATCCAGCTGAAAAAGATGATTACCAAGACGAAGAAGCATAAGTATAAGAGCAGCTTCTATCCGGAATCCATCAAAGACGGCAACGCGTCATCAAGGCCAGAGCCGCATGGCCAATGATGTATTGGCCAAAGTAAGGAAAAGGATGAGAAAAAATAGTGTGGGAGTTGGCAGTTTTCAGAGAAAACCTTTAAATTTAAAGCCATCCGCTAACAACTAACTGCTAGCCACTAACAACTTAAAAAGGCTTGTCGTCGTGCGACAAGCCTTTTTATACGATGTCATTTCCCCTTGACGCAGATACTGAGCCATTTCGGCAGTCTGTGTTCGACGACGGCCCAGGAATAGGCCGCGGCACAGGCTGTGACGATGATGTAGATGGCGATGATGTGGACGGCCCGCAGGTAGATGTGCCAGTGGGCGGCCAGGCCCGTACAGGCACTGAGGAAGACGGGATGGACCAGGTAGATGGGATACGAGTAGTCGCCCAGGAGGGAGAAGACCTTGTGGATCCATTGCGGGACAGGCCGGCATTCCCACCAGTAGAGGAGGAAGAGCATCGTCGACAGGGTATAGGCCATACCGATAGGGCTGAGCTGATGGATAGTGAAGACTGCCGACAAGGGGTCGTAGCCCAGGTAGTGCATGACGCCGTAGTAGGCGGCCAGCATACCCGCTGTCGTCGCTGCCTGGAAGACGTTGACCAGCGTGCCGTGGCGTTTCAGCCAGTCCGTCACGGCTGTGAAGTGTTCTGCCGTAAAGGCACCAAACATGAAGATGAACAGGTAGTGCAGGACGACGTAGTTCAGGCGGAAGTTGAAGGCGTCCTGGATGAGGGGATTGTCGGAATGGACCGTCCAGATATAGCTGGAATAGAAGTTGAAGACCATGTTGGCGAAAAAGAGGATAGTAAAGAGAGCCACGGCGCCTTGTCCATGAAGCGCAGGAGCGGCCGCCACAACGGCATGAGGAAGTAGAACCACAAGAGGATGACCAGAAAGTAAATGTGATACATGGCCAGGCCCGTACCATAAGGTGCGGAAAAAGGCGTAAGGCTGGAAGACACTGAAGTTGTGGCTGATGACCGATACGTAGACCATGTAGAACAGGGACCAGGCCAGGTAGGGGACGAAGACCGTCCGCAGGCGGCGCCGCAGGTAGTCTTTGTAGACGAAGGGCTGGTCCAGGGGCTGGCTGTAGAACATGCCGAAGGCCGACAGGAAGAAAAAGGCCGGTACGGAAAAGCGGGACAGGATTTCCAGGATGGCCACCAGTCCCAGATTAGGCGACGGGTTGACGATAGCGACGGATCCGACGTGGATGGCGATGACGCCGAGCATGCAGAGACCGCGCATATAATTGATGGAATGAATGAATCGTTTTGACATCTGACACCTCGAAAGATACAATAAAGATAATTGGGATAATGACATATCCTATTATAACAAATTTTTCCAGCTTGGACAGGGGAGGCTTTATGACAGAAGATATAAAAAATGTGACCCGTACCGGGCTCATCCTGGCCGTGACCTTGATCCTGCAGGGCCTGCGCCTGGTCATCCCTATACCGCCGCAGGTCAGTATGTTCGTCGTCGGCTCCCTGGTCAATGCCTGCCTCATCGTGGCCGTCCTCACCGTCGGGCCGCCGGGCCGGCTGGTCGTCGCCGCCTGTACGCCCGTCTTTGCCTGGCTCGAAGGGATGCTGCCCTTTTTTCCCTTTGTCTTTCCCGTACCTTGGGCAACAGTTTCTACGTCTGGGCGGCCTGGCGCTGGCAGCGGTACGGCCTGCCGGCTTTCTGCGGCGGCGCCCTGGGCAAGGCGGCCATCCTTTACGGCTCTTTTTACCTGCTCTTTGCCTGCATCGCCTTTCCGCCGGCTGTGCGGCATATGCTCTTGTTTGCCATGAGCTGGCCTCAGGTCGTGACGGGCGTCATCGGGGCTGTCATCGGCAGGGAAGTGAGCCGCTTCGCCGCTTCTCGTCCTGAATAGAAAGGAAGGTATTATGTTACTGCATATCTTTTATTATCTCCCGGCCATTCTCGGCGTGCTGTTCATCGCCGTCGGGACCTATCACGGCTGGAAATTCCGCGGCATGACGCGGCGCTGCAAGGTCGCCGCTGTAGGGACGCTCCTCGGCTTTGAAGAAAAGAAGATGAAGAGCGGGACCTTGTATTATCCCGTCGTCCGTTTCCAGACGAAAGACGGCCAGACCTATCAGGCACGTTACGCCTTTGGCGATGCCGAATGGGACTATACGGCCGGTGACGAACTGGATTTGCGCTATAACCCGGCAGATCCCCAGGAAATCTATCTCGATCACGTACAGAGTGTCTGGCAGCAGTATGCCAGTCCCTTTTTCATCATCGTCGGCGGCCTTATCTTTATCGCTGCGTATTACTTCATTTTATAAATAAAGGAGGAGCTAGTTACGTTGGAAGAAAATGAAAGAGCCGTGGTTGCGATGCGGCAGTTTTTAGAGGCCCTGGGACTGGACCTTCAGGCCCTGGGGATGGAAAAAACGCCGCACCGCGTGGCCCAGGCTTTTGCTGATTTTTTCTCGGGCCTCAAGGAAAATCCCGATGACGAGTGGCAGGATCCCATTGCGACTCAGACCGATGGCCTGGTCGTCGTCCGCAACATCCGCTTCCACTCCATGTGCGAACACCACCTGCTGCCCTTTTTCGGCTCCGTCCATGTGGCGTATTACCCGAAAAAGGGGACCATTGCCGGCTTCGGCCATTTCGTCCGCGCCGTCGATATCCTGGCTCGGCGGCCTCAGCTCCAGGAACGGATGACTGACGAACTGTGTCAGTCCATCGCCGCGGCCTCGACCCGGAAGGCGTGCTGATCGTCGTCCAGGCGACCCATCTGTGCCTGACCATGCGCGACCGCCTGGCCATCGACTCGAATATCGTGACGACGGCGTCGTCAGGCTGCCTGAAAGAAGGGACCGCCGCCTATGACCAGGCCTGGAAACTGCTCATGGAGGAGGAAAAAGATGGATAAAATCGTCCTGACGGGACTTCATTTCTATGGCTATCATGCTGTCTGCCTGAAGAAAAACGCCATGCCAGCCCTTTCACATCGACCTGGTACTGGAAACGGATCTGGAACGGGCCGGCCAGACCGACGACTTGACGCAGACCGTTGACTACAGCGCCGTCTATGGCGTCGTCAAGGCCGTCGTCGAAG
>ENA-OUNI01001039-OUNI01001039.1-human-gut-metagenome-genome-assembly--contig:-NODE-1039-length-11527-cov-1.986491_pt1 | contig 11527 bp, 17 predicted proteins | sample MGYA00242499_ERZ504580 | MGnify/ENA primary metagenome ERZ504580 (study PRJEB26092, sample SAMD00036315) | human gut metagenome | host: Homo sapiens | study: EMG produced TPA metagenomics assembly of... | reverse complement strand
CTATTCGGAGGCCTCGGGCATTCCGTTCACCGACGGCATTGTGAAGAACCGCTATGTGGGTCGCACGTTCATCCAGCCCACCCAGGCCATGCGTCAGCTGGGCATCCGTCTGAAACTGAACCCGCTGCCGAGCGTGATTTCCGGCAAGCGCCTCGTGGTCATCGATGATTCCATCGTGCGCGGCAACACCTCCAAGAAGCTCGTGCAGATGCTGCGCGATGCCGGTGCGGCCGAGGTGCACCTGCGCATCGTGAGCCCCGAGGTGCTCTGGCCCTGCTTCTACGGCATCGACACCGATACCCGCGAGCAGCTCATCGCCGCGAACATGACGTGGAGGAGATGAACGATTGGATCGGCTCCGACTCGCTCGCGTTCATCAGTCTGGACGGCCTGCGCGCCTCGCTCGCCGATGCGGGCCACGACGGCTTCTGCACGGCTTGCTTCACCGGTGACTACCCGGTGCCCATTCCCGACGATGTGGCAAAGAAGAGCTTTCTTACCCGCAAGGACTTCGAGGCGGTGTACGCCGGCGAGGTTTCATAGACACTGAAAGGAACCCCATGGAAAACCAGAACAGCGTGACCTATGCCGAGGCCGGCGTCGATATCGTGGAGGGCGCCCGTGCCGTGGACGCCATCAAGGACACGGTGCATTCCACCTATCGCCCCGAAGTGGTGGGCGACATCGGCGGCTTCGGCGGCCTGTTCTCCATCGCGGCGGCCAAGGACATGGCCGATCCGCTTTTGGTGTCGGGCACCGATGGCGTGGGCACGAAGCTCAAGGTGGCTCAGCGTCTTGGCGTGCACGATACTGTGGGCATCGATCTGGTGGCCATGTGCGTGAACGATATTCTTGCCACCGGCGCGGAGCCTTTGTTCTTCCTCGACTACGTGGCCGTGGGCAAGCTGGATGCCGAGGCCATGGCCAAGATCGTCGGCGCATCGGCGAGGGCTGCCGCCAGTCTGGCTGCGCGCTCATCGGCGGCGAGATGGCCGAGCATCCCGGCGTGATGGATCCGGACGACTACGATCTGTCCGGTTTCTGCGTGGGCCTGGTCGATCGCCTGCGCATGCTCGATCCCGAAAGCGTGCGCGAAGGCGACGTGCTCATCGGCCTGGCATCCTCGGCCTGCACTCCAACGGCTATTCCCTTGCCCGCAAGTGTGCGTGGAGGGCAAAGCCGCGAAGAGCTGCTGACGCCGGTGGAGGCGCTGGACGGCCAGTCCGTGGCCGACGCGCTGCTCACGCCGACGCGCATCTACGTGAAGCCGGTGCGCGCGGTCATGGAGCAGGTGCCCGGCGGCATCCGCGCTCTGGCTCACATCACTGGTGGCGGCATCACCGAGAACCTGAACCGCGCCTTGCCCGCAGGCGTGAACGCCGAGTCGATTTGGCACCTGGCCCATTCCGCCGGTGGTGCGCTTTGCCTGCGAGCGGGCGAATCTTTCGGAGGCGGAGGCGCTGAAGACCTTCAACATGGGTCTCGGTATGGTGCTGATTGTTGATCCGGCTGCTGCTGAGGCCGTAGAGGCCGCTCTGGCCGCTGCTGGCGAAGAGACCTACCGTGTCGGCCGCATTGTCGCTGGCGAAGGCGAGGTCCAATACGCCAACGAAGGGGAGCTGTTCTAATGGAGAAGCTGAAGATCGGCGTGCTGCTTTCCGGCAGCGGAACGAACCTGCAGGCCATTATCGACGAGATCGCGAATGGCCTGCCTGTGGAAATCGTGCGCGTGCTGTCATCGCGCCCCGATGCTTACGGCATTGAGCGGGCGCGCGCGGCCGGCATTCCCGTGACGGTGTTCGATCGCTCCTGCTACGAGGATCGCGAGGCGGCTGACGCCCGCATTGCCGCCCTCATGCAGGAAGCCGGGGCCGAGTACCTGGTCATGGCCGGCTACATGCGCAAGCTCACCCCGGTGGTGCTCGACGCTTCCCTGACCATGTGCTGAACCTGCATCCGGCGTTGCTGCCTCGTTCAAGGGGGCCCATGCCATCCAGGACGCATGGGATGCCGGTGTGAAGGTGACGGGCGTGACGGTGCACCTGGCTAACGAGGACTACGACAAGGGCCCCATCGTGGCCCAGCGAGCAGTGCCGGTGCTGGAGGACGACGACATCGATGCTTTGGAGGCGCGCATCCACGAGACGGAGCACATCATCTACCGAAGTGCTGCGCGCCATCGCCGAGGGCCGCATGACCTTGGACGCCGACCGTAAGATTCACATTCGCTCGGTCGATTAGGGCAATCTGGCGTTGATCGAGCGGCCGATCCCGGGCTAATGACAAGAATTTCGGATTTTTTGGTCACAAAGTCGAGTTCTGGGTTTTTCGAACGGCTGTTGACGGTTGAAATAGACGAAAATGGGTTGCATTCCCTGTTGTTTTGGTTGCACATAGGAGTTTTAGGAGCAAATTGGGTTATCCCAAAAACCCAAAACTCGATTTTGTGACCAGATTTGAAAAAGTTTTTGTTGGAGGAAGCAATGAAGCGCGAAACTATAGCAACCATCATTGAAGACCTGCAAGCCGGACGCACTCCGGTGCTGGCCGTGGAGGATTTCCCGGCGTTCTCGGAGGAGGCAACGGCGGGCGATTCGCATATCGGCCCCGAGACGCTGCAGGCCATCGCCGCCACGCTGACCGAAGCCGACATTTCTACGTTTGAGCGCGCTCTGCGCGCCATGGATGAGGGCGATCTGGCTTGGCTCGGCTTCAAGGTCGTCTACGATGCAGCTGCCGCCCAGGGCAACGTGGACAATGAGGTCACGAAGAAGTACGGCGAGCAAGGTTCCGCCGATGGCGAGCCGCTCGTGTTCTTCTGCAACGACGCCAAGGAGATCGTGGCCTCGCGTGAGCTTTCGCCTCGCGACACCTTTCAGGCAAAGGACGTTACCCGCGGCCCTTCGATGCACAACGACCAGTTCGACGGCCTCACCTGGGCCAGCGAGCCGCTCTTCGGGAAGGTGCGTGTCTGGTTGCTCGGTGCGTCGGATGCGGCGGTCGAGGTGGCACAGCTCGCCGATCACGTGGGCTTCCATGTGGTGGCCGTCGACTACGACCCGGCGTTCTTGAACGAGGAGCGATTCCCGCAAGCCGAGCGCATCATGCTGCATGGCGGCAATTTCGACGAGTTGGCCAACATGCCGGCGCGTCCCGAGGACTATGTGTGCGTGCTCACGCGCGGGCATATGTTCGACCCGGAAAGCTGCATCTGGGCGCTGCAGAACGGGGTGCACTACGTGGGCATGATGGGGTGCGCGGGGAAGAACTCTACGGTGCACGACCTCGTCATCAACGCGGGCATCTCCGAGGCCGATTGGGATCGCGTGAAGCGCCCCATCGGGCTCAAGTTCGGCGCTAAGACCCCGGCTGAGCTGGCCATCGCCATCGTGGCCGAGCTAGTCGATGTGCGTTACACGCAGCGCTACAGCGACGAGGCCCGCAACCGCCACGAGAAGAGCCTGGGGCGGGAGTAGCCGCTCTTCCTGTGCGCGAGCCGCCGACGGAAAAGCCGTGGGAAAACGGGGAGCGCTCTTCCTCAGGAGGCTCTTTCCGTGATACCCTGCTCCCTGAAGCGAACGCGCTGTGACTGACGGGTACGCGTGGGAAACCACGGGGGAGCAGCGCGCTTATCCCGCCGACCGTCTGGGCAAGCCTTCTCGCAGGAGGGGCTTGCCCTTTTTTCATTGGGCGGGATGCGAAAAACCGTCGACGTGGCTGAGGGCCAATGCGAAAAGCGTGCGGGCTGCAGCGGCGTCGGAGAGAGCCCCAAGAGAAAGGGAACGCCTGTGCAAGATCTCGTCGAACTGCTGAAGAACAACCCCTACCGGGCCGAGGCATCGTGGTGGGCAAGGATACGGTGTACTACTTCATCATGGGTCGCTCGGTCAACAGCCGCAACCGCATCTTCGCCATCGAACCCGACGGCATCCGCACCGAGGCCCACGATCCCGCGCTTCTGGAAGACCCGAGCCTCATCATCTATCACCCGGTGCGCACGATGGGCGACGCGCTCGTGGTCACCAACGGCGATCAAACCGACACCATCGTGGAGGCGGGTGATTTCCGCGCTGGCTGCATGCAGCGCGAGTACGAGCCCGACGCGCCGAACTTCACGCCGCGCATCTCGGCTATCGTAAACCCCGACGGCTCCTTCGAGATGTCCATCTTGAAGCACGCCGATGGCGACCGCTGCACCCGCGAGTTCTTCGCCTACGAGGGCGTCGATGAGGGCTGCGGCTACTTCATCAGCACCTACCAGAGCGACGGCAATCCGCTGCCCACCTTCGCCGGCGAGCCCATCCCCGTCACGCTGCCGACCCCCGATGCTCTGTGGGCTGCCCTGAACGACGACAACAAGGTGAGCCTGTATGCCAACGTCGGCGGCGAGGTAACCCTCTACAACAAGAACCTCGCGACTAAAGATGCCAGCACATTTCAACTGCGGCTGAGCTTAGCGGGATGCGGGGCACCGCTCACCAAGCGAGTTCCGCAGCGAACGAACTGCGCACCCTCAACCATGGTTGAGCTTAGCGAAGATACGGGGTGTTCTGACCGAGCGAGTTCCGCAGCGACTGGAAATGCCCAGTGGGCATTTCCACAAAGCGAGGACTGTCTGAGCGAATCAGAATACCGCGTAGCTTCGCCCCCGAGGAGACAGAAAGCCATCAGATAGGAGACTCATGAACGAACTGGAACTCAAATACGGCTGCAACCCGAACCAGAAGCCGTCCCGCATCTTCATGAAGGACGGCAGCGATCTGCCATCAAGGTGCTGAATGGCAAGCCCGGCTTCATCAACTTCCTCGACGCCTTCAACTCCTGGCAGCTCGTGAAGGAGCTGAAGGAGGCCACGGGGCTGCCGGCGGCCGCTTCCTTCAAGCACGTGTCCCCGGCTGGGGCCGCTGTGGGACATCCCCTCACCGAGACCGACCGCGCCATGTACTTCGTGGAAGACGAGGCGAGCTTTCCCCCATCGCCTGCGCCTACATCCGCGCTCGCGGTGCCGACCGTCTGTGCTCCTACGGCGACTGGGCGGCGCTGTCTGATGTGTGCGACGCCGATGTGGCCCGCTATCTGGCGCGTGAGGTGTCCGACGGCATCATCGCGCCGGGCTACACCGACGAGGCGCTGGAGATTCTGAAGACCAAGCGCAAGGGCTCCTACAACGTGGTGCAGATCGATCCTGATTACGTGCCGGCCGAAACCGAGCTGAAGGACGTCTTCGGCATCACCTTCGAGCAGGGTCACAACAACTTCGAGATCAACGAGGCGCTGCTGGAGAACGTGGTGACCGAGAACAAGGAGATTCCCGAAGCCGCGAAGATCGACATGATCGTCGCGCTCATCACGCTGAAGTACACCCAGTCCAATTCCGTGTGCTACGTGAAGGACGGCCAGGCCATCGGCGTGGGCGCCGGCCAGCAGAGCCGCATCCACTGCACGCGCCTGGCGGGCAACAAGGCCGACCAGTGGTGCTGCGCCAGATGCCCGAGGTGCTGAACCTTCCCTTCAAGGACGACGTTCGCCGTCCCGATCGCGACAACGCCATCGACGTGTACCTGTCCGACGACGAGTGCGACGACGTGCTGCGCGACGGCGAGTGGCAGCGCGTATTCACCGAGCAGCCCAAGGCGCTCACCCGCGAGCAGAAGAAAGACTGGATCGCGAAGATGAGCGGCGTGACCGTGGCTCCGACGCCTTCTTCCCCTTCGGCGACAACGTGGAGCGCGCCCGCAAGTCCGGCGTCGATTACATCGCCGAGCCCGGCGGCTCCATCCGCGACGACAACGTCATCGAGGTGGCGAACAAGTACGGCATCGCCATGGCCTTCACCGGCATGCGCCTGTTCCATCACTAATCGGGCGTTGGGGCCTTGTCTGGGGCCTAAGGTGTCGGTTGTCGAACCTTTGCGGCCGCTCTTTCGGGGGCGGCCGTTTTGCGCCATAATGGGTACGTCAATGGCCCGTCGGGCCGCGCGTGGGAGCGCGGTGCGCGCCGTGGATGAGGATGCGGCAGGTACGTGCCTCGGGAAATGCGGGTGGAAAGCCCGCGCTATACCAGTAACCGTAAGGTTCGCCGTTGCGCCGAAGGGCGTGGCGGCGGCGAAGTCGGAACACCGAGCCGAGCAAGAGGCCCTGGAAGAAAGGATAAGGAACTATGAACAAATTCGACATCACGGAGCTTCCCAAGCAGTGGCTCGTGGCCTTGGTGGCCCTGGCCTTCACCTTCGTGCTGGTGGTGCCGGGCTGCGCCAGCGAGGCGCGATACGGCGACAGCGGCAGCGGAGAGAACGCGGCCGAGCAGGCGGCCCAAGTGGCCGAGGAAGAAGGCCCCATCGAGGCCGGCCAGGCGGCGGAGGACATCGTCGTGCCCGTTTCCATCACGATGCCCGAAAGCGCCGGCGCCGAGCCCAAGACCATCGAAGTGACAGTAGCCGATGGCTCCACGGTGTTGCAGGCGACGGAGGCCGCCGGCTGGGACGTGCAGGTGGAGAACAGCGACTACGGCAAGTTCGTCACGTCAATCAACGGCATCGCCAATGGCTCGGAAGGCGATGCTTCCGGCTGGGTATACACGGTGAACGACGAGCAGGTGATGGAAGCCTGCGACGTGCGCCAGCTGACCGCCGGCGACTCGGTGCAGTGGTCGTTCTACGTGGGCTAACCCGCAGCTCGTGTAATCCGACGGGCTCCTCCCCGCGAGGAGCCCGCTTTGCAGCTCCGTTGTTTCTTGTGGCGTTCTAAGGAGTTCCCCATGATCATTCTCGACGAGCCCTACGCCTCCGTTCCGCTGCTCGATTGGATGGAGGCCTCGGCCCATCCCGTGCTCACCAACGAGTTTACCGAGAAGCTGACGGCCGGCGGCCGTGCGTTGAACTTGGTGGACGCCGCCGAGTGCGCCCGGCGTCTGGAAGCGGGGGAGCGCATCTACACGAACTCCGAGAATGCTCTGGCTTGGATTCTCGATCACGTGGAGAATCGACGCTCACTGACGCCATCCGCCTGTTCAAGGACAAGGCGGCCATGCGCGAGAAGCTCGCGCCCTTAAGTCCGGGCCTGTTCCACGAAACCGTCGATCGCGCGGGGCTGGAAGCGGTGAACGTCGCCGACTTGCCGTTGCCGGTGGTGTTGAAGCCCTCCGTGGGGTTTTGCTCGATGGGCGTCTACGTTATTGAAGAGCCGGAGGACTGGGCGGCCGCCGTGGCCGATATCGCCCGGCGCGAGGACGGGTGGCACGAGCGCTATCCGGAAAGCGTCGTCGGCAGCAGCGAGTACCTTATCGAGGGTTACCTCGCGGGCACGGAATACGCCTTGGACGCCTACTTCGACGAGGGCGGCACACCCCATATCCTGAACATCCTGCGCCACGACTTCGCCGGCCCCGAGGATACTTCCGATCGCATGTACCTCACCGACGGTGCATCGTGGACGCCTGGAACGACCGCTTCACGGCGTGGCTGGCGGCCGTGAACAAGGTGGTGGCGCCCGCAGCATTCCCGTGCACGTGGAATTGCGCGTCGATGAGGACACGATTGCCCCCATCGAGTTCAACCCCCTGCGCTTCGCGGGCCTCGGTGGCACCGATGTGGCTTTCTACGGCGTGGGCCTGCGCACCTACGAGGCCTTCCTGGAAGATACGCCGGTCGATCTGGAAGCGCTGTACGCGGCGCATCCGGGCAAGGTGTACTCCATGTCGCTGCTGAATCCGGCTCCCGAGGCCGACTTGGCGCGCCCCTTCGACGGCGCGGCGCTCTGCGAGCGGTTCAGCCATGTGCTCGCCTACCATGGGTTCGACCCGGTGACGGTGGGCTTCTACGGGTTCCTGTTCCTGGAAACCGATGCGGAAGGCACGGGGGCCGACGAGCGCGATTGGCTTTTGCGCAGCGATCTCATGGAGTTCGTGGGCGGCGCGTTATAATGATGCACCTACCCCTGTCTCCTACCACGACGGAGGTGCGCTGATGCGCGGCAATTTGCAGAAAATCATGATCGGCCTGGTGGTCGTCATTGTGCTTGCGTTCATATTCTTTTCCGGCGACTCGCTGGTGAAGCTCGTCGACACCATCAAGCAGGGCACGCCCTTCTTCATCATTGCGGCGGTGGTGGCCCAGCTGTGCAAGTACCTGGCCCAGGGCCGCGGCTTTCAGGCCTGCTTCAACACGGTGAACGGGCACATCAGCTACCGCACGGGACTTTCGCTCGTGTTCGGCACCTTCTTCATGAACACGGTGGCGCCTTCTATGAACCTGGCCGGCACGTCGCTCGTCATGGCCACGGCCACGCGCAACGGTATGCAGGCGGGCAAGGGCACCACGGCGGCGCTGCTCATGCAGCTGTCCATCGATTCCGGCTTCGTCATCATCATGCTCACCACCTTCGGCGTGCTCACCTTCACGGTGGGACTGCAACCGGGCTGGCTGGCGCTCGCTGGTGGCCGTGGCGCTCGTGGGCGGCCTTGTGTTCGTCATCGCCGTGGGCGGCCTGAAGCCCCAGCTGGTGCTAAAGGTGCTGCGGCCCTTCGTGAAGCTCGCCGACAAAATCCTCGCGAAGTTCAAGAAGCCGGCCATCGACGAGTCCGTGGAGCGCACCATCCACAACTTCTCGAGCGCCGCGCACCTCATCACGAAGAATCCGCGCAAGACGGTGCAATCGTTTTTGTGGACGACCCTTTCCAGCATCTGCGAGATGAGCTGCTTCGTGCTCGTCGGCTTCGCGTTCGGCGTGCACCACCCAGAAGCGCTCATTTGCGGGTATGTTGTGGCCACGCTGTTCGCTATGATTTCCTTTGTGCCCCAGGGCGTCGGCGTTGTGGAGGCGGCGGTAACCGTGGCCTTCGCGCTCTTCGGCATCGATTCGGCCACGGGCCTTGCGGTGGTCATCGTCTACCGCGGCATTGTGTTCTGGCTGCCGTTCCTCGTGGGCGCGGTGGTCATCCAGCGCATCAAGCGTTTATGCCGCTGGGAAAGCGCGATCTGAAAGGCAAGGCCGAAACCATGGAGCACGAGCTGCCCGACAAGGTGGAGGCCGTGAAGCAGGTTGAAGCCAGCGGGGCCGCCAAGTGGGAGACTGCCGAGCGCGGCCTGAGCTTGAGAAGGTGCCGGCAGGGGCCTCGGGAACCGCGACCGGGCCAGGGACGGTCCCAAAGGAAACGAAGTAGGCGGGAGCCGGGAAGACGCCTGGCGCGAAAGGATGCAAACGCGATGACGGAGACGAATCTGACGGGCGCGGCCCTGGAAGTGGCGCAGAAGCGCGAGACGCAGGGGCTCAACCACACGCTGGGCGTTCACTTCACCAAGGTGGAGCCGGGCCTCGTCGAGGCGGAGATGCCCATCACTCCGGCGCTTTTGCAGCCTTTTGGTTTTCTGCACGGAGGCGCCACTATCGCGCTTCTGGAATCGGTCGCTTCGGCCGGCGGCGAGCTGGCGTGCGACTTGGAGACCGAGCAGCCCTTCGGCGTGGAGGTGACCATCCGTCACAAGAAGAGCGGTCGGGAAGGCGACGTGGCTCGCGGCGTGGCGAAACTCGCCGAGCGAAAACCGTCGTCGAAGGCCGGCTACAAGCTGTACTGGGATGTGGCCGCCTACGACGGGGACGGCGACGTCATCAGCGACGGCGTCATCGTGGTGAAGGTGGTGCCGAAAGACTACCTCGCCCAAAAGCTCGCCGAACGCGGGCAGCGTAAAATTCCGCCGACTTTTCTCTTGCGCTGGGCGGGCTCTGTGGTATCATAGCGTTCGCTGTCCGCAAGGAAGCATTTCGGGTTGTGGCTCAGTTTGGTAGAGCGCTGCGTTCGGGACGCAGAGGCCGCAGGTTCAAATCCTGTCAACCCGACCATCGAATTCAAGAGCCGGCCTCGCGCCGGCTCTTCTTATGTCTGCCTGCGGGTGCGTTCCAAGGGTCGGTGAGGCTTTGGCTCGCGCCTTCGCGTGCCGTATCTAAAACAGCTGTCTTAGGCCCTGCGGTCTAGCGGGGAAGACACGGTATAATGCCAGGTTGACGTTGTGCGCTCTCGGTGCCCCGAAGGCCGTTTTAGTGCAAGGAGGAGATCTCATGCGCATACTGGTAGTGAATGCGGGCTCGTCGTCGCTGAAGAGCCAGCTCATCGAGACCGACGGCAAGGTGTCGCTCATGAAATGCCTGGCCGAGAAGGTGGGCACGCCCGACGCTATATGAACGTGTCTTTCGCGCCGGATTTCCAGAAGGCCACCTATCGCGTGGCGGACATGACCGTGGCCGAGTGCTTGAAGAAGCTTTTGGAAGTGCTCGTCGACGATCCGGAGAGCCCCATCAGCGACCTCTCGCAGATCGACGCCATCGGCAACCGCATCGTGGCCGGCGGCGAGTACTTCACCAAGTCCGTGATCATCGACGAGTCGGCTCGCGAGAAGCTTGAGCTGTGCGAGGAGCTGGCGCCGCTGCATAACCCGCCAGCCGACGCCTGCATCGACATGATGGCCGCGCTCATGCCGAACACGCCCCAAGTCGCCGTCTTCGACACCGCCTTCCACGCCACGATGCCGCCCAAGGCCTACATGTACCCCCTGCCGGCCCGCTACTACGACGACTACCGCATCCGCCGCTACGGCGCCCACGGCACGAGCCACGCTACGCGGCTCAGCAGGCGGCGAACCTGCTCGGTCGCCCGCTGCGCGATCTGGGGCTCATCACGTGCCATTTGGGCAACGGCGGCTCCATCACGCGGTCAACCACGGGAAGTCCATCGACACCACCATGGCTTCACGCCGCTGGAGGGCCTCATGATGGGCACGCGCTCCGGCTCCATCGACCCGGCCATTCTCACCTACATCATGCGCCGCGAGGGCATCTCCTTCGACGAGATGGATGCCGTGCTGAACCGCGAGAGCGGCGTGCTCGGCGTGTCAGGCTGTCGGCCGACATGCGCGACGTGCTGGCGGCGGCCGATGCGGGCAACGAGCAGGCGCGGTTGGCCATCGACATGTACGTGTACCGGGTGCAGAAGGCCATCGGCGGCTTCTACGCGGCCATGACCCGTACCGACGCTGTGGTGATGACCGCCGGCATCGGCGAGAACTCCGCCGAGCTGCGCGAGCTCATCTTCGAGGGGCTGGCTCATATGGGCATGATCCTCGACCGCGAGCGCAACCACGTGGTGGGCCAGATCGGCGTGAACCGCATCATCTCCATCGATGACAGCCCCATCAAGATTTGCGTGGTCACCACCGACGAGGAAATGCGCATCGCCCGCGAAACCGACAACCTGGTGAGCCAGCTGGGGTAAAGCCCTGCTTGTCGGCAGGCGGCAAGCCGCCGACCCGCAGCCCGGAGCGGCATTTTGACGAATGCGGGAGCGCTGCGTGGCAAATGGTGCCTCGCTGCGGTGTTTATGTGGGATAACTTCTAGAAAGTAAAGAAATACCAGGTCATAAGCTTGGACGTATTTGTTATATTCAGCTTACACCGCAGCCCGAGGCGCGAAAATGTCGGAGACGACGACTGGTGCTGACAAAAGACGGCCCGTGCTACGGGTCGCCAGGCGGCGGCCA
>ENA-OUNI01001038-OUNI01001038.1-human-gut-metagenome-genome-assembly--contig:-NODE-1038-length-11530-cov-2.230203_pt1 | contig 11530 bp, 8 predicted proteins | sample MGYA00242499_ERZ504580 | MGnify/ENA primary metagenome ERZ504580 (study PRJEB26092, sample SAMD00036315) | human gut metagenome | host: Homo sapiens | study: EMG produced TPA metagenomics assembly of... | reverse complement strand
CAAGATGATTGATGTAGAGGGAAACGAATACGACCTCAATATGGTCAATGGCCTGACCTGTACGGCGGAGCATACGAAGGTAAGCCCCAACGGCAAGTGGCTGGCCAGCATGTACCGTACCGAAACGCCTACCGAGAATAGGACGGGCTGGATATTGGAGAAACGCGCCGCATTCTACAATACCGAGACGGAGCAGACCGTCATCATCGACGACCTGGGCGAATGCGTGGGGGTTGCCGTGACGGACGACGGCATCGCTTTTATCTCCGAGGGGTACGCGTTCTTCACGGGCGGCCATGTCTATGACCTGAATGCCGGCACTTATCTCGGTACCTTGCCCGAATGGGTTTACCAGCATTACGGAATCCATGTCCCTGCCTCTGCGTGGGTGCGTTATATGGCTCCGAACGGCCGGCTGCACGGGTACTATACGGTAGAGATGGCCGGGATAGGGCTGCAGCATCTGGGGTGGTATGTGACGCCTGTAGGCGAGTGATGTGAGCATGGCTTTTCATGTTGAAGCAGTTTTTTTCATAGAGGTTATTTTTGGTGTAAGGGAGGCCCGCAGACGGCGTCCGTGCGGCAGAAACGCCGGGCGCCGGAGGGGCCGGATAGCCTCCGGTCTGCTGCCGGCAGCGGGATTCCGATGACTAACCTTTTAATTCGTAACCTTTTAACGCAAAATCGAGATGAAAAAGATAGGAAGTATTTTGGCGGCGGCATTGGTTGCCGTGGCATGTTCGCCCGAGAATGAGGGCGTACAGGAGCGTCGCTGGAGGTATCTCCCTCGCAGTTGACCTTCGGCGCGGAGGATACGGCTCCGCAGGAGATTACCGTGACCGCTGTGGGTGTGGAGTGGGAATATGTACTGCCCTCCACGGCCGACTGGATTACGGTGGAGGACGGAACGACCGGAAAACTGCTGGTTACGGTCGCCGCGAACCCGGCGGCCGAAGCGCGTACCGCCTCCGTCACCGTCCGGCCGACGGATAACGACGACGTAAAGGCCAAGAACGTGACCGTGAAACAGGAGGGCAATCCCGCTCCGGTCGTTTATTCGCTGACCGTCGAGCCGGCCTCGCTGACCTTCGGTGCGGAGGATGCGGCCCCGCAGGAGGTGACCGTCACGACCGAGGGCGAAGGCCTTACGTGGAGTACGTCGACGGAGGCCGACTGGCTTACCGTGACGGAGAAGGCAGGCGGCTTTACGGTCTCGGCGGCCGACAATCCGGATACGTCGGAGCGTACCGCCGACATCACGGTGACGCCGAGCGAGCGTTCCGCTTCGCCGAAGGCGGTCCGCGTGGTGCAGGAGGGGAAGGTGCTTCCTCCCTCGCTGACGCTCTCCTACGATGGCGGTACACTGCCCGAGGAGGGATTCACTTTGTCCTATAACGATAACAATCCGATGTACATAGATATCGAGGCCGTAAACGTGGAGTGGAACATCTCCGTCGAGTACGAGGGCGATTCTGCCGGATGGCTGAATGCAGTGAAAACGGATGAACGGGCAGTCATTCAGGTGCTTGACGGGAATGAAAACACCTCGTCCGAGGCGCGCCGCTGCACCGTGCGCATTACGGCCGATGCGAGGGAATCGGCCCGTTTGAGATACCGGTGACGCAGGAGGGAAAACCCGAGTTCGACAGCACGCTGGCCGAGGATGTCGATTTCGGGACGCTGACGCACTCCAAGATACTGCTGTATACGGCACGTGAGGGTCAGGATTATTCGTTGTGGGATTTGGTCTTTTGGAATGAAGGATTGGAGTTCGATCTCAATTACGGCCGGTTCAACGGAACGGGCGACCGGATACAGGTGTATCTCGCTTCAGAGTCCATCGCCAAGAACGAGGAAGGGGTCTATTATCTGCCGGAGGTACCTATGAGGTGGTCGATAACTTCTATTCCGATAGTGTCTTGTATGTGCCTTTCAACATCAGCGGCGGATACAGAACACCGTATGCGCAGTCGCATACGTGGTTTATACGGCAGGTCGACGACACCGTCACGGGCGACGCTGCATCACGACCGGCACCATGACGGTGAAACGTACCGGCGAAACGTACAACATCTCGTTCGATTTCGGCAGCGATGCGCTGTACAGCGTGAAAGGTTCGTTCGAGGGGACTTTCGATATCGTAGGAGTTTACTGATTGTTCGGATGTGCGACGAACCGGCCGGCCGCGGGCGGCACGCGGCGCAGGCCGTTTCATAATGGACCGGAATTGACAAATAGAGGTTTTACCAGGCCGCACACGCCTGGTCCGGATGGGTCTCGCACCTTTCGGGCAGGTTTTTCATGTCCGGGGTGATGTTTCGTGTTTGGGACGGCATTTGGCTCGGGGTGATGTTCGTATTTGGGGCGATGGGGTTCGGAGGCCGGTCGTCTTTTCCTGTTCGGGCCGGTGTTCGGGCTCGGAGCGCTGCGGCCGGGAAGAGCCGGTTTGTACGGGCAGCGGTGGCAGGAACGGTTTGTGCCCCGTCGGGCAGGGCTGGAGAAGAGCTGAAAGACACGGGGCGGGGCGTCGGGTATGACAGGGCAGGGCCGTATCGGAGTGGATGAGGACAGACCGCATAGGATGCGGTGGAAACGAATGGCTCGGAAGGCATGGCACGAATGACTTTTCGTCGGGGCAGGATTGCTTTTCGGCGTGTCGCTATATGCTCCGTCGTGTCGTTACGGTGGCATAGGGGCGATTCAAAAGGTTTGTCGCAAAGGATTTTGCATCAGTGAGGATTCATGTGCTCGGTCGGAGCATGTTCCGGCAGACGTTGCGCGGGCACGGAAAACGATAAAAAAAAGAGACAGGCCGCAATGACCTGTCCCTTTTCGTCTAATCGTTTCTATGGTTACGGAGTCCCTCTACCGTCCGCAGACGGCCGGGTGTATCGTCCGTCTTATTTGACCTCTTCGAATTCCACATCGGTCACGCCGCCGTCGTTCTGGCTGCCGCCCGCATTGTTCGGTGTACCGTGCTGCGTTCCGGCATCCTGTGCACCTGTTGTGCACCGCCGGCCTGCTGCTGGGCCGAATACATATCCTGGGAAGCCGCCTGCCATGCGTCGTTCAGCCGCGTGGTAGCCGAGTCGATGTCGGCCACGTTGCCTGCGGCGTGTGCGGCTTTCAGTTCGGCCAGCGCACTTCGATGTTGGCCTTCTTGTCGGCCGGTATCTTGTCGCCGTACTCCTTGAGCTGCTTCTCGGTCGAGAAGATGAGGGTGTCGGCCGCATTCACCTTGTCCACCTTCTCGCGCTCTTCGCGGTCGCGGGCCTCGTTGGCTTTCGCCTCGTCGCGCATCCGCTGTATCTCCTGTTCGGTAAGCCCCGAGGAGGCCTCGATGCGGATGTTCTGCTCCTTGCCCGTACCCTTGTCCTTGGCCGATACGTTGAGGATGCCGTTGGCGTCGATGTCGAAGGTCACCTCAATCTGCGGCACACCGCGCGGTGCGGCGGGGATGCCGTCCAGATGGAACCGGCCGATGGTCTTGTTGTCGCGTGCCATGGGACGTTCGCCCTGCAGGATGTGAATCTCCACGGAGGGCTGGTTGTCGGCCGCAGTCGAGAAGACCTCGCTCTTGCGGGTAGGTATCGTCGTGTTGGCGTCGATAAGCTTGGTGAAGACGCCGCCCAGGGTTTCGATACCCAGCGACAGCGGGGTGACGTCCAGCAGGAGCACGTCCTTCACTTCGCCCGTCAGTACGCCGCCCTGTATGGCCGCGCCGATGGCTACCACCTCGTCCGGATTCACGTTCTTGGAAGGCGTCTTGCCGAAGAAGTCCTGTACGACCTTCTGGATGGCCGGAATACGGGTGGAACCGCCCACGAGGATAACCTCGTCGATATCCTTCGCCTGCATACCCGCATCCTTGAGCGCCTTGCGGCACGGCTCGATGGTGGCCTGTATCAATCGGTCGCTGAGCTGTTCGAATTTGGCCCGTGTCAGCGTCGTGACCAGGTGCTGCGGAATACCGTCTACCGGCATGATGTACGGCAGGTTGATTTCCGTCTGCGTGGAGCTCGAAAGCTCGATTTTCGCCTTTTCGGCAGCTTCTTTCAAGCGCTGCATCGCCATCGGGTCCTTGCGCAGGTCGATGTTGTGATTCTTCATGAACTCCTCTGCCAGCCAGTCGATGATGACGTGGTCGAAGTCATCGCCGCCCAGATGCGTGTCGCCGTTGGTCGATTTTACTTCGAAGACGCCGTCGCCCAGCTCCAGAATGGAAATATCGAACGTACCGCCTCCCAGGTCGTACACGGCTATCTTCATGTCCTTGTTGGCCTTGTCCAGACCGTAAGCCAGCGCGGCGGCCGTAGGCTCGTTGATGATACGGCGTACCTTCAGACCGGCGATTTCGCCCGCCTCCTTGGTGGCCTGACGCTGCGAGTCGGAGAAGTAGGCCGGTACGGTGATGACCGCCTCGTCCACCGTGGTACCGAGGTAATCTTCCGCCGTCTTCTTCATCTTCTGGAGAATGATGGCCGAAATCTCCTGCGGAGTATATTTACGCCCGTTCACCTCCACGCGCGGCATGTTGTTCTCGCATACCACCGTGTAGGGGACGCGCTCGATGTCGCCTTTCACCTGCCCGCAGTTCTCACCCATGAACCTCTTGATGGAGAAGATGGTGTTCTTCGGGTTGGTGATGGCCTGCCTTTTGGCCGGGTCGCCCACTTTGCGCTCGCCGCTGTCGGTGAACGCCACGATGGACGGGGTGGTGCGGTGCCCCTCGCTGTTGGGTATCACAACGGGTTCGTTGCCTTCCATTACTGCTACGCAGGAGTTGGTTGTTCCTAAGTCGATTCCGATAATCTTTGCCATAATTGATATATTGTTTTAGTTATTTCTTTAATTTCCGTTCGTCTTACCGTTTCGGTTTGTCCTGAGAACTTCAATCTTTATGCCAACCGCGCAAAGTCCCGTGAAACTGACAAAAAGGAGGTGGCATGTCAGTCCCGCTGCCAGAAAAGGTGACATGCGGACTGTCACCGGCAGACTAAACCGTCCGCTCCGGCGTTCTTATGGATGAAGACCCGGAATACTCCCCGGAAGGGCGTGTTGCACGGCTGTTAATTATGAATGACAAAAAAGATACGTTTCATTTTTTTAGTCCGGAATTTTTTGTTATCTTTAAATCGTTGGATGTATATTTCACATAAAACCATATAGCTATGACAATAACCTTTAATGAGTTGCGCCGTATCAAGGACCAGCTTCCGAGCGGCAGCACCCAGCGTATTGCGGATGAACTGGGAGTGGATGTAGAGATAGTGAGGAATTACTTCGGCGGACGCCATTTCGAGAGCGGCAATACCGTGGGTGTACACTTTGAACCGGGGCCCGACGGCGGCGTCGTCACATTGGACGATACGGCCATACTCGACTGCGCAAAGCGCATCCTCGACGAGCGGCAGGCGAACTGACGCGGCCGGGTTTTGAAGAAAATACTGTCCGTTCCAGACGGACATCGGTTGGCGGGGCTGTCCGGAAGGGCGGCCCCGTTCCGTTTTTCTCTCCCGCCGGGCTCCCTTTTTCCCCTTCCGGATGCGAATAGTGGCTGATACCCTGTTGTATTTTACGAAAAATATCTATTTTTGCGCACTATTGGGAAGAGTGTCTGCAGCCTCCTCGTGCGGCTGCGGCTTATGCGACGCAATTAACCGAAAAATAATAACTCTTACTTACAATGCAAAACAGAGGCGCTATCAAAGCAATTGCGATTATTTTGGCTATCGCTTGTGCTTACCAGCTTTCGTTCACATTCGTGGCACGGAACATCGAGAAGAAGGCCGCCCGCTATGCCGAAGGGTTCCCCGTCGAACTCCAGCAGGAGAGGCAGCAGTCTTACCTCGACTCTATCAAATCCCAGAAAGTATTCCTGGGCTTCACCTACAAACAGGTCAAAGAGAGGGAAATAAACCTCGGCCTCGACCTGAAGGGCGGTATGAACGTCATGCTCGAAATCTCCGTCGAAGATGTGGTGAGGGCCCTGTCCAACGACAGTCAGGACCCCATCTTCAATGCGGCGCTTTCGCAGGCACGGAGCGAGCAGAAGAACAGTGCGGAAGATTTTATTACACTCTTCTCGCGTGCATACGCCGACCTTTCGGGCAATGCTCCGTTGGCGCTCATCTTCAATACCCAGGAGCTGCGCGAAAAGATTACTCCCACCAGCACGAACGAACAGGTCATCCGTGTATTGAGGGAAGAGGCCGAAAGTGCGATAGACAACTCGTTCAACGTGCTGCGCAGCCGTATCGACCGCTTCGGCGTCACGCAGCCCAATATCCAGAAGATAGGGGCCTCGGGCCGTATCCTCGTGGAACTTCCCGGTGTCAAGGAGCCCGAACGCGTACGCAAGCTTCTTCAGGGAACGGCGTCACTCGAATTCTGGCTTACCTATAATAATACGGAGATATTCCCGATGCTTGAACAGGCCAATGCGGTGGTGAAAGAGCTGCAGAAGGCTTCCGATGCCGCAGCGGCCGGAGAGGAACAGCAGGCGCTGCAGGATACCGAGGTGGTGGACGTGACCGAGATAACCGACGGACAGGTTACCGAAGTGGCAGTCAGTGAGGAGAGTGCCGAGCAGGACCTGCTGGCCGAGTTGGAGAACCGGCCCGATGCCGCTGCCATGACGGGGGCCGATGAGGCGGTTATGGATGAATTCCCGCTCTTCGCGAAACTCTCCCCTGCATTGAGCGAAACGGGCCAGATAATGAACGGCCCGGTGATAGGGTATGCGAAATCGTATGATACCGCCGCCGTCAATTCGATGCTCAACACCCCGCAGGTACGTATGCTGCTGCCGCGCGACGTGAAACTCATGTGGGGCGTGAAACCGATAGACCCGGCCGAAACCACCTATGAACTTTATGCCATCAAAGCCAATACGCGCGACGGCAAGGCTCCGCTGGACGGCTCCGCAGTAGCCGATGCGAAGGGCGATTTCGCCGAGCAAGGTTCTGCTGCCGAGGTTTCCATGACCATGACGCCTACCGGTGCCAAAACCTGGGCCCGTATGACGGCCGATAACATCGGCGAATTCATTGCCATCGTGCTCGACGGCTATGTCTATTCCGCACCGAGGGTGAACAGCGAGATACCCAACGGACGTTCCTCCATTTCGGGACAGTTCACCATTCAGGAGGCCAAGGACCTTGCCAACGTGCTGAAGTCCGGTAAGCTGCCGGCGCCGGCCCGCATCACCCAGGAGGCGGTGGTCGGTCCGTCGCTCGGACAGGAGTCCATCAATTCGAGCATGATTTCGTTCGTGATAGCTTTCTGCTGCGTCCTCATTTACATGATGTTGTTCTACAACAAAGCGGGTATGGTGGCGAGCATCGCACTGGTTGCGAACCTCTTCTTCCTGTTCGGAGTGCTCGCTTCGTTCGGAGCCGTGCTGACACTGCCCGGTATCGCGGGTATCGTGCTGACGATGGGTATGGCGGTGGATGCCAACGTCCTCATCTACGAACGTGTCAAAGAGGAGCTGCGGGGCGGCAAGGGATTGAGTCTCGCCGTGAACGAAGGATACAAGAACGCCATGTCGGCCATCATCGACTCCAACGTGACGACTATCATCACGGGTATCGTCCTCTTCGTATTCGGTAACGGCCCCGTACAGGGATTCGCTACCACGCTTATCATCGGTATCCTGACCTCTCTCTTTACTTCGCTCTTTATCACCAGGTTGATATTTACGGGCATGCTCAGCCGCGGGAAGAACATCCGCTTCTCGAACAAGTGGTCGGAGAATTTCCTCCAGAACGTGCATGTCAATTTCCTCGGTATCCGCAAGTGGCATACGGCGTATCGCTGCTGCTCATCGTGATAGCCGCCGTGTCGCTGATGACCCGCGGCCTCAACTACGGCGTGGAGTTCTCCGGAGGCCGTACCTTCGTGATACGGTTCGATCAGGTCATCTCCGACAACGACGTCCGCTATGCGCTCGACCAGACTTTCATGTCGGACGACGTGGAGGGCGATGCTGCCTACAAGAGCTTTGAGGTGAAACAGTTCGGCTCGGAAGCGCAGATGCAGAAGCGCATTACTACGCAGTACAAATACGATGATGACAGTCAGGATGCGAATACCACGGTAGAGCGGCTGATGTACGAGGCGCTTGCACCGCTTTTTGCTACGCCGCTGACGTTCGAAGAGTTCCATTCGACGGCGACCAATCCCTACGGTATCATCTCCGCCGACATGGTGGGCCCGAGCGTGGCGAGCGACATTACCCGTAACTCGTTCATCGCGGTATTCATCGGCCTTTTCGCCATCGGTATCTATATCATCATCCGCTTCCGCAGATGGCAGTGGGGTGCCGGCAGCGTCATCGCCCTCGCCCACGATGCATTCCTGACCATCGGTGTCTTTTCCCTGTTCTACGGCATCCTGCCCTTCAGCATGGAGGTGAACCAGTCGTTCATTGCGGCTATCCTGACCATCATCGGTTACTCCATCAACGACAAGGTGGTGGTGTTCGACCGTATCAGGGAGTATATGGGACTGTATCCCAAACGTTCGATGTTCGACAATATCAACAATGCGATAAACCATACGCTGTCCCGTACGATAAACACTTCGGCTACGACGTTCGTGGTGCTGCTCGCCATCTTCCTTTTCGGCGGTGAGGTTATCCGCGGGTTCGTATTCGCCCTCATGTTCGGTATCGTTATCGGTACGCTCTCTTCCATCTTCCTTGCGACGCCGGTCTCCTATGACCTGATGTCGCGCAAGGCCAAGGCGCCGGCAGCCCCCGTAAAGACGGCGAAGTAATATCATCCGGATATTCCGGACCTGTTGCAGCCGGAGCTGCCCTTTCGGGGCGGCTCCGGCTTTCTGTTCCGGTTCATTCGGCAGGCGTTTTTTTGAAAACGGCCGGACTGCCGGCCGGCTCTTTTTCCCGCTGCGGTTATTGACATGTCCCGTTTTTTTATTTAGTTTTGTGTTTCAAATAGAGGCTGGTATGGATTTCATCCGGATAACATTCGTCGATATCCTTGACATCGTGTTGGTGGCGATGCTGATGTATTACCTGTACAAGGTGTTGCGCGGTACGCATGCGATGAGCATCCTTTCCGGTATCCTGTTGCTCTTCGTCGTCTATATCGTCGTCCGTGCCCTCAACATGGAGCTGCTGACGTCGCTTATCGGCAGTCTGACCAGTGTCGGTCTTATCGCTTTGGTCATCATTTTCCAGCCGGAGATAAGGCGTTTCCTGCAGGTGTGGGGCAATCAGTTCCGTGACCGGCAGCGCTCTTTTCTCGGACGCATATTCGATTTTAAGGGGAGCGGCAAAGTGGCGGACCTCGAATACATCAACCCGATAGTCAGTGCATGCGGCGATATGTCTGCGACGAAAACGGGAGCTCTGATAGTGATAAAGACGGAGGGTAACTTGCAGGAGATAATCGATTCGGGGGTCCGTGTGGATGCCATCATCTCCACGCCGCTGGTCAAGAACCTTTTTTTCAAGAACTCTCCGTTGCATGACGGGGCGGTAGTCATAGCTGATAACCGGATAGTGGCGGCCAAGTGCGTGCTGCCTTCCACCCGTTCGGAGGTACCTATTTCGTTCGGCATGAGACACCGGGCTGCTCTCGGCGCCAGCGAAACGACGGATGCCATCATCGTGGTGGTGTCGGAGGAGACGGGCAATATCTCCGTGGCCCATAACGGCAAGATAAACGTGGGCCTCTCTTCCACCGAACTCAAGGCCGAACTGATGCGGCTCTCCGCTCCCGAAGAACCGCACGCCAAGACTGCAAAAGCCTCCTGAGAGGCGTAACGGCAGGTGGACGGCGGTGCCGTTGGCCGGTAGAGACAGGGTGTCGGGGGTGTTTTTTTCGGGGAACGGGGAGAGCGGAATCTTTTTCCCGAATGTCGGTCGGGATTTACGGAAACATGGAAAGGATAAACGGGACGGTTCTTTCGTCCCGCTGTTTTTTGGTATTTCTCGTCTCTGTGTGCGGGTAGGGGGACGGGGGATATGCCTATGCCGGGAACGATAGAAGACAGGCGGCGTTCGTGGGAAGGTTTTCTTCTCCGGTGCGGTGGAGTGGTTCGGCCTGTTTGTCGGGATGTCGTTTTTAAGTCGGGAGCGATGGAATACAGGAGGGGCCGTAAGGAGGTTTTCGTGATGTATGGAGCGGTTCGGTGCGGGGACGGCTTTTCTTTATTCCGGGATGGAGGGGTACTGCAGCGGAAGACCGGGCCGTACGGAGGCTGCGCATGGCGGGTTTCCGTTCGGTCACTCCTCGACGGGCAGGTCGTCGGACTCTTCCAACATGGACTGGGGCAGGGATTTGGAAACTTTGATGTTCAGGGCGCTGAGCCGCTGGGCTCGGCTGACGAGGTTGCCGGTGCCGGTGCGGAGCTGTTTCATCGCCTTGTCGTAGTTGCCCTGCATGGTGTCGATATTCTTGCCGATTGTTTCGAGCGTAGTGACGAATCCGACGAATTTGTCGTACATCATGGCCCCCTCGCGGGCGATGCGGTTGGCGTTGCGTCCGAGGTCGTCGCGTTTCCAGAGGTCGTCCACAATCTTGAGCATGCCGAAGAGGTTCGTGGGTGAACTGATGATGACCTTTTTGCGGTAGGCCTCGTCCCACAGGCCGTTGTCGTACTGTACGGCAGCCAGGAAGGCCGGTTCCGTCGGAATGAACATGATGACGAAATCGGGCGAACCGAGCACGCTCTCCTGGTAGCTTTTGCGGCCCAGCTCGTTGACGTGGTTGCGGACGGAGCGCAGGTGTTCGGCCATGGCCCGGCGGCGCGACTCTTCCTCCTCGCATGCACAATAGTTCACGTAGGCCGTGAGCGATACCTTGGAGTCGATGACCACCCGTTTGCCGTCCGGCAGGTTCAGGATGACGTCCGGCCGGAGGTTGTTCCCTTCGGCGTCCTTCACGTTGGTCTGTGTCGTATAGTGGATGCCTTTCTGCAAATTGGAACTTTCGAGAATGGTGTCGAGTATCATTTCGCCCCAGTCGCCCTGTACCTTGCTGTTGCCCCGCAGCGGAGGTAAGGTTGTTGGTCTCCTCGGTGATGCGGCGGTTGAGCTCCATCAGACTGTTGAGTTCCGCCTTGAGGGCGCCGCGGTTCTCGTTCTCTTTGGAGTAGATTTCCTCCACCCGCTGCTTGAAGTCGGAGATGTTGTCCTTCAGCGGCTTCAGAATAATGTCGAGCGACTCTTTGTTGACATCCTTGAACTGGCGCGTCTTGCGTTCGAAGATGTCGTTGGCGGTCTTCTCGAACTGGAGCATCAGCATCTCGTTCTTCTCCTTCAGCTTCTCTCCCTCTTCGTCGAGCCGGGCCGTGAGCGCTTCGATGTCCTTGCGGGCTGCCACGAGGTCGAGCTCCCGTGCGCGCAGCTCGCCGGCCAGCTCATTGGCCTGGTCAAAGATCTCCTCTGGCCGTCTCCTCAATCCGATTCACCATCCGGCTCTCCCCGTGGAATTTTAAAAATTCCATCACGGCAGGTCCATCACGAAATTCATATTCTGGGACAGCTGGGCAATCAGCT
>ENA-OUNI01001037-OUNI01001037.1-human-gut-metagenome-genome-assembly--contig:-NODE-1037-length-11555-cov-4.876794_pt1 | contig 11555 bp, 15 predicted proteins | sample MGYA00242499_ERZ504580 | MGnify/ENA primary metagenome ERZ504580 (study PRJEB26092, sample SAMD00036315) | human gut metagenome | host: Homo sapiens | study: EMG produced TPA metagenomics assembly of... | reverse complement strand
GGCATCTCAAGTGCTTAATGTGATAACCGGCTCGATACCGTATTTTAACAATTCATCAAACATATCATCGTAAAATTTAAGACCTTCTTCATTCGGCTCTGCTCATCACCATTTGGGAAAATACGTGTCCATGCAATACTTGTTCTGAAACACTTGAATCCCATCTCAGCCATCAGAGCAATGTCTCCTTTGTATTCATGATAGAAATCCACTGCCACATGGTTCGGATAATACTTTCCTTCTACTACTCCGTCTGTAATCTCACGCATCTTTGTTGCGCTTCCGCCAGTCATAACATCAATGACACTTGGGCCTTTTCCACCTTCGTTCCATCCGCCTTCTAACTGGTTGGCAGCTACCGCGCCGCCCCATAAAAATGTATCTGGTAATGCCATAATTCTTCCTCCTGCACTTCATGCGGAAATCTTTTCAAAGATTTCCGCACTCTTTTTTCTATATTTTTTAAGATAGTTCAAGAAGCTCCACTCCGACAGTTACCTGTCCTTCTGCCTTCATCTCTACATCATTGAATTCGTCACTGTTTGTAACAACAATCGGTGTAGTCACTTCATATCCGGCTTCTTTGATTCCCGGAATATCAAATTCCAGAAGAAGCTGTCCTTTTTTCACCTGCTCACCTTCTTCTACATGGATGGTAAAGCATCTTCCATTCAGTTTTACAGTATCCATACCTACATGAATCAGAATTTCTACTCCGTCTGTACTTTCCATTCCAACTGCATGATGGCTGTCTAATAATCCGACAACTTTACCATCGAACGGCGCATAAACCTTTCCTTCTTCCGGAATGACCGCACATCCTTTTCCCATCATCTCACTTGCAAATACCTCATCGTGTACTTCGCTTAACGGAATGACTGTTCCTGCAAGTGGCTCTCAATCTTTTTGATCTCTGCTGTCTGTTCCTTCTGCTCCTGTTTTTCACCGGAAAGCATCTCTGTCCCTGTAATTTTTTTTGTTTCTTCTTCACTTTCTTCTGCTTCATCAACCGGATCGTCAAATCCGACAATCTGAATTGCCACGATCGTGATCACAAAAGCAATCACGCATGCCAGTGCCTCCCCGATAAAGGACATCGGTGCATCTTTGCTGATTGCATTTACGATTGTCAGAAGTCCCGGAAGTCCGGCATATGCGTAGTATGCAGAATGGAAGAAACTCATTACAACTGCTCCGACTGCACCGCCTGCACATCCGCAGATAAATGGTTTCTTAAGTCTTAATGTTACTCCATAGATGGTAGGCTCTGTAATACCGAAGATTCCTGTTACTCCGGCTGAAAGTGCCACACCTTTAAATTCTTTATTTCTGGATTTGATAAATACTCCGAATGCTGCAGCTACCTGTGCCACAACAGCGATTGTCTGGAATGCCTGGAATGTATCACAGCCATTCATATCGAAGTTGGCAAGTACGACCGGTGTAATTCCCCAGTGCACGCCAAAGATAACGACTACCTGCATAATCCACCGATGATCGCTCCTGCCAGTGCCGGTGCAAAAGCTACTAATGCATTGTAACCATTCGCAATTGCATTTGCTGTAATCGCAGATGCAGGTCCGATTACCATGATCGTTGCCGGAACCATGACCACAAAACAGATCAGTGGTGTCAAAAGCGGCTTGGCTGCATCCGGAAGTTTCTTTTCGATAAAATGCTCCAGATAAGAAAGTACCCATACCAGAAGCAGTGGTGGAAGTACGGTAGATGTATAAGTTGTCTCTGATAACTTCACACCTAAGAATCTTACCACATCACCATCTGCGATTCTTGCTGCGATATCTGCCCATGACTGGTTAACCAGTGCACAGCAGCATAAGATTGCAATGTATGTATTACATTTAAAATGCTTTGATGCAGTGATCGCAATGAAGATTGGTAAAAATGTAAATGGCGTCCATGACATGAAGTTCAGCACTTCATAAGTTCCTGTCTCTGCAAATGAAGGTGCCGCCATCGTGATCAGGATCAAGGCTCCCTGCAACAGACCTGCTGCTGCAAGAATGTATACGAATGGTGCAAATACTGCAGACATCGTTGCGATAATACGGTTAACAATGTTCTGCTTAGGCTGTTCGATTTCCTGTGCAGATGCATCCAGATGCAGGGCTTCTGCAACCGAATCATAGACTTCTCCAACATGAGTTCCGATTACAACCTGGAACTGTCCGTTATTTTCCACAACCGTGATAACTCCTGCCAGTGCAGATACTTTTTCTTTTGCTCCTTCCGGCGTCTCTTTTAATACCAGACGGATCTTGTCGCACATCTTGTGGCATTTACAATATTCTTCTGTCCGCCCACGACATCGATGATATCCAGGCAAGCTTATGATAATCTCTTACCTTTGCCATATGAAACTCTCCTTTTCCTTTTTCTGATCCCTGTATCCTCCGGAATCTGTATACCTCTGTATGTTTGTTTAAGAGTTTTACATGCATGTATCTCTCTTTCTATCTGACAAGTACACTATAAATAATTTATCGTTTTCTTACAATTCTTTTGCTTTATTCTGTTAAATCGTTTCATATTTTTCTTTTTGTTTTTTATCTTTCTCGAAACAATGTTTCAGGCGTAAAAAAGACATGTTGTTTTTGTATATATTGCACAACATGTCTTTGCGAAATCTGCCTATATCAAAATTTACATTTCCGGTATCACTTCCCGACATTGATCCAGAACATTTACCATAACAACTTTTTGCCCGACTTCTCATATTTATTATTCAATGCAAGATTCTCATCGTATTTCCTGCTGAATTCCATGCCATATAAGATATCCAGCAGATATTTTCCCGAAGCAAAGAACATTGAACTCCAGAACTCTTCTACTTTCTCAGAACCTGCTGCATACAGGAACTCATCCGCCTGTTTTGATACAATCCCGTCACGCACTGCAGAGATTACGATAACTTTCGTACCGCCCTTTCGCAGCATTCCGGCAATCTCTGCCAGTCGTTCATTTTTCCCCGTATGACTGATCAGAATCGCTACATGCCCATCTGCCGGCATTGCTGCATGCAGTCCCTGAATATTCGTCGCGGAATGGACATTCGCCACTTTCCTGCATGGAAGAAAAGTGAACATCCATAATCTGCCAGATACACATTCATATCATATACGTAAAAGTCCACGCACGATGCATCTGCGATCATACGGCCGATCTTTACCAAATGACTATACGACAATTCCTTCTTTGTTTCTTTAATTGCCTGCCTCTGAACCTGTGTTGCCTTTCTCACCATCGTTACAACGTTCTCACGTTCAGACATCGTTATGACTTCTTCTTCCTCAATCGTTTCATATTGTAATTCCCTGACCAGCTGCAGTTTGAATTCCGGGAATCCCTTCGTTCCTAATTTCTGACAGAATCTTGTCACCGACGCCGCACTGGCAAATGTGGCATGACCAAGTTCTCTGGATGACATCTCTTCAATCTTTTCCGGATGTTCCAGAATATACTTCCGGATATCCTGTTCCCGTTCCGTCAGATTCTTATGTTTTTTCATATCCTGTATCAGCGACATAGACATTCCTCCATCGTCTGATTTGATTCTATAATTGTACCAATTGGTTTCGTAATATGTGCATTCATACCGGCTTTAAATGACTTCTCTTTATCTTCCTCAAATACATTTGCGGTCATGGCAACGATTGGGATATTTGCTTTCTTATTATTCTTTAGAGTACGGGTTTATTATTTAATGGTTACTGAGCAATGACCTGCGTTTCGGTACCCCCCCCGCCGCCGGATTTTATGCTTCTTATTGTCTTTTCCAGCGTCTTCATATCAACCGGTTTTGAAATATGGGCATTCATACCGGCTGCCAGAGAATGCTGAATATCCTCTGAGAATGCATTGGCGGTCATGGCAATGATCGGAATTGTCTTTGCCAGCTCATGGGAACTTCTGCGGATTGCCTTCGTTGCCTCATAGCCGTTCATGACAGGCATCTGCACATCCATCAGGATCATATCATAGTCACCCGGGACAGACTGTTCAAATGTCTCCAGGACCTTTTACCATTTTCACAGATCGTACACTCCGCGCCCTCAATCTTTAACAGTTCCGTCAGAATCTCCGCATTCAGCTCATTGTCCTCTGCACATAGGAATCTCATTCCTTTCAGGATATTGCCATCCTGCTCTTCTGTTTCTGCCTGTGAAGCCGGAGAAGCAGATCTTTCTTCTGCGATTTTCAGATCCATAAAAACCTCAAAACAGCTGCCCTGTCCCGGTTCACTTTCTACATCAATGGTTCCGCCCATCAAGTCAACCAGATTTTTGGTGATTGCCATTCCAAGACCGGTTCCCTGTATCTTATTTGTCAGAGAATTTTCTGCACGGGTAAAGGCATCAAAAATCGTGTTCTTGAAATCTGCCGACATTCCCATACCATTATCGCAGACTAAAAAGCGATACTTTGCATAAACAGATGAATTTGATTCACATTCCTCTGCCAGAAGCTGAATTTCTCCACCTTCCTGTGTATATTTTATTGCATTAGACAGCAGATTACTAAAAATCTGCATCAGATGAACCTGATCCCCGTTCACCCACTCATGCCTGATGTTTTCTTTTGTAATTGTAAGAGTCTGCTTCTTTTCAGATATCTGAGAACGAAATATAGTGTCAATCTCCTGTATAAAATCCGGAATAGAAAAATCAGAATACTTGAAGACAGTTTTTCCTGCTTCAATCTTACTCATATCCAGAACCTCATTAATGATTCCTAACAGATGCTGTGAGGAAGTATCAATTTTATCCGCATACTCTATTACCTTGCCTTTATCACCGGCATCATGTCTGATTAAGGACGTAATACCAATGATCGCATTCATAGGAGTACGTATATCGTGAGACATATTGGCAAGAAAACTGCTCTTGGATCTGTTCGCCTCCTGTGCCACCTGAAAAGCATCCTCTGCCGCCTGTTTTGCCTGCCGCAGCTTTGTATTCACTGTTTCCAGCTTGGCATTATTTTCCCGCTCCAAACGGATTGCTTCCTGCTGATTTCTGTACATAACAAAGGAAATCCCCATCATAACACAGGCAGCTACGATAACCGTAAAGATAACGATAAATACCATAACAAAATTGACAAGTTTTAATGTATTCGTAGCAACATACTCCGCCGGAACCAGAAAGATAAGTGTCCATTCGGCATTTTCCATTCTTTTTAATCCGTAAAAATATTCTGTTCCATCCAGAACTGCATTAGAATAACTGCAGTCTTTTTTCTCCAGTTCCGCCTTTGTTTTCTCAAAGGAAGAATTGTGAAGATACTTCATATTCTGTAAAACAGAAAATACATTATGGCCCTTGATCAGTTCCACCTGATTGCTGTTGAACAGTTTAGATCCATTATCATCCAGTACATACACACTGTTGTTTCCGTTATAAGCTTCGCAGTTAAAATATGGATTTAGCTGTTCCATGTCCTGGGCAATTCCAAAATAGAGAATTGAAGTTTTCTTTTCTCCATTTTGAAGATGTATGGGCTCCGGCAAACGATTCAGAAATACCATCTTTGACTGGTTATCCGTCATAGAATCAAAAACAAAACTGATCTTTTCAGGACTTTCTTCAAAATAATCCAGTTCCCGGAAAAGTCCCTTGTTTCCGGATTCTGTATAATATCCGCCTTCTGAATCCACTGCCATCAACGTAATCTTCTGCTCTGCATATGCTGATAATTCATATTTCTTTTTCATGTGTCTGCAGAGTTCATCTGTAGTCTGTACGTTTGCATCTCTCAGATAATTACATTCTTCCGTTACCCGATTCCAATGGGAATCGATCACATCCTCCAGATTTTGAAACATTTGACGGGTAACCTCTTCCATCTGGTTTAATCGTTCCTCATAGATAATATCCTGGATATAAGTATGATACAGGAAAAAGAATGCAAGAAACATCGCTATACCAGTCATACAACAACCCAATATTAAGTTCCGGTAACTCTTTGCCTTCTGCATCCTTCTCCTCCGCTTATTTCCATTCAGCGTCTGCTTCACTTAAAGTTTCAAATTGCCCAAAAACTCCTTTGCCGCATCCATACCCACAACACCACTGTCTGTCACTTCCGTTTCTGATGCCAGTTTTTCACTGATTCCGGAAATTGCAACCTGATAAGTCTTTCCATCCTCCAGTTCCATATCTTCAGGATTTACCAACATATATGGATAATTCTTGCCTGTACCAACTGCATCATAACCTTCTTCATACAATGCCTGAATCTGTTTTCCTGTCAGCCTGATTGTTTTAATCGTCTGTGACCAGCCAGTCGGAAGAATGATACATACATCATAGTCTGTAATATTCTTTGCATACAGTTTTCCGCTCACACCATCATTGTTCTGGTTCGTACCATTTCCACTGATCCATGTTCCAAGGGATATAAGAGCAACGTCACTTCCGGTTGCTCGGCAAAGCATCTGCCACCAGCTTTGCACAGCTTTCCTGTGAAATTTCCTCTGTAGCTGTTGTGATCACTTCCGGCTGATTATTTACCACGCTGTCCTGATCCTCATCCAGCTGATCTGCCACATCCTTTATTGATGCCTTATCCTGCATGAATTCCAGCATTTTGGTTCCGGTATTTACAATCGTATTTTCCCATCCGGAATAAATAAACGGTGTCGTATTCCCTGCATTGATAAATCCGAAATATCTGCATAGAAGGTGTCATCCGCCTTTGCATCTTTGAAAGGAAGCAGTCCTGCTTTTAATGTACTGTCCGGATACAGGGCACTGGTTCCTTCTACCGTAGACAGCACCTTCATGACTTTTAATGCATCTTCAAGTTTCTCAGGATCATTCTCCAGCTTTTTATTCAATCCATAAAAACGGTTTACATTTAAAATAAATACATTCTTGCTTCCATCTTCAGACAGGTATGGCATCAGACCAAATTTGTCCGTTGTATCTTCTGATTCCATAATGCCATTCTGTGGTCCCAATAGAAACAGTGAATTTCCCTTTATAAAAGCTTCTCTTGTTTTACTATCATCTACCGGATCACTGTTGCTGCAGTCAAGCATACCGAGATTTTTCCATTTCTGGATATATTCCATGCTGTCCATCATGCCTTCCGTGTCACTGACATTTGCCTTTCCTGACAGGTAATCTTTCTGCCACTGCTTTCCAGACATAGTACCAAGGAATCCCGCATCCGCAATATTACATATATACTGGAAGGCTGAACCAGGATACTGAATCTGTGCCATACATAACGTAACTCCTGCTTCTTTTGCCTTGTCTGCAAGTTCTTCAAGCTCTGTAAAAGATGTTGCAGCTTCCAGCCATGCTTCTCAAGCAGTGTTTTATTATAGGTGATTCCATAACAGTTGTACAAAGATGGAAGCATATAAAGTGCACCCTCATCGGATACATCTTTCAGACGTGATTCCACATAATTATCTGTAAAATCGTATCCTGAGAGATCAATCATCTTATCACTGACATCCACCACATCTGGCTTATAAAAAGTCTGTGTGCAGATGTCCGGAAGATCATCTGCCTCTAACATATTCTGCAGACAGGTTGTTGTATTTGCTCCGCTGTACGGGACTACTTCAAGCTCAATCTCTGGATATGTTTTATGCACTTCTTCTATAAAATTGTCCACTTCCAGATAAGGAGCCATAAAAGTAATTGCTTCGTGCTTCTTTGGTGTTTCATCTGTTTTCCCACACCCTATAAGTCCTGTTGCCGCTATACATGCCAAAATAAGACATGCACTTTGTACTTTTTTGATTTTCATATTTTTCTCTCTTCTCCGATAAAATCATTATGGTTCCGTTTATGAAATAACATCCCTGCTTGCAGGATTCTTCGCCTGCGAAGGGTCGCTTCAGCAACATAATTCCCTCCGTCGCAGTGCGATCCTGCCCGGAGGGCTTTTTATGTTATAGGAACATTACGGAGTAATTTCCTATAACATAAAAAACACCGTCTCACAGACAGCGCACATCATTTCATGCAACTGGCTACCATTTTACAGGCCCTGTAGCTTTGCGTCACAGACTTTCATCTGCTTTGCCGATCGTCGTTCTATTACAGATTGTAAATTTATGCAAAATATTGATTTCATTATACTCCTACATTCCACTGTACACAAGAAAAACCTCGCCGCTTTAACGCTAAAAAAAGAACAGCCGATTATATATTCGAACTGTTCTCCTATAACCTGAAAAACTTTTGTTTAGCGGTTCCCCCGTTTATTATGATTAATTGACTTGAAATTGCATTATTCTCAACAGAATTCGAGAGAAATTTTCTCTTATCGTAATATACTTCTAACCAAATCAATGTAATTCAGCTTTACCGTTTCATAGGAAATATTGTCAGAAATCAATTTCATAGTTGAATCAGCATAATCATCAGCATAAAAATCTTCTCTTATGAGTTTTTCTGCTACAGCCAGCAGATCAACATCCTCCCTGGCAGACGGGGTTATTTTAATATCCATGCCTGATCTGTGCTTTCTAACATCTGCAAAGAGCCTTTTGAAATCATCATCCATTGAAATATAATTTTTCAGCTTAAAGATATCATATAAGTGTCTGGAATTTCTCGTTGCTCTTCCTACCATATAATAATCACACACAGCAAAAATTTTATCTATAATTGTTCTGGATAGTGCCTGTGTCTTCATCTTAAATGGTTCTAACCCATAGTCTCTCAAAATCTCCGCTTCTTCTGTTGCGAGACAATCAAATATTATACTTGTAATTTCCTTTTCTTCTGTTGGATAAGAATACGACATCAATGCTGTCTCCAGCTTCACATATGGTCGCAGACCTCTTTTATCTTCTGAGCAAACTGAACCATATAAGAAATCATAGTGATTATAGTCCTTATCGCTTTCAATAAACTTCCAATTATCAATTGCTAAGTCTAAATCTTCGCTAATTGGTTGTAATAACTGATATTTGATTTTCTTTCTTCTGGCTTCTCCCAAATGTTCTTCAAATGTAATATCAATATCCTCTGAAAAACGGTCTATAGCATGATAAGCCTTGGAAAGGGATGTTCCACCCTTAAACACCACATTAGGATTTCTCTGTACAAGTTCTTTTAATATCATTGTCACATAATAATCTTTTTCCACGATACTTTCATCTATGCCCGTTCGCTCTGATACCGTTACAATAATATCCCTCAACAATTCCTTATCATCTTTATGCAAATACATCATCCAACCTCAATTCATAATAATATTTAAATATTGCAATCGGAAACTCTCTTATATAACTATCCACGTCTTTTTTTGTGATGCCATGTATCCGCACAAATTGAGATACTTTATCATGAGCCACATCATAGCTTCATCCAGATACACATCCAGATTCTTTAATAAGTCAAGTAACTGCAGCACATAAACATTTTCTTCATTTACCGGAACCACTGGCTTTCTTACAATGAATGTTCTCTTTCCAATTGGAACTTCTCTTACTTTTGCAGCCATATTGTTGCTTACAATCTCAACTTTATTGGGAACCTGCGTTGAAATTCCCAACTGATTGGCAAATGTATTTCCCGAATAGAAGCCATCTACTTTCCCACCTCTGGAAACATATTTGTATCTGGCAACCGTATCTGCATTTACACCTACACTTGTTTTTAATCGTGATTTCTTAGGCAAATAATAAATGCCGTTCTCATATTTCTGCAGTTTTCCTTCATTGCATAACTTTTTTAACTGCTGGTTTACTGCAGATTTTGTAATTCCCTTAATCACTATATCAGAAAAGAATATAGGCTCTGCTTCCTTATAATTGTTTTTCAAAAATTCATATAGCATAAACCTCTCTCCTTCTATCTAAATATTTGTAACAAGTTAAGTTATTTTTGTTAATTATATTCTATTCTTATTCTTAAGCTCTGTCAATGTTATTTTGATAGCTATTGTTAGTGTATCCAGAGCAAAATAAAACATAAAAGAATCTTTCATTCTTTTCTCTGGACAAATAAAAATACGGCATCACACAGACCAGCTCATGTGATACCGTAATATTCTTTCTTATATCTTCAGCACTCGCAATCACAACCTGCAACGATAATGATATGACACACAGAATGATTGCTGTAATTTTTCTTAAAACAACAGCTCCATCTGATCCCCCACTTCAATTCTCGCAGTGACAAGCTCATCCGGTTCTTTCCCTCTTTTGTGTTCGGCTTTCAGATACTGCGTACCGCCTCTCAGACTTGCAGCGATCAGATTCAGCACATATATATTGTCAAAACGATTATAGATGGACTCTCCGCCCAGACCGGTAAGGCAGATAAACTGTGTGTTGCTCTTTTTGCCATATCCATCAAAGGGATCAGCAGATGGGAGGCATTGGTCTGTGCGAACAGGTTGTCCATGATCAGAACCTTTCCCTCATTTTTATCTGCAAAAATGTCCGTATCATCCCGTCTCATATAATACATCGGTACGTTTTAAATATACACGGAACCATTTCCAGTCATGCCCGTCGTACAGTTTCAGATATGCTTCATCTTTTCCTTCTGCTCCTTCGCGGTACATCACATCCCGGTAAAAGACCGGCATGGCATGGTTCCTGCAGGTAAGTTTCGGCCTTCCGGACAGCACTCCGGTCTCTTTCCACTGCCCCAGCCAGGTCTCATACGAAGATACACTTCCAAGCGCATGCTGGATCGCGGACCTGCGGAGGTAAGACGGCATCTTCCTCAATTCTTCCCAGACCTGTGCGTAGATCTATGTCAGGTAACCGACTGCCTGACGATAGATCTCCATTGTCTGACGGATCGGGATATTCTGTTTTCGTATCTCCACACCATAGCTGGATACTGTCCGCATCTTCTTCCACCTTTCCCGCAAAAACAAACGTTTCTGGAATGATTCCTGTACTCAGGGCTTTCTCTTTTCTTTTTCCTTCTGGCCTTCGATATAGGCAGATACCTGCTCACGGCTCCGGTCACTGACTGTAACGGCACAATAAGACGGGTTCCACAAATGTCCTCCCCACAGTTCTTTTTTCAGCTCCGGATGTAAAAGGAACATCTGACGTGCAAGATTCCCTTTCATGATCTTGATCATATCTGAAATATAAAACTGCGGCCGACAATCCACAAGCATGTGGATATGATCCGGCATGACTTCCATTGCCAGGATCTGAAACCGATACTCTTCTGCCAGATCCTGCAACATCTTTTTGCATTCCAGGTCGATCCCGTCTTTTAATACTTTCTTCCTGTATTTCGTACACCAGACCAGATGATACTGCAGAGAATATACATATCCTCTACCATATGAAAGCTGATTTTTATTTATATTAAATATATCTTTTTCCATGTCTATATTATACCATATGCATTTCTTTAAGCAAACATTTGTTCTGGATATTTTTTATAAAAATTGCGCGTCTAACTCATCACTACTACAATATATTTATGGGTAATCCCCTTACTTCCAGTAAGGATTTATCCATCTCATTACTTAAACTGTTAGAATGTAGGATGCAATGGTATATCGACTTCATCACTTGGACCTCGCGTCCG
>ENA-OUNI01001036-OUNI01001036.1-human-gut-metagenome-genome-assembly--contig:-NODE-1036-length-11557-cov-2.491776_pt1 | contig 11557 bp, 15 predicted proteins | sample MGYA00242499_ERZ504580 | MGnify/ENA primary metagenome ERZ504580 (study PRJEB26092, sample SAMD00036315) | human gut metagenome | host: Homo sapiens | study: EMG produced TPA metagenomics assembly of... | reverse complement strand
TTCTCCCAGCGTGCGTACCCATTGAGTCGGCTCTTCCCCCAAGGTGCCGCCGCCGCATGGCGCTCGGCCGTAAGCTTGGCCGAACGGCTTGAGTGTGTCGAGCACCCCATGACCGACGGGCGGCACCGACATTGGCATGCATGGCGCAAACGATGGACGCCCATGCCCGGCGGCGGCACCGCATCCAAGCATCTTCCGACAATGACGCGCCCAAGTTGTTACAACGATGTAAGAATGATATATTCAACGTTGTAAATACTGGAACAACGGATTGGGAAGGACTAAACATGGTTGTTTACAACAATCCGATCGTGCTTCAGCGCGCAGACCCCTGGGTGCTCAAGGTTGACGGCGAGTATTATTTCACCGCCTCCGATCCGGAATACAACTGCATCGCCATCCGGCACGCATCGAGCATCAACGATTTGCAGAAGGCTCCGGAGACGGTGGTGTGGCGCAAGCACGAATCCGGCCCGGCAAGCATCTACATCTGGGCCCCCGAACTACACCGCATCAATGGCGCATGGTATATCTACTTCGCAGGCGCCGCAACGGATTTCGAAGCATCCGGCCTGCCGACGCACCGCATGTTCGTGCTGGAGAACACCGACGACGATCCGACTTCCGACAACTGGGTGGAGAAGGGCCAGATCATCACCCGATCGACTCCTTCGCACTTGACGCCACCACCGAAGTGATCGATGGCGTGCAGTACTTGGTATGGGCGCAGAAGGATCCCGCCATCGAAGGCAACTCCAATCTGTATATCGCCAAGATGGCCAATCCGTGGACGCTGGGCAGCGAGCCCGTCATGCTGACCAAGCCGGAATACGACTGGGAATGCATCGACTTCCTGGTCAACGAAGGACCGGCCTTCCTGTTCCATGAGAACAAGATCTACATCACGTATTCCGCCTCCGGCACCGGCGTTCCGTACGCCGTGGGACTGTTGACCGCCGTACGGGTAACCCGTCGGCAGCATCTGCTGGACAAGGCCTCCTGGACTAAGAGCCGGTGCCGGTGTTCAAGACCTGCGCCGAGAACGGTCAGTATGGTCCGGGCCACAATTCGTTCACCAAGTCCGAGGACGGCACCGAGGACTGATGATTTACCACTGCCGCAACTACACGGAAATCAAGGGCGATCCGCTGTTCGACCCGAATCGCCACGCGCGCTCGGTGTGGTCAAGTGGACCGCCGACGGTCCGGATTTCGGCGTGCCGGAACTTGATAATCTGTGGACCCCCACTACCACGGACGTGTTGCCCGCTGATGGTGGCCCGCTTGCGGGAACTCCGGCCGTAGGCCACTGAGGGGCGATGGCCGGAGGGGTCACCCCGTCTATAACCCCATCCATAAAGCTGGCTGTTGTCGTCGGCGTGTTACCGTTTATACAACGATGAAAATAGCTGTATAATCAAAATTACAACGTTGCAAATGAGCAGGGAGGCTCAATCGAAAAGGATTCTTCCCATTCGGATTGCAACGAGGAGCGGTCCAGCGATGGTCCGTTGAGGAAAAGGAAGGAAACAATGTCTACATCCAGGCATCTTACCGGGTTGCGGCGCTTTGCCAAGGCTGCCGTAGCCGTGTGTGCGTCACTTGGACTTGTGCTTGCCGCCGGAGGCTGTGGTGCCTCTTCGGGTGAAAGCAAGACCATTTACTTCTGGAACAATCTGGTGGGCGATGACGGTCCTGCAATGCAGCGCATCGTCAAGGAATACAACGCCCAGAGCGATTACAAGGTCGTTTTCCAGCCGATGAACGGCGGCGATCTGACCACGAAGATCTATTCCGTGATGCAGACCGGCAAGAACATCCCCGACATCATCATCGGCGACCAGTTCCAGACCGCCGTTCTGCAGTCCCAAGGTCTGCTCGACACCATGGACGATTGGCAGAAGGTCGCCCCGGACCTCAAGGAGAGCAGCTTCCTGCCCGCCACTTGGAAGGGCGTCACCGTCAATGGCAAGGCCTACGGCATTCCGCTGTATCTGTACCAGATGGCCATCTACTACAACAAGGACCGGTCAAGAAGTACAACCTGCAGTACATCCTCGACGACGGATTCGTCACCATCGACGAGATCAAGGACCTCAAGGGCAAGCTACCCAAGGGCACCTACGCGCTGACTTACGGCAATCTGCCGTGGGCCTTCATGTCCCTGCTGTACGGCGCGGGCGGCACGCTTGAGAACGATATGGACGACCTGACCAAGGACGTGTGGCACAAGCCCATGGAGAAGCTCAAGGAAGCGTACGACGCCGGTGTGATCGCCCCGATGGACGTCGACGGCGAGCAGGCGTTCGGTTCCGGCAAGGCCGTGTTCGCGCAGCTTGGCACGTGGGCGCAGGGCAATATGTCCAACACCTTGGGCGCCGACAAGATCGCGGAAGCCAACACCCTGCAGTACAGCGCCGACAATCCGGTGAACTTCTTCTACCAGTGCAACTGGATGCAGTTGAAGGATCCGCACGCTCCGCGGCGAAATCCGCAGCCGCCGCCGACTTCGTCAAGTACGTGTACGAGCACTGGATGGATTGGTCTGAGGTCGGTTCCATCTCGCCGGCATACCGCGATCTGAACAACCCGGAGTACCAGAAGCTGATCCAGGCGTCCTTCACCAACAGCAAGAAGGAACGCGACTACATCAAGACCTCCAACTACCTCTACGGAGGCTATGCGACCGCTGGTTGGGGCACATACAACGACATCGTCTACGGCAATGTTGGTCTTGAAGAAGGTCTGAAGACCCTCGACCTCATGGCCCAGGGTCAAATCGAGATTCAGGAGGAATCGTGATGAGCAAGACATCTACGATCGGATCCGCAAAATCATCCATGAAGCGCAAGAACTCCATCTGGCACGCGCTGCCGTACATCGCTCCGCACTTCATCATCTTCGCCGTCTTCGGCATCATCCCGATTATCTTCGGCATTGGACTGGCGTTCACCCGCTGGAACATGGTCGGTGCGCCGAAGTTCGTCGGCCTGCAGAACTTCGCGAAGATCTTCGACCCCAGCACCTATTTCTACTCGATCTTCTGGCGTGATCTCGGCCACACTCTGCTCTTCGTGCTGGTCAGCGTGCCGCTGACCATCATCGTGCCGCTGCTGCTCGCCGTGGCGCTCAGCAAGAAGGGACTCAAGGGCGCTGGTCTGTTCCAGGCGATCTTCTACATCCCAGGTTTGATCTCCATCGCCGCCGGTGCACTGGTCTGGCGTATGGTCTTCAACTCCCAGTTCGGTCTGCTGAACACCACCTTCCACACCGACATCAACTGGCTCGGCAAGAACCCGTACGCATGGATCACCATCTTCGTACTCGTGCTGTGGGCCGGTATCGGCGGCAACCTCGTCATCTACCGTTCCGCGCTCTCCGGCGTGGACGAGAGCCTCTACGAAGCCGCGAAGGTCGACGGAGCCGGTCCGGTCAGGATCTTCTTCTCCATCACCCTGCCGGAAATCAAGCTGCCGTTGTTCTACACCACCATCATGACCACCACGGGCGCCTTCAACGTGTGGGGCCAGCCGGTCATGCTGACCAACGGCGGACCGAACTACCAGACCCAGGTGCTGCTGATGGATATCAGGAACCTCGCGTTCCCCGCCGGCCCTGCGGCCGCCGGCATGGCTTCCGCAATGGCATTGCTGCTGGGCATCATCCTGATGGCCATCGCCGCGATCCAGCTGATCTTCATGAATAAGGAGGACTGAAGATGTCCGCTGCAACCACAGTCAATGTCGCAAGCGCGGCAATTCCTGAAAACAAACCAAAAAGGTCTCCCCGTCGCTGATCGCCGTCTATGTGGTGCTCGTCGTGCTGGCAGTCGTCTGGCTGCTTCCGGTGATCTACACCGTGACGACTTCGTTCAAGTCGGTGGCCGAATTCACCTCCAACGCGTTCAACTTCCTGCCCGCGAAGTGGGTGCTTGACAACTACATGACGCTGATCGAGGCATCCGCCAGCTACCCGGTCCTGAACTGGCTGGGCAACTCGCTGATTATCTCGACCGTGTTCGCAGTGCTGTCCGTGTGCATCGTCGCGCTCGCAGGCTTCGGCTATTCCCGTCTGAACTTCAAGTACCGCGATACGCTGTTCTTCGTCCTGCTGCTCATCTCGATGTTCCCTGCCGTGGTCAACATGATCCCGCAGTACCGCATCATCGCCTCCCTCGGCTGGGTCAACACCTACTGGGCCTGCATCATCCCTGGCCTGGGCAACGTGGCGAACATCTTCCTGGTGCGCAACTTCATGAAGGGCATCCCGAAGGAACTGGACGAGGCGGCCGAAATCGACGGCGCCACTGATTTCCAGATCTTCACCCGCATCATGCTGCCGGCCATCCGCCCGATTCTGATCGTCATCTTCCTGTTCAGCTTCACCGGCGCTTGGAACGACTTCCTGTGGCCGACCTTGGTGTTCAACGACATCAACAAGATGCCGGTCACCGCTGGTCTGCAGCTGCTGAGCAACCAGATGGGCCAGTACAACCAGATGGGCTCCCTGATGGCGGCCACCTGCATGGCCATCATCCCGACCCTGCTGCTGTTCCTGTTCGCGCAGAAGTACTTCCTGCAGTCCCTGAACATCACCTCCGGCCTCAAGGCTGATACCGGCCGAGTGAGATAATGCACAGGTCCGTCCCCAAACGGACGGGCCTGTGATTTTATCTTTCCCGAGCTGCGCATCGCACATCGGATGAGGCCACACCACGGAAAGGACCGATATGAATCCGCAAGGCAACACCATGCAGCCGCCGGCACCATTGGCTCGCAAGGCGGAACGAGTGCTGATGACCATCGCCGCCGCCTACAACGTGATCATGCGTCCATCACACTGTTCATGTTCACCAGCTGGTTCAAAGGCCAAGCCTACGATCTGCTGGAACATAACGGTTTGCTGAAAACGGACTATTCCGCGGTGGACAACGCCTCGACGGTGGTGGGCATCTACGCGCTGCTGGTGCTGATTATCGGCATCGTCAGCTTCATCATGTCCATGCGGTGTCTCGCTCCCGGCACCACCAGCCGGTGGGTGATCATCTGGCTGGCAATCGTGGTGGTCTTCTCCCTGGGCACGATGGACCTCATCGGCCTTGCACTGTATTCCATCACCTTGGTCATCTATCTGGCCCGCAACAAGGCCATCGCGGCGCAGCAGGATGCGATCCGCACATGGGCCCGCACGCATCAGGCTAATCCTCCTTCCCGAAGAAAGCTGTCGCTCTCGTGGCGGCGGCTTTCTTCGTATCCGCGCATGTTGACGCGGTACGTTATCGAACACGCAATTCACTTATCCAATTCATTCATTCACAACCACAAGGTGGGACCATGACCGACACAACCGACGACTACGGTTACCTGCTCGTCCACTTCATCGAGGATCCGGACGGCTACGCCGAGAAGATTTACATGGATATATCCGATGGAGACAATCCGCACCGTTGGGTGCCGCTCAACGATGGAAAGCCTGTGCTGGCTTCGCATCTCGGTACCACAGGCGTGCGCGATCCGCATATCATCCGCAATCCCGACACCGGCACGTGGTATATCATCGCCACCGATCTGCGTGTGTTCGGAGGCGACGGCGGCGGCTGGTACGAGTGGAGCCACCACGCCAGCACGAATCTCATCATCTGGGAATCCGACGATCTGCTCCATTGGAGCGAGCCGCGCATGCTCGACGTGTCCCGCAAGCCGGACGGCTCCCATCTGGAGCTTGGTATGGCCTGGGCATGTGAATGCCTCTGGGTGCCGGACTATTATCCGCAAGGCCATCACGGTGGGCGCGGCGCATTCGTCATGTATTGGTCCAGCACCGTGTTCAATGATGCGGACAAGGCTCACGACGACAAGAACGTCTACTGCACCGTGCTGTGGGGCGCCACCACCGATTTCACGCAGGACACGTTCGAATATGGTGGCGTGTTCATCGACAACCACGGTGACGCCATCGACACCACGATGATCCAACGTCCGCTGCCTGATGGTGGTGTGCGCACGTACCGCATCACCAAAGACAATGCGCATGGCACCGGCATCTGGATGGACGCACCGAGCGAAGCGCTGGTGGGAGCCGGGAACGACCTGGACCAAGGTGCAGGACCGGATTGGCGCAGGCTACGTGCCGGACGGCAACCCCGGCGGCGTGGAAGGTCCTGCGGTGTTCGCCAACCACCACAACAACGGTGGACCGGACGACGAATGGTACTTGTTCGTGGACGTGATTCCGTCGATCGGATACCGTCCGATGGCCAGCCGCGATCTCGATCAGGGCTGGATGCCGTTGCAGGCGGACGATTACTTCCTCACCGCGCATACGAAACATGGTGGCGTCGCCTCGCTGACACGCGCCGAATACGACCGTCTCGCCCAGCATGTGCATGCATTCTGACGAACGACGTTGACGACCGTGCGCCCGCGTGTGCACGCGGCAAACCAAGGGGCTTCCCGGAATAACCGGGAAGCCCCCTTTGCGTGTTCGCTGACCGCGACGGCAATCGCAGTCAGCGACTGCTATTGCTGCGATGTATCGCCATTGGCGCCGTTATTACCGGAATTATCGCTACTGGTTCCTCCGCCATTGCCACCGTTGGTGTGGTTACCGTCGCCGTTAGCGGGGATACCGCCACTATTACCGCCGTCGCCACCGCCCTGACCGGTATTCTGCGTTTCCTCGGTCTGATTCGGCGTGGTCTGTTGGGTGTTCTCCTCGGTGCGCGGAGTCACGGTGGTCTGCTGCTTTCTAGTCCAGGTCTTCTGCGCGCCGGTGCCCCACGTACCGTCCGGTCCGCCGACCTTGCCGTTATCGGTGGCGTCGGGGAACGTTTCGTTCGGCGTATCGGCCAGTGCCTGCTTCATGTATTCGGTGAAGAGATGCACGGGGTAGTCGCTGCCGCCGGTCCAGCTGCCGAATGCGGGAATCTCCTGCGGGTCGCCGTTGTCGTCCGGATACCACATCGCCACAGAAGTCAGCATGGACGGCGTGTAGCCGATGAAGCTCGCTGCGTTGGAATCGTTTGCGGTGCCTGACTTGCCGGCAATGGTGTGCCCAGTGGCACGCGCCTCGGTGGCGGTGCCTCGCTGGACCACGCCGGTAAGCGCCTTCGTCACGAGATTCGCGTTGTTCGCTTCGAACGTCTGCTCCGCCGAGGTCGGCGCGTTGTACAGGTCGGTGCCGTTCGCCGTCTGCACTTGGGCAACGATATGCAGCGTCGGCTTGTTGCCTTGGTTGGCCAGTGTGGCGTATCCCTGCGTCATGTCCTTGAGGGTCAGGCCGTTGTTGCCGAGCACGGTGAACGGGTTGGAACCATCCAAAGACGAATCGTCAACGCCGGCCTGCCGTGCGGTTTCGGCGATTTTCTGCGCGCCGAGCTTGGTTTGCAGATCCATGTACACGGTGTTCGAGGATTGTTCCGTCGCCGTGTACAGGTTCACGTATCCCAGATTCTCGCCGCCGTAGTTGCTCACCGTTTCGGTGATGCCCGGGAACGTCCGGTACGAGTTGCCGTTGAAGTACGTGTTGAGGCTGACGCCTTCGTTGACGGCGGCCAGCAATGCGAACGGCTTCATGGTGGAGCCGACTTCGTACGTTGCCTGGGTGACGTTGTTGAGCTGCTTGGTCAGGTAGTCGTCTCCTGCGTACAGCGAGATGATGGAACCGTCCTTGGGGTTCACCGACAGCGCGCCGAACTGCATGCCGTCGGGCACGATGCCTTGCATGCCGTTTTGGGAGGGACTGATGGTGGAGAACATCAGGTCCTGCTTCGATTTGTCAATGGTGGTGACGATTTTGTAGCCGCCGGTTTCCAGGTCCTGCTTGCTGAACGCCTTGGTGTTGACGAGTTCGTTCTGCACCATCGTCAACAGGTATCCGTTCGGTCCGGACATCTGGTTGTTCTGTTGGATTTCGATGGTTTGCGGGAATTTCGCGGCTTTCTTCTCGTCCGGCGTGATGTAGCCGTCTTCGTCCATGATGTTCAGCACGCGCTTGTAACGTTTTTCAGCTTGCTTGGGATTCACGTCGGGGGTCCATACGCTCGGCGCGGGAATGATGCCGGCAAGCATGGCCGCTTCGGAGAGCGTCAGATCCTTCGCGTCCTTGCCGAAGTACGCTTTGGCCGCTGCTGGATGCCGTATGCGCCACGGCCGAGATAGATGGTGTTCATGTAGTTGCACAACACCTGGCTCTTGTCCTGTGCTTGGGCGATTTTGACCGCCAGGAACGCCTCACGCAGTTTGCCCACGTACGAGGTGGTTTCGCCCAGATAATAGCGTTCCGCATACTGCTGGGTGATGGTGGAACCGCCCTGCCTGCTACCGGTGGTCAGGTTGTTGTAGAACGCGCGTGCGATGCCGATCGGATCGATGCCCTTATTGGTATAGAAGGAGCGGTCTTCCGAAGCCACAATCGCGTTGCCGACGTAGTCGGGCAGGTCTGCGCAGCTGATGATTTCGCGATTCTGCTCCGCATAGCTGCCGATCGGCGTGGTGCCGTCGTTGTAATACACGGTCGTCTTTTCAGCCAGCGCGAACTTTTCCGGCTGCGGGATTTCCGTGGTGATGTACATGTAGGCGAACAGGCCGATACCTGCCGCGATGAGCGCCGCGAAGATGCCGAGCACCCATTTGAGCACGAGATGCTTGTGTTTTCTGGTCTTTTTGGGTGCGCGATGCGAAGTGTGCTTCGGCCCCTGGGGCGGCTTGCTCAGCACTTCTCCATGGACCCGTAGGTGGTGCCCACCGTGGCGTCGTGGACGTTGCGCTGCCGCTGCGGGCGCTTTTTGAGCGTGAGCTGACACTTCGTGTTCGTGAAACCATGGTTTCCACCGTAGCCGAACGACCTGAAAAACAAGGGTGTAGATGGTGCTGTCCGACTGGAAAAACATGTTTTTGCGCAGCTTTTTTACAAATCGACAATCTGTTGACGACTGCCGTAATATGGCCGTTTTTCAGTGATTTTTCAGTTTACAATGCGGTTGTGGGTATGCTTGGGGATTGGTATACCTGCGAAATGCATAACAGAGGAGTCGTTTTCAGATGAGCATTCGAGTGGCTATCGCCGGCGTGGGCAATTGCGCCTCGTCGCTGGTGCAGGGCGTTGAGTATTACAAGGACACCAAGGACGAGGATAAGATTCCCGGCCTGATGCACAACAATTTCGGTGGCTACCGCGTGCGTGACATCGAATTCGTCACCGCGTTCGACGTCGATGCGCTGAAGGTGGGCAAGGACCTGTCCGAGGCGATCGGAGCCTCCCAGAACAACACCATCAAGTTCGCGGACGTGCCGAATCTGGGTGTGGAGGTGCTGCGTGGCCCGACCAACGACGGTTTGGGCGAGTACTACCGTCAGATGATTACGGAGTCGGACGCCGAGCCGGTGGATGTGGCGCAGGTGCTGCGTGACAAGAAGGTCGACGTGCTGGTTTCCTACCTGCCGGTTGGTTCCGAGAAGGCGGACAAGGCTTACGCTCAGGCCGCTATGGACGCTGGCTGTGCGTTCGTGAACTGCCTGCCGGTGTTCATCGCCTCCGATCCGGAGTGGGCGCAGAAGTTCCGTGACGCTGGTGTGCCGATCGTCGGCGACGATATCAAGTCGCAGGTCGGCGCCACCATCACGCACCGCGTGCTCGCCCGTCTGTTCGAGGATCGCGGCGTGCGTCTGGATCGTACGTACCAGCTTAACGTCGGCGGCAACATGGACTTCATGAACATGCTGCAGCGTTCCCGCCTGGAATCCAAGAAGATTTCCAAGACCCGCGCCGTCACTTCCGTGGTGCCGCACGAGATGGATCCGCACAACGTGCATATCGGCCGTCCGATTACGTGGCTTGGCTTGACGACGCAAGTTCGCCTTCGTGCGTCTTGAGGCACCACGTTCGGCGATGTGCCGCTGAACCTCGAATACAAGCTCGAGGTGTGGGATTCCCCGAATTCCGCCGGTATTGTGATCGACGCCGTGCGTGCGGCGAAGATCGCGCTCGATCGTCATCTGGCCGGTCCGGTGCTGGCTCCGAGCTCCTACTTCATGAAGTCTCCGGCCGTGCAGCACGAGGATGGCGAGGCCCGCCGCTTGGTGGAGGAATTCATCAAGGGTGAGGTCGAAGGCACCGAAGAGCAGCTTGACGCCGATGTGGCGGCCGCGAAGGCCGCCGGCAAGGATGTGTGGCGCGCATAGCGTGCGTTGCTGACGGCAGACCCGCGATGGCAATGGCAACCATCTCGTAGGTCTCGACCCACTCGCCTGATTCGTAGGCAGAATCAGCATATAATGAAAATCCCTATGGCCTGGGGTAATGCCATAGGGATTTTTGTTGTCCCGGAAACGCTGCGGCGGTGGCGGCCAATGGTCGTGCGCCGTCGCAGCGTGAACGGGAAATCATATATTGCGCAATGTATATCGCGTCACTTTTTGAGGAGTGGTTCGACCTGCTGCTCGTACGCGGTCAACGCGGTGTCGATCACGTTGTGCATGTCGTAATACTTGTACGTGCCCAAACGGCCGCCGAACACGGTCCTCGGCTCGGCCTTCGCGAGCTCCTCGTACCTCGCGTACAACGCCTTGTCGGCCTCCGTGTTGATCGGATAATACGGCTCGTCGCCACGCTCGGCGAAACGGCTGTACTCCTCCCACACCACCGTTTTGTCCGGGTTCTGCGAAGCCCTGCGCTCCGGGTTGAAGTTCTTGAACTCGATCGCGCGCGTGTACGGCACGTCCGCGTCGGAGAAGTTCATCACCGGGCATCCGAAATGGTCGCCCTCGTCGTAACGCACCTCCCTGAAGTCCACCGTGCGCCACTTCAGCTCGCCGAGCGAGTAGTCGAAGTAGCGGTCCACCGGACCCGTGTACACCACCGGCACGCCCGCCGCGGCCAACGCCTTCCTGTTGTACGGCTGGGACTCGTCGAAGAAGTCGGCCTCCAGGGTCACGTGGATGCGCGGATCGTCGATCATGCGCTCCATCCAGGCGGTGTACCCGTCCGTGGGCAGGCCCTCCCACGTGTCCCTGAAATACCGGTTGTCGTAGTTGAAGCGCACCGGCAGGCGGTTGATGATGCCCGCGGGCAGGTCCTTCGGATCGGTCTGCCACTGCTTGCCCGTGTAGTTCTTGATGAACGCCTCGTACAGCGGACGGCCGATCAGCGAAATGCCCTTGTCGTTGAGGTTCTGCGGATCCGTGCCCGCCAATTCGCCGGCTGGCTCTCGACCAGGGCCTTCGCCTCGGCCGGCGTGTAGTGCGCGTGGAAGAACTGGTTGATGGTCCCGAGGTTGATCGGCAGGGGATACACCTCGCCGTCGTGCGTGGCGTACACGCGGTGCACGTAGTCCGTGAAGCTTGTGAAACGGTTCACGTAGTCCCAGACCCTCTTGTTGCTCGTGTGGAACAGGTGCGCGCCGTACTTGTGGATCTCCGCGCCGGTCTCCTCGTCCATGTAGCTGTACGCGTTGCCGCCGATATGGTCGCGCACGTCGATGATCTCGACCCTCACGCCCAGGTGCTCGACGGCCTGCTGGGCCCACGGTCAGGCCGAACAGGCCCGCGCCCACGACCACC
>ENA-OUNI01001035-OUNI01001035.1-human-gut-metagenome-genome-assembly--contig:-NODE-1035-length-11570-cov-2.446649_pt1 | contig 11570 bp, 15 predicted proteins | sample MGYA00242499_ERZ504580 | MGnify/ENA primary metagenome ERZ504580 (study PRJEB26092, sample SAMD00036315) | human gut metagenome | host: Homo sapiens | study: EMG produced TPA metagenomics assembly of... | reverse complement strand
CCTTGTAGTATAAAAAAATATCTTTATCTTTGCACCCGCAAACGAAAAAGGTGCCATAGCTCAGTTGGTAGAGCAAAGGACTGAAAATCCTTGTGTCCCCGGTTCGATTCCTGGTGGCACCACTTGAAAAGATTCTTCAATCTTGAAATCCCTTGAAATTCAGCAATTTCAGGGGATTTTTTTATTCCCTCTATACATAAAAACTTGCAGATTTAGGAAATCCAAGATTTCCCATTCGGTGGTTTTTCAGAACCCCTTCAAAAAACCACCATTTGCACAATACTTCACTTATTTTCAATCATTTACAAAGACATCTTTCAGGTGCAAAAGAGTACTTTTGCAGACCTGCTTGAATGTGGTGGAAAAGAGATTGGACGAAAAGAAAAAAAGACCGTTATACCCCGGATACGCAAGTTTCCTTTGAAGTCCCGGCTTCTATCGCCTGCCAACTTCGGTGGTTTTTCCCGAAAATTTCGTGGCTTTTTTATATTTGTATGCATAAAAGCCACCGAAAAAATATCTCCCGCCCCTTTCCGGTTGACAAAGTAAAATATGTTCAACAACTAAAAGGAAACGAGTATGAAACAAGGAACAATGAACATTCTGTTCTTCATTCTGAAGACGAAACTTCTGAAAAACGGTGAGGCGCCCATCCTCATGCGCATAACCATTGACGGACATTATGAGGAAATCAGAATACAGCGGAGCGTTCCACCAAACTGTGGACTCCGCCAAAGAATGCAGCAAAGGAAAGGACAGGTCTGCCAAGGAGCTGAACACCTACATCGCGGAACTCAGCGCACTGGCCCTGCAAAAGCACAAGGAACTGAAGTTTGAGTTTGCACTGATTACCCCCAGACTGCTCTTGAAAAGAGTATTCGGAAAAGATACGGAAATGCGTACCCTCCTCGGTACAATGGGTGAAGAAATCGAAAAAATGAAAAAGGCCGTAAACATAGACTATGCCCCTGTAACCATCAACCGTTACATCAATGTGATGAACAAGCTGAAAAAAGCCATTCCCGACTTTTACAAGAAAGAGGACATTACATTTTTTGAGCTGAATTCCGATTTTATTTCCGCATTCGACCTGCACCTGAAAACGGAAGCCGGTCTCTGCCGGAACACGATTGTCCGTTACATGAAATGTTTCAAACGGATTACGAACATGGCACTGGCCAAGGAATGGATGCGCAAGGACCCGTTCTACGGCTACAAGATGGCACAGGACGAAACAGACCCAGTATTCCTGACCTATCCGGAACTGAAAAGCGTCATGGAGAAAGAATTCACCATCCCCCGCCTGGCACTGGTGCGCGACATTTTTGTCTTCGCATCCTTCACCGGGCTGGCCTTTGCCGATGTATCCACACTTACAAAAGACAACCTTGTGCAGGACAACAACGGAGAATGGTGGATCAGAAAGGGGCGTGTAAAGCTGGAGCGCAGACACCGGGCATCCTCCGTCAGCAATATCCCCCTGTTACCGGTTCCGCTGGCCATTCTAAAAAAATACGAAGACCATCCGTATGCCGGAAGAAAAACCTCTGCCTGCCGGTCATCTGCAACCAACGGATGAACAGTTACCTGAAAGAAATCGCCGACCTGTGCAACATTAAAAAGAATTTGACAACACACACAGCACGCCACACGTTCGCCACCACCATTACGCTGGCCAACAAGGTACCCCTGCAAGACGTGTCGGCCATGCTGGGACATGCCTCGACAAGAATGACGCAGCACTATGCACGGGTATTGAATCCAAGTTTGAAAGAAGCCATGGATAATGTCAAGAACGCACTTGCGCAATAGTTCCGACTTACCGCCACATGAAGCTATCCTGTTCCCAACGGGGTAGCTTTTCTTTTATCAGAAAAATAGTATTTCCACTTCTTACCTGCAAAGATAGTCTTTTGCCTTTGATAGCGCAAGGCAGCCCTTCGGGCCGGTTGGACGAAAAAAATCATCCTCGCTTCGCTCCGGTTATTTCGCCAAGCCTTCGCAATCATGGCAAAAGACAGGCCGGAGCATGTAAGAAATAGAAATACCGGTTCCAAACCGGTCATGTTTAACGAAAAAAACAAGCATATGACTGAAATGAAACCAAACAAGGTCGGAGAAGAACAAGTAACCGGCCTGACAGGAAGAGACGTACAACCGGTGGACACCCGGCCACTGACAGTCAAAAACGCGCACCGTGCCGCCATGATACGCAAAAAAGGGAGTACAGACACCCCTGTTCCCTTCCACTTCAGGAAAAAGCACCATGGCATGGCAAACTTCGTACATCTTTTAGGTTCCCCCGAAGAAGGGAAAGAGCTGCGACCGGCAGAGTTCAAGGATTGGGAAGTGACGAAGTTCAAGCACCCCGGCTATCTGGAAGACTTGTGGGAGCAGGCCTGCGATGCCTACAGATGGAACTCTTTCGATCCGGACATCCGGGGAGAATCGGACATCATGATTTACGAAAAGGAACTTCACGATGACCTGAAGAAAATGCCCGAAGAAAAACACGAAGGATACATCACCGCCTATAAACAAAAGTTTGCCGCACAACTTGCCGCCCTCTCCCGGTGTGCCAACTCCATGGTTACCGGACGGGCCGGATTCGATGTATACAGACAGGAGAAGGCCGACCGGGCTTATCAGAACAGATACGAAGATCTGCGGAACTGGCGCAGCAAGGTTTTGAAAGCGGTGGAACGCACGAAGGAAGAAAACCGGCCCGAGGAAGAAAAACAGGAACAGGCCTGGCTTTCCCTGAAACGGGACATCGAGAGCAGTGCGAATACCATCCATGAGCTCGACACGGGCAAATGTAAAGGCTACAACCGTGCCCTGTTCGTCAGCAGCATCCTCAACAAGGTCAGTACCTGTGCCGGTCACGGCGAGGTGGAGATCGTACAGAGAGCAGTGGATTTCATTTCCGAATACAACGCAAAGGTAAAGAAACCCATCATCACCGCACGGAACAAGTTCTTCAGCCTGCCGGAAACGGCACGGAAGGTAAGGGAGAAACTGGCCATTGTCAAGGAGCAGGAAAACAGGGAGCTTCCCTTTGAAGGGGGACTGCTGGTCTGGAACTACGGGGAAGACCGACTGCAAATTCTTTTCGACAGGATTCCGGAAGATGCCAAGCGGAAAGAGCTTAAATCCTCCGGTTTCCGATGGTCCCCAAAAAACAAGACATGGCAGCGCCAGCTGACCCCGAATGCCCTGTCGGCAGCCAAAAGAGTGTTGAACCTTCAAAATATCTGATTCATGAAAAGCAAGGACTTGAAATTTGTCATCGACCCGCGCTGTTTCGACGGCTGTTGTGTCACATCCATGTCCGACGGAGTGCATAACGACTATGGAGACAGTGAAACACTGGAAGAACTGAGAACAAGAGAAAACAATCCTTTCCTGATTGCCGTTTCGGGCAATACCATCCGCAAGATGACACACATCCATGAACGGGGACTTTGCGCGCCTTTCAGGGAAATTACCGAAGACGAATATTACGACAAACTGGACATCCTACCCCCTGTCCGGCACACAAGACATTTCTTTTTCATAGGTGAGCCTTACAGCGGCAATATCTATCCGTTCTGCTTCAATATGGGTGGACGCTACTTTACAGGGCTGCGTTCCGTCAGGACACCACGGAAGGAACTGGAACGGCAAATGGCCGTCCATTATGCTGACATCACCTTCCGGTCTGCCATCCGGAAGGAAAAGAGTTCCGTCATATATTCCGGGGAAACAGAAATTCTCATCACTCCCTATCTGTTCATTAACCGGAGCGGTGAGGAACGGTTCATCTGCAACGTCTGCTCCAATCCGAAAGACAAACGGAACACGGAACTTGCAAGAAAATGCATGGCCGGTATTCTGCGCAGTCTGCGAAAACATCATTTCCTCTATTTTTCCGATTATGATGAAAAAGATGATATGGATCTTTTCCTGGACAGGGTGAAAAAGAAAAAATACACCCTACTGGCCCAAGGGACGTTCTTCCAGTATCCGACCAACCGGGAATCTGTTTCTTTTACCGGATACGTCAAGGAAACGGGAGAAAAATTCTTCTACCGGATTTATGACAAAGACCTGTTCCTCCATCTGATGTGCAGGCTGAGGAGCGTTAAAAGAGAAACGGAATGACAAAATGGCGACAATCGGGAAACGGTTGTCGCCATTTTTCGCTATTGCATAAGATAATGATACACAATCTCATGAAACATACAGATTTTTTCGCCCGGATACGGGCTCTCAAAGCGGCGGAATACAAAGAACTTCAAGCCGCAGTGGAATTACACGGTGGAATGTATGAATGGGACCTCCGCAACACGGAGCATCCCATCATCGCTGTAAACCCGGACGGTATTATGCCGTCTCCGGTCGATGTGAGAATATACAGGGTATATATCCGGGAAGGTGTGCTTAAACTTTGCGGAGTCGAAAAGGAATGCCGGGAAGAGGTAAGATTCCAACCGGACGAGGCTTTTGCCGGACATCTTTCCATCATTATAGACTATCTTCCCCCGGTAAACGGGAACAGACAGAGACTGAAATCCATACAGTACGGAAACCATTAAAAACACAATGCCATGCTATACTATAAATTAAACGGTTACGAAGATTTCAAGCAGCGTTTCGGGCTTGAAGGCAGGAGTAACGGTACAATTGTCAGGAAAAACAAAATCCTGCTCGGTCATTTGAAAAGCCCCCTCCTGCTCAGTTACTGCGTAAAACAGAACGACTATTCGCTCCTGCATGTGGACGACATGGCCGACTTGCAGAAGAAGATAGTCGAGGCGGTCAGAAAATCAGGCACGGAGGATGCCGCGCTTCCCCACAAGGTCGAACTCATCGGCGAGGTTTACCGGTCCGCCAAATACAGGACAGACGAATCCAAAGGGGTCTGTGAGGACCTGGACAAAGGTTCCGTCCGATATGTCAATGTGGAAAGGGACCGGGTGTTCAAGATGAAGTCCGGAAAGTTCATGAGGGAGCTTATCCTCGAAACCCGGATAGGGAAACTGTTTTCCCCGAGTGTGCTGAACTGGCTCTCAGGCGACGTGTTCACCCAGCAGTGGTGTACTTATACCTACGGGCACACTCCGGAGGTGTTCGAACTGCATGTGGACGACGATTTCAGGAGAATTTACAGCAGCAGCGAATGCAGGGGCGACTTCGGTTCATGCATGACGGACAGAAACAGGGAGACATTCTACCGGGATGCGGTAAAGGCCAAGCGCCTATATCACGGACAAGCAGGGATACGTACTGGCAAGGGCGGTATTGTTCACCGATGTCACGGACCAGGACGGAAAAAAATGGCGGCTGCTGGAAAGGCAGTATTCCTCCGGCGGCAGCGATGTCCTCAAACGGCTGCTCGTTGACAGGCTGCTCCGGGACGGACATATCGACGGCTATAAAATCATAGGCGCGTCATGCCACGAGGCGCACGCGTTTGTGGGAGCGACGGAAGCTCGCTTTCCAGCCGGGAATTCGAGATTGACTGCGAACTGGGAGAAGAGGACACGCTCTCCTACCAGGACTCCTTCAAATGGTACCATTACAGCCGGAACAAGGCATACAATTATCCCCATGCGAAGTATACCTACGAGCTCGACACTACGGACCTCAACCTCTACGGGGATCAAGATGGCGATGACGATGAGGATGACGGTGAATGGGATGAATACCACCGGTACCACTGTACGGAAACCACGCTCTGCCACCTGCACGGCAGGGAGATTGAAGTGGACTCCGGCAATCTGGACGATTTCATCTATATAGACCTGTTGGACGAATACCACCATGAGGATGACTGCACACGTTGCGACGAATGCCAGAAGTTTGTCCTTGACAGCGATGCGCGACATTCGGACATAACCGGACAATACTATTGCTGCGAAGCATGCATGGAGAAAGCCGAGGATGAGTTCAAACGCAAAAACTGGCATTATTCGGAATATGACGGCAGATGGTACGAGGACCTCACGGACATAACCCATATCCATGTATGGAACGCGGAGCAGAACGATTATGAGGAAAAATCCGTCTCCACGGCTACACTGCACGGCCTGTTGAGGGACGAAGAAGCATGGGAGTTTGACAATGAGTCCTTCAACAGGATAAATCCGGCCACCAATCTCCCATACGGTTACAAACTTAAAAAAGAGACCCGGCATGAATACGCAACTGTTGAAGCGGCTGTATAGCATCTACAGCCCGAGCGGAAAGGAGCAGGGAATGATGAATTTCCTTTCCGCCTATATAAGGACACTTCCCGGTAATATATCCCTTACGCAGGACCGGTACGGAAACCTCTATGCGGTAAAGGGGGAGAGCGACACCTACCCCTGCCTGATAAGCCATACCGACCAGGTGGCACACTGCAATCATTCAAAGGATTTCAGGGCCGTCGAGACGCGGGACATCATTTTCGGCCTTTCACCCGGAAAAAACGGTTCGAGAACCTGGGGGCGGACGACAAGAACGGCATATTCGTCTGCCTGGAATGCCTGAAGAAATACGATGTCCTCAAGGTAGTGTTCTTCAGGGAGGAAGAGACCGGATGCAGGGGCAGTTCACAGGCGTACATGCCCTTTTTCGACGACGTGCGATTCGTTATCCAGCCGGACAGGAAAGGGCACTCCGACCTGATTACAAGCATAGGCTGCTCGGAACTCTGCTCGGAAGAGTTCCTTGAGGCGGCGGAGCCGGAGAAATGGGGATATACCGAACAGGCCGGCATGATGACCGATGTGCTGGCATTGAAAGAGAACAACCTCCGTGTCAGTTGCATCAACCTGAGTTGCGGCTATTACAACCCCCATTCGGACCAGGAGATAACCGCCAAGAAAGACCTGCAAAAATGCCTGCTGTTCGTGGAGCATGTCATAGAGGTGTGTACGGATGTATATCCCCATACATGGACGGCAGGCTATATATGCAGCCGCTATGAGGACGAGGATGACATCCACGACATTCTTGCCGGTGACCCGACCCTGACGGCACAGGACCTCCATGACATGTATTCCACCAACTTTCCACATCTCGGTCTGAAAGACTATGAAAGGATATGCGAGGATCACAGGCTGCTCTGGCCGGGATATGAGGAAACCGGACATTATGAAAACCTTCCATGACGCGCAGGCCTTCACCACACCATCCGGCAAGCGGACTTCAAAAAGCAAATGAGGTCCGCTTTTTCATTTCTTGCCGTAAAAGTAGCCGTTTGCCGGGCTGATTGCGCAAGGCGGCCTTCGGGCTGGTTGGCAGGGAAAAATCATCTGCTTCGCTCCGGTATTTTTTCCCGCCAAGCCTTGCCGCAATCACCGGCAAACAGGCTGTGGGGACAGCAAGAAATAAAAATGCCTACCGAGGTAGGCCGATGTCTAATCACTAAAAGATAAAAGCGTATGGTTACATTGGATTATGAACTCATGTTGTCCGTCTCCCTGTGGCAGTACAACCACCGTCCGGACGAGGGGCTCACTCCCGAACTGTTCCAACGGACTTTCGGACCGGTCTATGGACAACACTATTACGAGAAATGGACCGGCTATTTCAACCGCAACCTATGGGACATGATCGCCTATTTCAGGGGAGAGGGGGAAAACGGCCAAAAATTCTGCGACATGATGGCCGTGCAGGTGGAACTCTACACCAAAAGCAGGAGGGAATATGGAACACGGTAAGTTTTATACGGCAGAAGCCTCAGGGGACTCAATGCAGCCTATGATGCCGAATACGGGATAACCTCCCTGGAAACGGACAAGGTGAACGGAATCATCCGGTGCATGGACGACACGCGAAAACTCTCCCTGGTGCCGCAGGAGGGAGACCTGCTCGAATATTTTCCGCAAAACGGTGACTACTTCCCGCAGGCGCATATCGAAACGGCAGGAAAAGGGCGGTGTGCGGTCTGCCTTTCTTCCCGCACACCGTTCTGCCATATGGAAAGCGGACGGGTACATTACAACACCGGTGGCGGTCCCTGGACGCAGGTTCCCCTTTCCGGCATGATACCGGCGGGCACCGTCACGAAACTTCCAGACCTGGGGACGCCACGGGCCGGTGCCGCCATGGGGAGCTCCATTTCCACACGCCCGTGCGCTCATGGTCTTTCCGCGAGCCGAATCCCCTGTACGAAGGCTATACCATGAAAGAGTGGACAAAATACCTGATAGAGAAGGTTCCCGACCCGGAGAAAAGGAACGAGTTCCTCTACCGGTACGGCGGCATCACCCTCTATTCCGAAAGGGAGCTTGAAGAACTGTCCGCCCTGCTGCATGGCAAAATATTCGATGGTCTGCACAGGCGTTCGCTGGTTCTTTGGGGCTACCGCATGGAACGCATATTCCTTCCCGCACCGGAATGGAACGCGGCAGAGGGAGAGATACGCCTCTCCTTTCTCGGAGGCATGCCCGCGAAAATACAGACCGACCATGCAAGGCACAGGCTCACAATCTGCATAAAAAAGTCTAACCCATAAAATTTCAAGCAAATGGCAACATACGATATACCCGTGAAATCAGTCCGCTGGAAAAGCGGATCAGTGATTTTTCCCTCTCATGCGGATACGACCCCATGACCGTGTTTACCGATTTCCTGACGTACGTCATACATGGTTTCTCTCCCGGGCTCCGCCTCTGAAAACTGGAAGTACAAACGGCGGCAGAACATGGCGTTCATGGAGATGACCGCCGAATGGGTACGCCTCATGCAATCGCGGCTGAAAGACGACGAAAGCTGGTACGACCCTTTCGGTGACCTCTATATGGCCCTCTCTTCCCGGACGGGACAGAGGATGCAGGGACAGTTCTTCACACCGCCCCCCATCTGTGAGCTGATGGTCGCATGCGGCGGCAATGGAGAAAAGGTCCGGGGAAAACGAATGAACGACCCTACCTGCGGGAGCGGAAGGCTGCTGCTGGCTTTCCATGTCCGGAATCTCGGAAATTACCTGATAGGGGAAGACCTCAACCATACCTGCTGCCTAATGACCGTATGCAACATGCTCATACACGGATGTGTCGGTGAGGTCATCCACCACGACAGCCTTAACCCCGACCACTTCCTCTGCGGCTGGTACGTGAACATTTCGCTGACGCGGACCGGCATCCCCTCCATACGGCGAATGAACGAGGCCGACTACCGGACAAGCCGCCGCCTTCCCGTCAGCGGGGTATTGGAACGGAAGAGGATACTCGACGACAACCGAAGACGGCGTCCGGCATCATCCCCCCTCAACTTATTGCAACCTAATATTAACCCATAAAAATCAAGAAACATGAAACTGAATGTAAGTAACGAACTGAAATCCCGCCTGACCCATGCGGCAGCCAACGGGAGTGTGATTGCGGCGGACATACTCGCGGAAACAAAGCGCAACACCGACGTTTCGGAAATCATCCGTGGAGGCTACAACTTCTTCTCGACCAAGCGGAAACGCACGGGATGTGCGTTCTACCAGAAAATCCGCATTGTCTTCACTGCATGCAACAAAGACCTGAACAACAAGAACTTTCCTGACCGCAACAACCCGCAAGCCCCCTGGTTTCCCGAGAACCGGACGGACATCGAACCTTCCACGTTCGTCGGGCTCTTCAGGAACCTGCCGGAGTACTCCGAAGCGGAACTTTCGTATTTCAGCAGCGCAATCTGTGTGGACAACAAGGTTACGGTACGGCTGTACGAGGGTATGCAGGACTTCTTCGAGGCATACAGTGAGGAGAACTACACCCCGGTGGCGGACACCATCGAGTCCAACCTTCACAACTCCTGCATGCGTTACGAAAGCAGGGCCCGCAACGCCGCCGATTTCTATGCCAATTTTGCCGGTGCCAGTATTCTGGTCGCGAGGGACGAAAGCAACAATGTGCTTGCGCGGGCCGTGGTGTGGAAAAACGTACATACCTGTCCGGCGGACGGAGAATCACCGGATTCTCCCTGATGGACCGCACCTATTTCTCCCATGCGTTCGTGCTGGAGATGATGCGGGAACAGGCGGCCGCGCTCGGCATCACGTTTCGCAGGCAGCATAACGACTACTCACATACCAGAGATTTCGTGGCATTGAACAACCGGTCTGGCGAAGGAATAGAAGCGGGAAATCCTACACGCTGGCCCTAGGCGTGGAGGTCCCCGCCTGCAAATGGCACAAGAAGGGCGCGCCGTATATGGACACCTTCTACTGCATCTGCATGGAAGACGGAAAAATGGAACTGCGCAATCTGGAAGCCGGAAAAGTAATCGCCACCTGCCGGAGTACGGAAGGTGTTGCCACACCGGTCGGGAAGGTATGCCCCGGATGCGGCTACGTGCATACCGCCACCGAAAGCGCGTTCTGTCCCTCCTGTCGGCAGCGGATTTACAGCTGTACCATCTTCGGCCAGGTGATGAAGGGAAACACCGTAGAATACCAGGGCAAGACCTACCCGTCCCTGCTGTTCAAGAAGAAGAGGCCGATACCTTCCATGAGACTGTACCTGCAAGTCAACAAACTTTACAACGAATGATATGGAACGGCTGATGGCGCTCTACAATACGGCTTCCCCCTCAGGCAGGGAGAAGTCCATGATACGCCTTCTCAAGGCGGAACTGACGGGAATGGGCATTACGCATTACCAGGACAGGAAAGGAAACCTCTATGCCGTAAAGGGCAGGGCAAGGACTATCCGTGTGTCGTGGCGCACATGGACGAGGTACACCGCAGAAACGGCGGAGACTATGCCGCGCACATGGTGGACGGACACTTCGTAATCGGCTACGACCGGAAGAGGAAAAAGATGGCAGGCATCGGTGCGGACGACAAGAACGGCATCTGGATATGCCTGAAATGCCTGGAAGAGTTCAAGGTCATGAAATGCGCGTTCTTCGTGCAGGAAGAAACCGGATGCATCGGCAGCGGAGCAGCCGACATGGGCTTCTTTGCGGACTGCCGGTTTGTGCTCCAGTGCGACCGCAAGGGCGACAGCGACCTGGTCACCCGTATTTCCGGCATGGGCTTATGCTCGGAAGAGTTTATCGAACGTATCAATCCGAAAAAATACGGCTACCAGGTGGCGGATGGCATGCACACGGATGTATATGCGCTGAAAAGAAGGGGGCTTGGTATCTCCTGCGTCAACATATCCTGCGGATATTATGAACCGCATACCGACCATGAATACACCGTACTCAAGGACCTGGCAAAATGCTACCGGCTTGTACGCCATATCGTCTGCTGCCACAAGGAAGTCAGCAGGCACACCCCTTCCCCCGTGAGGAGGTTCATGCCCGGATATTACGAACTGTTCGGTGAAAGGGGATACGACGAGGAGCTTTTCATGCGCTATCGAAAAAAATACGTACAACCCATGCATACTGGCCATACACGTTTAGAAAAAAGGAAAGGGAATTCCGGAGGATTCCACGACAAGCCGGAGGATACACAGCCCTGACAGGGCAAGGGGGGAGACCGCATAACTGTAGATACTAATTGAAAAGTGCGCCAATATTCCAGTTGAAAATTGCGCCACCATAGGATAAGTATAATGACCTTTGTATAATCCAAATGCAAAGGTAAAATGAAG
>ENA-OUNI01001034-OUNI01001034.1-human-gut-metagenome-genome-assembly--contig:-NODE-1034-length-11572-cov-2.161817_pt1 | contig 11572 bp, 9 predicted proteins | sample MGYA00242499_ERZ504580 | MGnify/ENA primary metagenome ERZ504580 (study PRJEB26092, sample SAMD00036315) | human gut metagenome | host: Homo sapiens | study: EMG produced TPA metagenomics assembly of... | reverse complement strand
CCCGCCCTTTGGCTTACCGCCTTCGCAAAAGAATCGCCGAATCCGGCTTTACTGCCGGATCCGGCGATTCTTAACTCCAGGTCATCTTATATCTTTTAATATTATCATGTGAACCTGTTTTAAATCTTATTCATCTTTTTCAAAAAATCCCAGAAAAGTTTTACGTTTCATAAACGCCGCTATCATCAAGAGTGACAGGAATAATCCGGCTAATGCTGAAACATTCACTGTATCTCCGGTTGCAACTGCTCCGTTTGAAACAGTTCCGTTTGAAGAACTTCCTGTTCCGTTGCTTCCCGGTTTCTGTACAAGACCTGCCTGTGCAGCTTCAAATGCAGATTTCGCATTTGCAAACATTTCTGCCGTTGTCTCCTTTGAATCCAGAGCCATCAGCGCATCATATGCATTTTTATATGCCGCATAGCTTTCTTCTGTATAACCTTCCGGTTTCTTCAATACGATAGAGTCTCTGTACTCATCCAAACCAACTGCACGTTTGTCCAGACCCTTGATCGCCGCACGGATTGCAGCCGCCGCATTGGCAACCTCTTCTTTGTACCGTTTACTTTCAACGGCTCTGCATTTGTCACAGCATCTTTCAAAAGCTTATAAAGAACTTACCGTATAAGTACCTGCTTTATGCTGAGCAGCTTCATTAAGAGCAGCCTTCAAATCTACGATACTTACAAGCGCCGCTTTCGCTTCTTTCATTGCAGTGATATTCGCCTGATCTAATGCCGGATCGTTCTGATCTTTATCTGCTTTTGCTTTGCTGATCGCATCCTGAAGTGCGCCGAAACTTACTTCAGTGTAATCTTTGCCGTTTATTTTTTCCATTTCTGCAATGACATCATCTACAGTTACTTCTGTTTTTTCTACCAGACCATTCACTGCATTTTCCAGATCGGAAACCGCTTTATCTACCTGATCTTTTGTTCCGTTTTCCAGATAAGCCTCTGCATTCTTCACTGCATCTTGAAGCTCTTTCCAACTGTCTTTCGTATAAAGATTCTCATCCAGTTTTCCAACTTCTGCAAGTTTTGCTTTCAATGCGGCTACATTGACAAGACCTTCTTCTGTCTGCGCAAAAGTATTTCGTGCAGTATAGACTTCTTTCGGGTTCTTCCGCTCTGTCTTATCTGCTTTCACAATCGCATCTAATGCTGATTTCGCGTCTGTATATGCTTTGTAAGAAACAGTTGTATAGTCGTCTTTATTATATTTTACTGCGTTTTCTAACTCTGTTTCTGCCAGCTCTCTCTGGATCGATGAATATACTAGTGCTTTTTCGGCTTTTTCAAGTTTTGCCGTCAGATCTTGCGCTTCTTTCTCCGAAACATTTTCTTTATCCTTTAACGCCTCTCTGATCTCATTCATCACCGACTCATATGCCGCATAAGTTCTCGCCGAATAGATCTCTACATAAACAGGAGCTTCCTCTGCTCCGACGTTTTCTTTGCCTGCTTTCATGTTGTTCAAAGCGTTTTCCAATGCAGTAACATCGCCTTTGACAACCGCGTTTTTGTGTGCGGCAAGAAGCGCTTTTTCTGCCAGATCTACAACTTCCTGAGTCACGTACTCATTTGCCGCGATCTCTTCTGCCGCTGCTTTTGCTTCTTCTGCCGCCCGTTTGCTGTCTGCAGTCCACTTATCGTCGATCGGCTTTTTGATTGCCTCATTCAGCGCATCTTTATTGACCGCTGCTTTTTCCTTTTCACTTGTCTTTATAATAGAAATCTCCGGAATGTCTTCTGCCCATGTCACGATAACTTCCAGAATCTGACTGTCTTTTCCAACCGCAAATTCATTGATCGTCTGATTCAGCTTTCCGATCGCAGCTGCTTCTTGTTTTGCTCCGTCTTTATAGAGAACTGCCTGTACATCTGCATTCGACGCCTTTCCGTTCTGTATGATACGGATCGTTCTCTGATCCGGCTCACTGATGCGATATGTAAACGAACCGTTTGCCGCAGATGGTTTGTATGTTGTCGCAAAGTTTCCGTCAAATACATTAGACGGGATCTTGCCCGCTTCTTCCGCTGTTTCTGATATGATGTCGCGGTTTGACTCTGTCGTCATATAGCTCCGCCGTTGATCTGAAGCTCGTACAGCTCAACCCATCTCTCTGTATATGTTGTAAGCGGTACGATTCTTAAGTAACGTCCCGACACATTCAATCCGGTTGCCTCTGCATACATATTTCCCGGATTTGTAGTATCATGAAGCAGATAGTCTGCATCTTTCGCTGTCGCATTAGCCGACATCTGCACAGCCTCTGCGTTTCCGACTTCAAGGATCTTTGTCCACTGATCGTCTGTGGCATCTTTCCTGTCAGCTACTTCAAATTTTGCATGTCTTAAGAAGTCAAGACATGTCTCTTTTACATAGTATCTGAACGATTCAAAATTCACAGTCTGTCCGAGATCGAATACGATCTTTTTCCCTGCATCCTGTGTTCCTGTGATCTTGCCAAGCGTATTAAGCTTTCCGTCGAATACATTTCCGACTTGTCCGTTGCTTCGCATATCGTTTGCCGAATCTTTCTGAGCAAAATCACTTTCTACCGTTTTCTCTCCGATAAACGCATACGTCACTTTGAATTCTTGAACCGAAACATTTTGTGTCTCATTTCCCGCATTGTAAAGTCTTACATATCTTGCATCTTCCAATGCTCCTGCATTAACATCAGTCCAGATCACTCCGTTCATAGAGCTTTGCAGTTTCACATTCGCATTTTCTCCTGCGTTCACTGCAATGTTTTCGATCGCTTTGATGTTCTTTAAGTCAACACCGATATACTGATCTTTTTTCAGACTGATCGTTCCCGGCTGCAAAGAAGACATACCTGCTTCTGTCGTTCCGAGCATTCCGTGATCCTTTACATTTGTATAAATATTCTCTGTTGTTCCTGTCTGATCAACTTTCTGTTTTACAGTAAACTCAGAGAATTTTGCCCACGTAGGTTTCTTCTCCAGATTGCGGATACGGATGTAACGCGCCGTCACACCTTTCAGATCAATGTTCAGTACGTCTTTTCCTTCTGCCGCTCCAGTATACTCTGCATATCCTTCTGCCGGAGTCCATGTGCTGTTATCTACAGACGTCTCAACCGCATATTTTACAAGCTTGTCTCCGCCTGTATGTCCGACTACGATATGAGCGCTTTCCAATACAGCTTCTGTTCCGAGGTCATATCCTAAGAAATCATCTTTCAGAACAGAGTCACTTGTTGAATTTCCGTCTCCATCAGGATCGTACCATACGAATGTATTGTCATCTCCGTCATAAAGACTCGTTTCTTTCCCTTGCGCTACTTTCCAACGCTCCGTCTTGATCACTTTGTATGTGATCGGAGTCGTCATATTCTTCGGCGCGCGGATATCTAATTCACCGATGCGTACCCAGCCTGCCGTCTGCTCTTTATTCACAAGACGGATTCCTTTGATCTTGTCAGTTACGTTAATGTTTACTGTCTGATCTTTCGCGTTCGTAAACTCTCCTGCCTTTTTCCAACCGCTCTGTCCGTCTGTGCTATACTGTATTTCTACTTTTTTAAACACATCCGCAGAAGAAGTTTTGCCCTGTGTCATTCTTATGCTTCCGATCTGCTTCGCTTCCGGGAAGGTAATCTGGATATAAGCGTCTGCCGCGATCGTATCTTTTCCTTCGCCGCTGTACGGTCCTTTAGCGATCCACATTTCTGTAGACAGATCTCCGTCAAACATTTTTGCCGCCGTATGATCATTTCCCTGTGTGGAAATACCGCTGAACGTCACATCTCCTGTGTAACGCTCTGTATCTTCGGAAACTTCTTCTTTTTTGTTGATCTGGATTTCGCGTACCTCAAGCCAGCAGTCATTTACATTTGCCGCTGTCGCAATGAGGCGGATTCCTTTTGCTTTCAGATCACTCGGAAGATTTGCTTCTTTTACATTGATGTCCTGAACTTTACCGAATTCTCCGGCAAAATTGTTTTCCATGCCTGTCAACGTCAGATCTTCCCATGTTCCTTCTTCTGTCATATACTGCAGTTTTGCATGTTCAAAATGATCTTTTCCGCCTCCGAGAAGGAAACGAATGCTGTCAATATCGATTACTTTGTTGTATTCTACACCGATATAATCATCTTTCGACAATGAATTCGGCGTTTTGTAAACTGCACTTGTAGACTCGTCGCCGTCAAAAATATTTTCTTTAGAACCTGTCGGCGCGTCTTTTCTGCTTGTAATGAATTTTGGGATCACTTTGTCGGGATTGACCGCTGTTTCCGCTTTTGCAGATACATACTCTGCCAATGTATTGATAAACGGAACAATGTGCTGTACGCCGACCTCGGCATATTCCTGATGATCCACATATAAAAAGTCATATGTTTTTGAACGGTCGAACGCCGTCTTTCCTGCTGTATTATAGCTGATCACAGAAGATACGTCTCCTGCCAGAGCGCTCTTTACGCCGTTTAAGTATGCGATCGCCGCTTCTGTCGTGTCATCCCAGCAGTTCAGCCAATATACGATCTGACCTTTGATCGCCTCGTTTCCGCCTGCACGATATGTCTTTGAAGCTTTTTGAAGCACTTCAAACTCTGCGATTACCGCATCTACTTCTTCCGCCGTGAGAGTCTCTGCTTCCAGTTTTTCTTTAAATGCATTTAACTTCTCTTTCAGTACAACAGATTCCTGCAAAGGTGTTACACGCGTATCCATCGCCTGATTGATCATATGCTTTGATAATTCACGCAGGGCGTCGCTCGCATCATTCATAATTGCCGAATTATGATCTACAAAGGAAAATGCATCATTCCATGACTTGTCTGCCTCTTCCTTTGTCTCCCAAATATTCCATGCATAATCTGCATTACCGAAAATAGCAACCTTGCTCGGTTCCGACTGCTGCATCGGGTTAAGCATGATTCCCTGGATTTTAGACGGCTCTACTCCCGGATGAAGGAACGTATCATAACCGCCCATGATCAAATGTTTCTTAGAGTTATCCGTACACGGCCAGTTGATCCACATAAACGGTCCGCGTCCAACGTTATTTGTAAACGTAGAAGTAAAGTTATTTGTTACTTCTCCCCATACTCTTCCGCCGGTCATAACGATCTGAACATTAGCCGGAGCCTTTTTCAACTCCTGAAGTTCTGCGCTGCTTCCGTTGCCCATATAGTCATACGGAACATAAGGGATCGTCATCTTCATATCAGGATACTGCTTTTTCACCTCTTCAAGCCATGCAGTCATATCGTTTAACAGACGTACTCCATTCGGTCCGCCCGGATTCCAAAAGTCGTCTGCAAGGATTGCGATCTGACGTACGCCCTGATCGATCACCTGTTTGAATTTTGCCTGAAGTTTCGCCAAATCAGCTTCATAATTATCATCAAAACGAAGATGATTGCCCTGCGGGAACGGATGAAGGGCATAAACAAATCGGCATTTTGATTCATTTCCCGCCTCTGCAAGCGGTCTGATCTTATTTGCCAGCTCTTCTTCCGTATAAAGCTGATCCCACTGTGTACGATGTTTCGGGTCGTCTTTCGGCGCATAGAAATACGCGTTTAATTTGTAATATCCACCCCATTTCATCAAGTTTACACGATCTTCTGTAGACCACGGATTTCCATAATACCTTCAATAAAACCACGGCTTACTACGTCCGCATAGTCCTCGATCTCAAAGTTTCTGATTGTCAGGCTGTCCATCTGTGCAAAAACATGATACAGCGTAGTCAATCCATAAAATGCAGAATCTGCATCTTTTTCCAAGTACGGATATTACATTCTCATCACTTGCCAGAAAGTAAGAATCCGTCTTTCCAAACAAAGAGTCTTCCGGCTGATATTCTTCTGTAATATAATCTTCTGCCGTTCCGTCCTGTCCATGTACACCGACATATACATTGGTTGCGCCTTCTTTTGGCTGCTCTGCTTCGTTTACCTCGATTCCTTTGAGGTCTGCCGCCTCTTGCAGACGGTTCTTTGTCGCCTCATCGATTCCTTTGTCATAGATTACATTCAATTCTTTTCCGAGAATGTAATCTCCTTCCTGATACTCCACCTTATGTGGATTCGGATAAATGAGGTAGTCTTCTTGCGGTTCTTCCGCTGCCTGCGCCGGAACAAAATTGCCCGGTATCACAACGGCGACTGTAAGAACCCCTGCGAGCAGTCTTTTGATCACTCTTCCTGCCATAAACCTTTTCCTTCCTTTTCTCATAATATTATCAGGATACTACCATCTATCATTATATCATTTTTTACTCATTTACGATGTACTTTTTTTGTTTTTTTCATCTATTTTCATCATATTTACTTCCTTTTCTATCAATCATTTTGTCATTTCACCGTCTTTTTGAACAGTTTCGCTCTCTTATTTCCTCCATTACAAAACGCATAGCCAAAGATACGATAAACGCCTTTGTCTATGCCGTTTCTATTTATATTTTCTTCTATTTTGATTCCTCTTCTTTTCTTCGCAAAATATCATATACGTCCGGGATTTCACTTAGTTCAACATAGAGCAGCTGTTTCGAGTGGGGCGCACTTTCCTGCTCTTTTCCCTCTTCATTCAGGATGCGCAGCACTTCCGCTTCTATGTTTCTGCCGTCCGGCTTCATAATTTCAATCGTTTCCCCGACAGAAAATTTGTTTCTCTGCTCTATCCTGCACAATCCGTCTTTGATCTCCCCGACAATGCCAAGATAAGTATACTCTTTATTGTATGTGTTGCTGTCATAGATCTGTGTCGTCTCATCCGGTTTCCCAAAGAAAAATCCGGTCGTAAACTGGCGGTAAGTACAATTTGAGATCTGTTCTTTATACCAGGGCATGTTCTGTTCATATAACTTCGGATCTTTCTTATAGTCATCGATTGCTTTTCGGTACGTCCTTGCCACTGTCGCCACATACAGAGCGGTTTTCATTCTGCCTTCGATTTTCAGACTGTCGATCCCCGCATCGATCAGCTCCGGTATATGTTCGATCATACACAGGTCTTTTGAGTTAAAAATGTAAGTTCCTCTTTCATTTTCATAAACAGGAAGGTACTCTCCCGGTCTTTTTTCTTCCACGACCGCATATTTCCAGCGGCACGGATGAGTACATGCTCCTCTGTTCGCATCTCTTCCCGTAAAATAATTACTCAAAAGACATCTTCCCGAATAAGAGATACACATCGCCCCGTGAATAAACGTCTCGATTTCCAAATCTTCCGGAATATTTGCCCGAAGTTCTTTTAGCTCTTCCATCGACAGCTCTCTGGCAGATACGACTCGACTCGCCCCCTGTTTATACCAGAAATTATAGGTTGCATAATTTGTATTATTTGCCTGAGTGCTTATATGCCTTTCTATCTCGGGGCATATCTCTTTGGCAATCTCAAATACTCCCGGATCTGCAATGATCAGTGCATCCGGTTTGATTTCCTTTAACTCTTCAAAATACTCACGCACCCCGGCAAGGTCATCGTTGTGCGCCAGAATATTAGCGGTCACATATACTTTCACACCATGCTCATGGGCAAATTGAATTCCTTTTCGCATCTCTTCCGTTGAAAAATTCTTCGCTTTTGCTCTAAGACCGAAAGCTTCTCCTCCGATATAGACCGCATCAGCTCCGAAAATAACTGCCGTTTTCAACACTTCCAGACTGCTCGCCGGAATTAATAACTCAGGATGTCTGCTCATCTTTCTCTTCATTCTCCTACTTCTTCTTTTTCTGTTTTTATGGCGGCTTATAATTTTGCGCTTTACTGCGCAATGTCCGTTCCGACTTCCTTTTTCACACTCAGCGCCACCCCGTCTCCTAAAGGAATGATCGATGTTACAAGCGCATCGTTATGTTTTAATTCGTACAGATATTCCCGCATCCGCGCATGAATCGTACGATCCCGCCGTTCTACCGCGAAACGTGACTCGATCACATCACCGTCCTGCATCACATTATCCGAGACAAGGATACCGCCCTTTGCAAGCAGACGCAGTATCTCCGGCAGATAATGAATGTACTGACCTTTCGCCGCATCCATAAAAATAAAATCATACGGTCCTTCCAATGTTTTCAGCACATCCATCGCATCGCCTTCCAGCAAAGTGATTTTCTTCTCTTTTCCTGCACGGACAAATTTTGTCTTGCGATCGGTATTCTCTTCTCATAATTTTCAATCGTTGTGATCGCACATTCTTCCGGTACATATTCACTCATCAATAACGCAGAGAAACCTACGGCAGTTCCGACTTCCAGAACGCGCATAGGTTTTTTTACCATAAGGAGCACCTTTAAGAAGCTCTGCATCTCACGGCGTATTATAGGCACGTTATCAGCCAGAGCCTCTCTCTCGATGTCCTCTAATATTTCACTGTTTTTCGTATCCAGCGAATTGATGAATGTAATAATACGTTCATCTACTATCATAATTTACACATCCACATCCATGATGATCGGAATCACCATCGGTTTTCTCTTTTGTCTTTTTCCAATATAGTCGTTCATGGAATCGCGGATCACAAGTTTGATCTTATTCCAGTCTGTATGACGTCCCGAGAGACACTTATCCACCGCCTCGGATACCGCTCTTCTCGCATCATCCATCAGTCTTCTGATTCTCTTACATAAACGAAGCCTCGCGATACGATATCCGGACCTGCAAGCAGGCGGTTCGTTCTTCTCTCAAGCGTAAGCACAACAATGATAATACCGTCCTCTGCCAAATGCTGTCTGTCCCGAAGCACGATGTTTCCTACGTCTCCTACCCCGAGTCCGTCTACAAGAATCGCTCCCGTGTGTACTTTATCTACTACTTCCGCACTGTCATCGCACAGTTCCAGCACATCTCCGGACTGAATGATAAATACATTTTCCTTCGGAATTCCAAGTGATTTTGCCACTTCCGCATTTGCTTTCAAATGACGGTATTCTCCGTGGACCGGAATGGCATATTTCGGCTTCACAAGAGAATAGATCAATTTCAGTTCTTCCTGACAGGCATGTCCCGATACATGGGCATCCTGGAAAATAACTTCCGCCCCTTTGGAAGAAAGTTCGTTGATCACACGGGAAACAGACTTCTCATTTCCCGGAATCGGATTAGAACTGAAGATAATCGTATCGTTTGGCTGTATCGTCACTTTTCTGTGCACGTCCGCCGCCATTCTCGACAGAGCCGCCATAGACTCTCCCTGACTTCCGGTTGTGATAAGAACCATTTTCTCCGGCGGATAATTCTTCATCTGATCGATCTCGATCAATGTGTTTTCCGGCACATCCAAATATCCCAATTCTGACGCTGTCGCAATGATATTCACCATGCTGCGCCCTTCCACAACTACTTTTCTTCCATACTTATATGCCGATTGATAATCTGCTGCACACGATCCACGTTAGAAGCAAACGTAGCGATGATCAGCCTTGTATTCTGATGTTCCGCAAAAATATGATCAAACGTAATACCGACCGTCTTTTCCGACTGGGTAAATCCTCGCCGCTCCGCATTCGTACTGTCTGACATCAGAGCAAGCACACCCTTTTTTCCGATCTCCGCAAACCGCTGTAGATCGATCGCATCTCCGAACACCGGCGTATAATCGACTTTAAAATCTCCTGTATGGATTACGACACCGGGCAGGCGAATAGATCGCAAGGGCAGACGCATCCTGAATACTGTGGTTCGTTTTAATAAATTCAATCCTGAATTTTCCAAGATTGATCGACTGTCCGTGGCGGACAACTTTTCGCTTCGTCGTCCGAAGAAGATTATGCTCCTTTAGTTTGTTTTCAATAATGCCCATCGTAAGTTTCGTCGTATAGATCGGCAGATTGATCTCTTTGAGCACATACGGAAGCGCGCCGATGTGATCCTCGTGACCATGTGTGATAACAAACCCTTTCACTTTCGATGCATTGTCTTTCAAGTATGTTACATCAGGGATCACAAGATCGATCCCAAGCATATCATCCTCCGGGAATGCCAGACCGCAGTCCACGACAACAATACTGTCTTCATACTCAAAGGCAGTAATATTCATACCGATCTGCTCTAATCCTCCAAGCGGTATGATACGCAATTTTCCGTTATTCTGTTTTTTCAAAAAATAAACACCTCCACTATTTCCCCTTTTTCATGCATTCTCTGCATATTCCGTAAAACTTTACTTCATGATCAAGAACATGAAATCCAATCGTACGTTCAATGTGACGTTCCGCTTCTTCCAGAAGGTCATCATCGAAAGGAATGATTTTATTGCAAGTTCTGCATATAAGATGATGGTGGTTATGTTTCGATCCGCCGTCCAGCAGATGTCCGATCTCGTAACGCACACATCCCTCATCCAAATTAATCTTGTCTATGAGCTGCATATCCCATAAAAGCTGGATCGTACGGTACACAGTTGCAAGTCCGATTTCCGGATGCTCCTGCGTCACCAGCTCATAAATATCTTCCGCAGTCAAATGCCTGCCTTTATTCTGCTCCAAGACAGAAAGGATCAAAATTCTCTGATTCGTAACTTTCAACCCTTTTTCTCTTAATTTTTCTTTGAGCAGTTCTTCTGTCCTGTTCTTTTTCATTCTATCCTCACCCGAAACATCCAAAAGACATTTTTCACTGCGATTTCACGCATTTTGCCATACTGTCATATCTTATATATCACTGTCCGATTTCCCGTGGAAACTCTCAGAAGTTCCCATAGCATACAATGTAATTTTCTTCTTAGATCAGAGTTCAATACTGACATCTTCAAGAAGTTCCTCAAAACACCTTGGAGACCGCCTGTAACTCTTTCTCATTTTCAACGATCTCATAAACGCTCTCGCCTGATTCTTCATCACGAACGTCTTTTAATATCAGACATTCCGCATCGTCATCCTCCGACTCCGCAACAAGAATATACGCGCTCCCGTTGATCTTTGTTTCTTCAAGTATAAAAAATTCGTCCTCACCGTTTCCATCCGCAAATGCAAACTTTACTTTTTCCATATCCGAACCCCTTACATCTTTTATTTTTCTATCCTGATATCCTGCACAAAATCACCGAAAGCGCCAAAAGACACATCCCGGGATTGTAAGCAGCCGCCAAGGTCTTAGCATATCCCGAACTTTGGCTCATTGCCTATACAAAAATGACAGACTTCATTCATTCTGCCTGTTTTTTCATATGCATCAGATCAAGATAACCCTGCAAAATAAACACTGCGGCGATCTGATCTATATGTTTCTTTCTGTTTTCACGGCGCACGTTGCTCTCGATCAGAGTACGTTCTGCCTCTACGGTCGTCAGTCTCTCATCCCACAAAATGACCTCTAACCCGGTTCTGCGTTTGAGCATCTCTCCGAATTCCATAGACTGCTGCGCACGCTCTCCGATATCGTTATTCATATGTTTCGGAAAGCCGAGGACGATCTTCTCCACATCATACTTTTGATCAGTTCCTCTATCCTCGCGCAAGTCCGCCGAAGTTTATTTTCTTCTTTTCTCTCGATCGTCTCCACTGCCTGAGCCGTAAGACGAAGAGCGTCGCTGATCGCAACGCCTACCGTTTTCGACCCATAATCAAGTCCCATAATTCTCATATCTG
>ENA-OUNI01001033-OUNI01001033.1-human-gut-metagenome-genome-assembly--contig:-NODE-1033-length-11587-cov-2.245026_pt1 | contig 11587 bp, 11 predicted proteins | sample MGYA00242499_ERZ504580 | MGnify/ENA primary metagenome ERZ504580 (study PRJEB26092, sample SAMD00036315) | human gut metagenome | host: Homo sapiens | study: EMG produced TPA metagenomics assembly of... | reverse complement strand
CTTTCTGCAACACTTCCTCTGCCAGGCGGCGACGTTCTTTGGACGATACCTTTCTGTACAGCAAGGCAGCTCCACGTTGTCCAGCACATTCAGCGAGTTAATCAAATGGAAAGACTGGAACACAAAGCCCAGCTTCCGGTTACGGAAAGCCGCCAGTTCCTTGTCCTTCATGCCGTCCACCTTGGTACCGGCTATTTCAATCGTGCCGCTGGTAGGTGCGTCCAGCAAACCCATAATATTCAGCAAAGTAGATTTACCGCAACCGGAAGGTCCCATGATACTGAGAAATTCCCCCTTGTTCACTTCGAGGTTCACATTCTCCAACGCTACGGTTTCAATCTCGTTGGTACGATAAATCTTGTTGATGCCAGTTAACTTAATCATAATGGTAGGTATTTAATTGTTATTTCAGTTTCAGCTTATTCTTGTTCTTATATTGGCTCATGTCGCTCACCACCACCTCATCGCCCGGTTGCAAGCCGCCAATAACTTCCACAAACTCAAAGTTGGAATCGCCCAACTGCACTTTGCGTTTCACAATCTCCTTGTCGGAATTGCGTACAAACAGTTCGTACTCCCCGCGACCCACGTAGTAAGAGGCGTTGGCTATGCGCATCACATCCTCTTTCACGGCGTTCATCACATACACGTCCGTCTTCAGGCCGGAGCGCAGACGGCGGTTGTTGTCCTCGTTCAACTGTACGGTGAAGGAAATAACACCATTCTTGGACAACGGAGTGACGCTGCTCACCGTACCTTCCAGCTTCTCGCTGCCTATCTTGACTATCGCCTTGCCGCCGGCGGCAACACGGTCGCCGTACGTGTCGGCTATCTCGCCCTCTACCTTGAAGTGGCTCAAATCGGAGATGACGGCAATCTGCGAACCTTCCGCACCTGCGCGCCGATCTGGTTGTTTATGTAAGTGAGGATTGCCTTGCGGGGCGAGCGGACCTGCGCATCGTCCAGCGTGCGTTTCGTTTCGGCAAGCGTTTTTCTGAAGATGCTGAAGTCCAGCTCCTGTACCTGATATTCGGCATCCAGCACTTCCTTCTCATTGGCGTACTGCTGCTTCAACTGTTCGTATTCCAACTCCGCCACGTTATAACTCAACTCTGCCTGACGCACTTTGTCGGTAGTGCCCGAACCGAGGCTGTCGAGATATTGCTCGTTGCGCAACTCCACCTTTTTGCGGTTCAGTTGCATGGCAGAGACTTTTATCTTCATCTCCAGGTCGTTCAGCTTGGTCATATTCTCAAGCTTGAGCTGCTTCAGCTTGTAGCTGCGCATCTGCTCCTCATCGAGTTTCTGCTTGTAGTCGGTTTCGGCGCTCTGTAAGTCCAACTTCAGGATGGGCGTGCCTATATCCACGCTGTCGCCACCTTTCTTATATACTTCCAGAATACGGGTGTTGATGGGCGAGTTGATAATCTCCTCAAAGGCAGGAACCACCTTGCCGGAAGCGCTTACGCTGACTTCAATCGTGCCTGTACTTACCTGGGAGAATACGATGTCCTTCTCCTTCACTCCCGTGCGCATCAATGAGATGAGCACACTGATAACGACGATACCCGCAGCGCCCATGCCGCCATAGCGAATGATTTTCTTGTTACGCTCTTTGTTACGAACTTCTTTCGGAATCTCTCTATCCATATTTTCTGTCTTTATTTACCGTTTTACGTTGCTGCCGTCCTGTTGCGTAAACGGACAGCCTGCGATTCTTCGCCCTTATACTTGCCAAATCCGTGCCAAAAACATAAATCATTGAAACAAGCGTTAAGGCAAAAGAAGAGTGTCCGTTTTCGGTACACTCTGTACATTTTTCGGATAGCGGCACTGTACGAAAAGAAGAAACAGACGGAAGAGAAAGCACAATGGTACGGCGGAAGAAATATAAACGACAGGGGATAACGGGGAAAACTCCTCACCTCAGCGTCCGTTTCCCCCTTTGGTATTTGTAATGCCACGCGTTGGTACTTGTCATACCACTCTTTGGTACGGCATGTACCACACTGTGGTACTACGAATACCGCACTGTGGTACGAGAGATACCAACGGTTGGTACTCCGCGTACCAAGCCGAGGTATTTCCCGGTACATCCTTTCTTATGACTATCAAGCACTTACGATAATATTCCCTGAACGTTATCTCAGGCGCAGTCTGTCCCCTACTTCGGGCACATATTCCGCATCCTTGCGGTTCATCTTATACAGATTCTTCAGACGGATGCCGTACTTCTGCGAAATGGAGTGCATGGAATCGCCGTCTTTTACAATATAAACGGTATGAGGTTTGGCGGCTTTCTTACGCTTGTCTTTCAGATAGATGATGTCGCCTGCCTCTAAGGTGTACTCTTTATGCAGGTCGTTATACTTCACCAGTTTGCGCCAACTGATGTCGAACTCTTTGCCCAGGAACTGGAAAGTATCGCCGTCGCGGGCCACAACGTAGGCAATGTCGTTGGCAATATACACCTGATGCGGGTTGGCAAGCCAGGGTTTCTTCTTCAGTTCTTTCTCCCACTTGCGGGCCTCGCGCTTGCTCATGCCGCGGCTGTCGTACTTATACAGGTCGTAGTCCTCAATAATGGTTATCAGGCGGTTGGCATAGGAAGGGTCTGTGGCGTATCCCGCTTTTTTCAGGCCGCGCGCCCAGCCTTTGTAGTCGGTAATCTTCAACTTAAACAGGAAAGCATAGCGTGCGCCGCGTTTCAGGAAGAGCGAGTGGTCCTCGTAGGAGTCCTTCGGGTGGCGATAGCGCGGAAGCACTCTCCTTTGGCATCGTCGTCGTGGTACACTCTCCGCCCGCGCCAGTCGCTATGGCACTTTATGCCGAAGTGGTTGTTGCTCTTGCGTGCCAGTGCGCTTTGTCCCGCACCGCTCTCCAGCAGGCCTTGTGCCAGTGTGATGCTGGCGGGTATCTTATGTTCCTTCATCTGCTCCACGGCAAGCGGGGCATATTGTTTGATATATTCGTTGTAACGGGAATTTCTGCGTTGTGCCTGCACAGCCACGCAAATAAGGAGAAGTGCTATGATAGCAGTCAGTCTGAATATAGGTTTCATGCTTCGAGTGTTGAATTTGACACAAAAGTCTGCAAAAGAATTGAAAAAACCAATCTCTTTCCTATCTTTGTAACATTAATTACAATAAACCATTATTCTATGAAGGACCTGAACATACAGATTGCCATCAAGATATACGAATACGAAGAGCTGAATGCCGCCGACCGCGAGCTTCTGGATGCCGCCCGGCAGGCAACTTACCGCAGTTATGCCCCCTATTCGCACTTCTCGGTGGGCGCGGCCGCCCGGCTGGCAAACAATATCATCGTTACCGGAACCAATCAGGAGAATGCAGCTTATCCGTCGGGGCTTTGCGCGGAACGCACCACTTGTTCTATGCCAACTCCCAATATCCCGACCAGGCTGTGGAGACACTTGCCATAGCCGCCCGCAACGAACGCGGCGAGTTCCTGGAAGAACCGATTCCCCCGTGCGGCGCCTGCCGGCAGGTGATGCTCGAAACGGAAAAACGTTTCAAACGTCCCATGCGCATACTGCTGTCCGGCGAAAAAGGCATTTATGAATTGAGAAGTGTGGGCGCATTGCTGCCGCTTTCGTTCGATGCGTCTTCCATGTTATAAAACAAATACCTACCTTTGCAACTGCTAACCAACAAATACCACCACCAATGAGAATATCCAAATAAAGACAGCACATTTCGGTAAACATCGCTTTATATATGCTTTTCATATCAGAACGCTGAGCATCACTCAAAAGGAAAATGTTTAGCCTTTATTGTGTTTGTCTGTTCCCCACAGCCTTACAAGAGTTGAAAGTGTGTCGTACAGACACCTATGTTATCTACCCTAAACACAGTAAATTTATGAGTATCATTATTAAAGACCTTAGCTATACCCATACCGATAAGGAAGTTTTGTTTTCCAACCTCAATCTGATTATCAATTCCGGAGAAAAGACCGCGCTGACAGGCAATAACGGTTGCGGAAAGTCCACCCTGATGCGTATCCTTGCGGGAGAAGCATCGCCGGGCACCGGTAGTGTACATTGTTCCGGACATCTTTACTATGTGCCCCAGCATTTCGGACAATATGACGACCGGACGGTTGCGCAGGTATTAGGCATAGACCGTAAGCTAACTGCACTCCATGCCATTCTGAACGGTGATACAGCGGAAGAACACTTTGCCCGGCTCGACAACGACTGGAATATCGAAGAGCGTACCCAAGCCGTTCTCCACGCCTGGCATTTGAACGGTATCTCTCTTTTACGCCCGTTAGAGGGGCTTAGCGGCGGAGAGAAAACACGCCTGTTCCTTGCCGGCATGGAACTGAAAGAACCGGACACCCTACTGCTGGACGAACCGACCAATCATCTGGATACTGCCGGGCGGAAACGTCTGTATGATTTCGTACACCGCACTTCGGCTACGGTGCTCGTTATCAGTCACGACCGTACTCTGCTAAATCTGTTACCCGCCATTTGCGAACTCTCCCGCAACGGACTGGCTTGCTACGGCGGCAATTACGACTTCTACAAAGAACAGAAGGAAGTGCACCGCAATGCCCTGCAACAGCAGTTGGAAGAAAAAGAAAAGGCCTTGCGCCTCGCCCGCAAGACCGCCCGTGAAATGGAAGAACGGAAAGCCAGACAAAACACACGAGGCGAAAAGGCTTCCATAAAGAAAGGTATTCCGCGTATTCTGTTAGGCGGTCTGAAGAATCATGCCGAAAACAGCAGTAGCAAACTCAGCAATGTCCATGCCGAAAAAACGGACAAGATTCAACAGGAAATAACAAACCTGAAAGGCTCCCTGCCGCAAACAAACAAGCTGAAAACCGACTTCAATGCTTCGGCATTGCATATAGGCAAAATACTCGTCACGGCACAGAATATCAACTTTCATTATCCGGACAGCAACACAAACCTTTGGACGGTTCCGCTCAGCTTTCAGCTACGCAGCGGCAACCGGTTCTGCATTAAAGGTGATAACGGCAGCGGCAAAACAACCCTGCTGAAACTGATTACCGGCGAACTGACACCGACCGGCGGAACGATAGAGCGTGCAGACTTTACCTATATTTATCTGGATCAGGAGTACTCCCTTATCCAAAATGAATATACCGTTTCGGAACAAGCGGAAGCCTTCAATCTGCGGCATCTGCCGGAGCATGAAACAAAGACCATCTTAAACCGTTACCTTTTCCCGCAGGACGTCTGGAACAAGCCTTGCAGCAAATTAAGCGGCGGTGAGAAAATGCGTCTTGCCTTCTGCTGTCTGATGATTGCCGATAACACTCCCGACCTGTTTATTCTGGACGAGCCCACCAATAATCTGGACATCGAAAGTATTGAAATCATCACAGCTACGATACGTAACTATCAAGGTACCGTACTTGCAGTCTCACACGACCGGGATTTTCTGAAAGAAACAGGAATTGAACAAGAAATAAGCTTTTTTCTGTAAATCGGTAAAAACAAACGTAATCCATATACACAAACTAATTATAAACTCCTTATTTTTGCAATGATAAAACTATTATGACTATGTTACGTACTATCAGACTGACACTTGCAATTGTATTCTTTGCACTCGTCACGTTCCTGTTTCTCGATTTCACCGGAACGCTGCACGGCTGGATGGGCTGGATGGCGAAAATACAGTTCCTCCCCGCACTGCTCGCACTGAATGCAGGCGTGGTACTGCTACTTGTTGCATTGACCCTGCTGTTCGGACGCGTCTATTGCTCCGTTATCTGCCCGCTCGGCGTATTTCAGGATGTCATTTCCCGGTTTGCAGGCAAGCGGAAGAAAAACCGTTTCCGCTATTCTCCCGCCAGGAAATGGCTGCGTTACGGAATGTTGGCAGTGTTTGCCGTGACCCTCGTTGCAGGCGTGCGCTTTCATGCGGTTGCTTCGCTGCTCGAACCGTATAGCTCTTACGGGCGCATCGCTTCCAGTCTCTTCGCTCCCGTCTATCAGTGGGGCAATAATCTGCTGGCATATCTGGCGGAACGGGCGGACAGCTACGCTTTCTATGAAACAGAGGTATGGATGAAAAGCCTGCCTACCTTCATCATTGCGGCCCTTACTTTTGTCGTGCTCATCATATTGGCATGGCGAGGCGGACGTACGTACTGCAACACGATTTGTCCGGTAGGTACGGTGCTCGGTTTCCTGTCCGGGTATTCTCTTTTCAAACCGGTCATAGATACCGAGAAGTGCAACGGCTGCGGACTTTGCGCACGCAACTGCAAGGCATCGTGCATCAACTCCAAAACCCACGAAATTGATTACAGCCGTTGCGTGGCATGCATGGACTGCCTAGATAAATGCAGACAAGGAGCCATCACCTACACCCACCGCCGTCATAAAGCGGATGCTGCGAAAATATCCGCCCGGAATCAGACTCAATGTACAACAACTTCTACCGGACCGGCAGATGATACCCGGCGCGCATTCCTCTCGGCAACGGCAGTATTGGCCACTACCGCCGCTCTAAAGGCGCAAGAGAAGAAAGTAGACGGCGGACTGGCCGTCATCGAAGACAAGAAGATACCCGCACGTGCCGCCGCCATTACTCCTCCGGGGTCGTTGAGCGCACGCAACTTTGCACAACACTGTACGGCTTGCCAGCTATGCGTTGCGGTGTGTCCCAACCAGGTGCTGCGCCCCTCTTCCGACCTGACACGGCTGATGCAGCCGGAAATGTCCTACGAGCGCGGCTACTGCCGTCCCGAATGTACCAAGTGTTCGGAAGTTTGTCCGGCAGGTGCTATCCGGCCGATAACGAAAGCCGACAAATCGGCCATCCAGATAGGTCATGCCGTATGGATAAAGGAGAATTGCATCTGCATCACCAATAAGGTGGAGTGCGGCAACTGCGCCCGCCACTGCCCGGTCGGCGCCATACAAATGGTGGCTTCGGACTCCGGAAATCCGCAATCCCCCAAAATACCCGTTGTCAATACCGAACGCTGCATCGGCTGCGGCGCATGTGAGAACCTGTGTCCGGCACGCCCGTTCAGCGCAATCTATGTGGAAGGACATATCATGCACAGAACGGTGTGAGAATCAGATGACAAAACGATAAAGGAAAATCTTCGATACGTTCTGGACAACAGACAGCATCGAGAAGAATAAATACGAGTAACTATGGAAGAGAATAATAATAATAAGAATAACAGCAAGATAAACCGCCGGGACTTCTTCAAGCTTGCCGGCGCAGGGACGTTTGCATCGGCAGCCGCACTGTATGGCTGCTCCGACAAGAACAACCGTTCGGACAGCGAATCGGCCGCTTTGGGTGAAATTCCTACCGATAAGATGGTGTACCGTACCAATCCCACCACGGGCGACCGGGTATCCTTATTGGGCTACGGCTGCATGCGCTGGCTACCCGGAAGCGTGCTGACGGAAACGGAGATGAGATAGACCAGGAAGCCGTCAACGAACTGATTGACTATGCCATCGCCCACGACGTGAACTATTTCGACACATCGCCCGTGTATGTGCAGGGTTGGTCGGAGAAGTCAACGGGAATAGCACTGAAACGCCATCCGCGTGAAAAGTTCCTGATAGCCACCAAACTGTCCAACTTTTCCAATTACACCCGCGAGAATTCAATTGCCATGTATCGGAAATCGTTCGAGGACCTGCAAGTGGACTACATCGATTATTATCTGTTGCACTCCGTCGGCAATGGCGGCATCAAGACATTCCGGGCACGGTACATCGACAACGGTATGATTGATTTTCTGATGGAAGAACGCAAGGCCGGGCGTATCCGGAACCTGGGGTTTTCGTTTCACGGAACAACGGAGGTGTTTGATGAAATACTGGCCATGCACGACCGCATACACTGGGATTTCGTGCAAATCCAACTCAACTATGCCGACTGGCGGCATGCTTCGGGCAATAATGTCAATGCCGAATATCTGTATGGCGAACTCGTTAAACGCGACATACCCGCCATTATCATGGAACCGCTGCTGGGAGGACGGCTATCCAGACTGAACGACCACTTGGTGGCACGCCTGAAACAGCATCGCCCGCAAGAGAGTGTAGCTTCCTGGGCATTCCGCTTTGCCGGGAGCTTCCCCAAGGTACTGACGGTACTGAGCGGCATGACGTATATGGAACATCTGCAGGACAATCTCCGCACCTATTCCCCCCTCGACCTTTGCACGGAAGAAGAACTGGCTCTGCTGGAAGATACGGCGCAGGTAATGCTTACCTATCCTATCATCCCGTGCAACGACTGCAAGTATTGCATGCCTTGTCCCTATGGACTGGACATTCCCGCCATTCTGCTGCATTACAACCGCTGCGTCAACGAGGGCAATATACCCAAAAGCAGCCGGGATGAGCACTATCGCGAAGCCCGCCGCGCCTTCCTCATCGGTTATGACCGCAGCGTACCGAGCTCCGCCAGGCAAGCCATTGTACAGGATGCGACCAATGCAACCCGCACTGTCCTCAAAGCATCGATATACCCCAAAAGTACAGGAAATAGACCAGTTTGTAGAAAATCTCAAACAAGAGAGATTATAATACAAACGGAAAAAGAAAATACGCCCTATCTTTGGCGGAGCAAATAATGAAGAAAGCGATACGAATGAAGAAAAAAAACATATTACTCCTTTCGATAGCCGGCCTTTGGACAATGGCGGGATTTGCGCAGGCTGCAAAGGACAGCGCGCGCATTGCCCGGAACCTGACTATAGATGAAGTGGTAGTAACCGGAACAAGAAACGAAACGGATATACGGCATCTGCCGATGACCATCTCCGTAGTGAACCGCAAGGTGTTGGAGCGACGTTTCCAACCATCCGTACTACCTGCACTGACAGAGCAAGTGCCCGGACTGTTCGCTACAAGCCGCGGCATCATGGGATACGGCGTGTCCACGGGAGCAGCAGGCGGAATGAACCTGCGCGGCATCGGCGGCAGCCTACGGCTGGTTTGCTGGTGCTGATTGACGGCCATCCCCAATATATGGGATTAATGGGACATCCCATTGCCGATGCCTATCAGACCATGCTGACCGACCAGGTGGAAGTGCTTCGCGGCCCTGCCTCGGTGCTGTATGGTTCCAACGCCATGGGTGGCGTTATCAATATCGTAACCCGCAAGATGCAGGAAGACGGGGTTAAGACCCATGCGCAAATCGGCTACGGCTCCTACAACACATTGCAGACGGAAGTTTCCAACCGCATCAGGAAAGGGCGTTTCAGCAGCGTTGTCACCGGCTCTTACAACCGTACCGACGGGCATCGCGACAATATGGAGTTTGAGCAATACGGCGGCTATACCAAGCTGGGATATGACTTCAACGATTCCTGGAAACTGTGGGGCGATGTAAACATCACGCAGTTCAAGGCCTCCAATCCGGGCGAAGCCGGTAATCCGTACATAGACAATGACTCCCGCATCACGCGCGGCATGACTCGCTCGCTCTCGAAAACCATTATGAAAAGAGCTCCGGCGCCTTGAGTTTCTTCTATAACTGGGGACGCCATAAAATCAATGACGGCTATCATCCCGGCGGTACGCCGCAGGAATCCCACTTCAACTCCAAAGACCGCATGCTGGGCGTGTCGTGGTATCAGAGCGCAACGCTTTTCGCCGGCAACCGTCTGACCACGGGTTTCGACTATCAGCACTTCGGCGGCGAATCATGGAACCGCATGGTGTCTACCGGCGAACGTGTTCCGGGTGTAGACAAGCAAATGGATGAATTTGCCGGATATGTCGACTTCCGTCAGGACCTCGGCGAATGGCTCTCTCTGGATGCGGGCATCCGTGTAGACCACCATTCGCACATAGGCACGGAATGGATTCCGCAGGGCGGCCTTTCGTTCCACTTGCCCCGACAGACGGAAGTGAAAGCAATGGTGAGCAAGGGATTCCGTAACCCCACCATCCGTGAGATGTACATGTTTCCGCCACAGAACCCGGATTTAATGGCGGAAAGCCTGATGAGCTACGAGTTGTCTTTCTCGCAACGGGTGTTGGACGGCACTTTGTCTTACGGCATAAATCTCTACTACATTGACGGCGACAATATGATTATGACCGTTCCTACGGACGGCAAGCCCAAGAACGTAAATACCGGCAAGATTGAAAACCGGGGCATTGAAGCCAATATCGGTTACCGCATTACCCCGCACTAGCAGGCAAATGCCAATTACAGTTGGCTGCACATGGAGAATCCGGTGATTGCCGCTCCCGGACATAAACTCTATGCAGGCGTTGACTTTACGCGAGACCGCTGGGGAGTGTCAACCGGAGTGCAATATATAAAAGACCTCTATACCAACGTAAGCAAAGGCAAGGAGAAGAAAGAAAGTTTTGTTCTCTGGAACTGCGTGCCAATTATCGTGTATGCCGCTATGCCGATGTCTTTGTACGAGGGGAAAACCTGCTGGCGCAACGTTACGAAATAAACGACGGCTTTCCGATGCCTAAGGCAACCGTTATGGGCGGAGTGAATATCAATTTCTGACAAAATCAGGCATTACTGTTGTCAAGACCGTATTGGTTTGAAATAATAGTTATAACTTTGTGAGTATAAAACAGATTGTTTGATTAGCCGATAAAGATTATCCGACAGACCAATACAATTTACCCGATAAATGAATAAGATTATTTTATAAACGATAAGAACATGGAAACAAAAACTGTAAAACTCTATTCGCTGGATTACAGCAATGCAAGAACTTACTTAATGGCCGCATTGTTCATTGCAGGCAATATGGCACTGCCCCAGCTTTTCCACCTTATACCGCAAGGCGGTATCACATGGTTGCCCATCTATTTCTTCACCTTAATCGGTGCATACAAATTCGGCTGGAAGGTAGGATTGCTGACTGCGATCCTTTCTCCGATAATCAATTCACTGCTGTTCGGGATGCCTCTTCCGGCAGTGCTTCCCGCCATTCTGTTGAAGTCCGTATTACTGGCAGCAGCAGCCGGCTGGGCAGCACATCGTTTCAACCGTATCTCTCTGCCTATCCTATTGGCCGTTGTACTGTTCTATCAGGTAGCAGGTACTCTGGGCGAATGGGCTATGGTGGGTAGCTTCTTCCAAGCCGTACAGGATTTCCGTATCGGGCTACCGGGAATGGCAATGCAGGTAGTAGGCGGCTATGCGCTGATAAAGTATAGCGCATCGCTGTAATAACCTTGTAGAAATATTAAAAAAGGTTCGGAACTGTTTCTGTATACAGTTTTACGAAAAGCATAGAAGTATCCTCCCGTTTCTACGGCTATCATTCGTGCTGATACGGAAAGGCAAAGAAATATTGCTGGTGCATACACGCAACTTCCGCAGCACGTTCCACGGTTGGTAGCCGGCTTTCTCGAAACGGGCAAAACGTTGGAACAATGCGTAGAACGGGAAGTTATGGAAGAAACGAGACTGAAGGTAAAAAACATCACTTATTTCGGCAGCCAGCCTGGCCTTATCCCAACGGATTAATGGTAGGATTCATAGCCGACTATGAAAGCGGGAAAATCAAACTGCAGGCCGATGAACTCAGTTCCGGCGCATTCTATTCCAAAGAC
>ENA-OUNI01001031-OUNI01001031.1-human-gut-metagenome-genome-assembly--contig:-NODE-1031-length-11604-cov-9.933345_pt1 | contig 11604 bp, 15 predicted proteins | sample MGYA00242499_ERZ504580 | MGnify/ENA primary metagenome ERZ504580 (study PRJEB26092, sample SAMD00036315) | human gut metagenome | host: Homo sapiens | study: EMG produced TPA metagenomics assembly of... | reverse complement strand
ATGTTGTTGCCCAATTCAGCTGGAGCATACCAATCGATATCGCCATCCCAGTAATTTGAATTGTTCGTATCGGGAGTGCCACCACCCACGATTTCAGCAATGTCAACTAACTCACGCTGTTCCCAAGGGTCAGTAAAACCAGCGAAACGAATCGCGGGTACTTTTACCTGTTCAGCCATCATTCGCCTCCCAACAGGGTCTTCAGCTCGGCAATACCAGCCATGTCGAACTCATTGCCGGTTAGTTGACCAAGCATATTGCCAAGTTCTGCCTCAGCCTGTTCGATCTGTTCGCACACATCGGAGTAGGTAGTCGAATACTTGTCGTTCAGCGCATTCACCGCCGCAATCAACTCATCAACAGCCGTCTGAGGGAGCTCCTCAAGCTTGCGCTGCAATGGTTCCACCCACTTGGCAGCAAGCAAGTCATCAGCATGTTCATCGCTCAGTCCTTCAATAACGGTCCGGGTCTTTTCATCAAGCGCTGAACGGAGATTCTTAACGTTCTTTTTGACTTCACGCTCTTCATCAAACAACCGCTGTGCACTCACAAGAGCACGGTCAAAGTCAGTCTCGGGATGCTTGCCGATAGACTTCACTGCTTTCTTCAACTCAGCGGCAACAAAAGAATCACCATCCTCACTGATAGCACCGGTTGAGCTCTTGTCGTCTTCATCCATATTTTCAAGAATGTCGGCAATCTCACCACTAATCTCTCTTAACCGAGATTCATATGTAACAATTTCCGCAAGATCAGCAGTAAGCAGTTTGCTTTGCACAAGATCGAACGGCAGGATATGTCCAGCCCAGCCATCCGGCACTTCGACATCCTTACCGCCTTTCTTCTTGACAACCATGTTGGCGTCAACTTTGCGAACGGCGTCATGGCCCTCGCTCTGTATGGTTTCAAGGTCGGTGGAGATGGTCTTCTGCCAGCTATCGTCAAGCACCTGATATGCCGTATAGGCATCTACGAGCGGTGTATCAGTCAAACGATGTAGCAGATCATTTGCCAGAGTCTCCTCTTCGGCGGCAATGCTCACATTGGCGGCATTACCCACCAATTCACCGCGTATATAAGCCGGATAATCGATGAACGCCTCACGATAACGCTGGATATATGCCTTCACATCTGAGTCGCATTCACCGCCTCACGAACGTCTTGCACGGCGAGCTTGGCCGAATGGCCGTTCTCCTCCGCGAAAAGGCACCGGCGTAGTCCGGGGAACACGTTCCAATATTTGCTGAGTGCATCGATGTCCCGCTTAGGAATGCCGCCGAACATAGTGGAATACACATCCCAGCTCTCGGCATTGTCGGAGGAATCCACGTAGCGAGGAATATTGAGGTTATAGTCGTTCTGCCGAATCTCATCAATACCCACCAAGCGGCTGAACTTATCGACGTCACGATTCCCTGTCACCGCATCCACGATGCGTTTGATATCGCTCGCACGCAGCTTGTTGTTCTTGCCTTCCTTGGTGAAGTATTTGGAAGCGTCCACGATGAGCACATGATCGTCGTCGCGATGTTTGCGCAGCACCATCACGATGGTGGGGATGCCGGTGCCGAAGAAGATGTTCGCGGGCAAGCCGATGATGGCCTGAATGTGGTGGTTCTCCACCAGGTTCCGGCGAATAGTGCCTTCCTCACCACCACGGAACAGCACGCCATGGGGCAATACGATGGTCATGATGCCGTCGTCGCGCAGATGGTAGAGGTCATGCAGCAGGAAGGCGTAGTCCGCCTTGGACTTGGGCGCGATGCCATATTCGAAGCGGATATCCTCGCCGGCCTCCGGCGGTTCCCAATTCTGGGAGTAGGAGGATTCGAGACCACAGCGTCCACGAACAGCGCTCATAGGTCTCATCCTTGGTCTCGTCGGTGTCGAACCACGGCCAGTCACTTTTCAGTGTGTCTCCGTTGCGGGCCACGATGTTGTCCGGCAGGATGCCGCGCATGACAAGGTTCATGCGCGTGAGGTTGTAGGTGTTCTCCTTGAGTTCCTGCGCGTAATACCTGATGTCATTCGGGTTGCCGTTGCGACGGGCCACCGCCTGGCCGATGTGGATGAGCAACGAGCCCGAACCGCTTGTGGGGTCATAGATGTTGATTTCCTCACGGCCGGCGAGATGCCAGGCCACGATTTCGCTCATGAGCTGTGAGACCTCGCTCGGCGTGTAGAACTCGCCGGCCTTCTTGCCCGCGTTGGAGGCGAAATTGCTGATCAGGTATTCATAGATGAAGCCGAGAGTGTCGTAGTCCTGCCGGCTGTCCATCGGAATGTCCTTGATGAGGTAGATGAGGTCACGTGCGGCCTTGCTGCGGCTTTTCTCATCGGTGCCGAGTTTGGACAGGCCGGTCTGCAAGGTGTCGAAGATGCCCGCGAACACGCGCTTGCGGGCAGGGTCGATGTTGCGGTCGAACGCGGAAAGCGCGTCGCGCACATTGGCGATGGCGAAATCCCCCTTCTTCGCCACCCATGTGGAGAACAGGTTATCGTAGGAGATGAAGTAGCCGCACAGATCGCGCACGTACTGCGCGGTCTCGGTATCATCCTCCCGCAATTCTTCGAGGTCTTCGTCCCCCATGCCATCAGCATGCAGACGAGTGACTTCTGTCTCGGAAAGGAACTTGTAGAAGATGAAGCCGAGGATGTAGTCCTTGTATTCGTTGGCTTCGATCTTCGAGCGCATTTTGTTGGCCGACTCCCAGATCTTGGCGGCGAGCTGCTGCTTATTCATTCATATGCTCCTTGCTTCTGTACACATAATCAAGGGTCTGCCCCTGCTCATTGACCCATTCGGTCCACCCGTTTTGGCTGCCGCCGAGAACGAATACAGCGGCGGAGGAGGGACTGGACAGCTCGACATCATCCGCAAGAATCACTTTGCCTGTCTGCGCGGCGAAAAGCTGCCGTCGAGCTGCCACGGCTCCTTGATTTTTGATCACCGCATGACCAAGGTCCACCTCGGAGCCCGAAAGAACCGTGAAACGGCCGGTATCCCGGTTGTATCGTCCAGTCGCACGCACGCCATTCCTCTTGGTGTGGAACACGGTATTCACTGCAACCGGCGTTGTCTCCTTGCGGTCGAGATCATATCCGAGCACGCGCATGCGGAAAAGAATGCTGCCATGCAGGTCCTCCACCCGCTGCTCTTTGTATGGGTTCATGCGAGGAGCGGGAGTATTCCCGTTATCGGTCTCATATGAGCCGTGTTCACGCACGTAATCGATGGCCTTCGCCTCAAGCGAGTCCAGAACATCACGGTCGATATTGACATCGTTATCGAGGAACATGATGGCTTTGTTCCAGAACTCCTTTTTGGTCTTGTGCGCATCAAGTCTGACAAGTCCCCTCGTGGTTTGCCCCGCGTACACACGACTCAGCACACCATGATCCTCATCAAGCAGGTAATACACACCGCGGTCTGGCAGATCGGGAAGACACTTCGCCTCGCCCAACATGTCTCTGGGCACCACGACAGTGACAAGCGATTCCCCCTCCACCCGGCAAATACGGATACCATCCGGATTGTTGTCAATTATTTGTATGGTCATGGCGGTGAGCTCAATCAATTACTTGCCGCCCTTCGCCAACTCATTGATCATGCATGTCCTTACGAACGCCGAGAAGCTCATTCCTCTCAGAGACGCGGCTTCTTTGGCGGAATCCCGCAGGTTAGCGGGAATACGCATGGTAACTGGCACCACGTCACCGTCTACTAGATATGAGCGTATCTCTGTTTCACCAGCCTCATGTTCAATCAAATCGGAGTACGTCATCGCATCCCACGCTTTCAAACCGCAGTATAAATGCACTAATTATACACCCGCTTGGGAACAGCGTAAGTTCGTGGATTTCGTTGAAGCTTCAGGTATTCGGAACAAAGACAACTTGCAGCTCGAAAGCTATTCGGTATCTAACGATCGCGGTTTTGTGCCTCAAGATGAGCAGTTCGAAAACGGCGGAACAATGCGAGATGCTGACAAGACAGCGTACTGGATTGTCGAGCCTGGGTCTTTTGCCTACAACCCCGCAAGAATCAATGTTGGCTCAATTGGCTATCAATCTACCAGGAAAAACGTAATCGTCAGCTCCTTATACGAAGTATTCAAGACGGATCGTTCTTGCGACGATCGCTTCTTGTGGCACTGGTTCAAATCATCGCTTTTTACAAAGCAAATTGAAATGCTTCAAGAGGGCGGCGTGAGACTGTACTTCTTCTTTGACAAACTTCAAAAGAGCGAGATTTGGATGCCCAATGTCGACGAGCAGAGAATAATTGGACAGCAATTTGACCAACTAGATTCTTTAATCACCCTTCATCAGCGTAAGCGGCAGTGGTTGAAATGGTTAGATGAGGGTGGAGAGGGCACGCATCACGATATCGACATCCTTGTTTTCAAGTTCGCGGATGACATGAAGATAAGTGTCCTGTGTGGTGTTCATGCTTGCATGACCAAGTCGCTTGGACACACTGGCAATCGATACGCCGGCAAACAACAACAGCGAGGCATGGGTGTGCCTTAACCCATGAATCGAAATCACGGGAACGTTGGCCCGTTCGCAATGCCTGGCGAGGATGTTATTCGCGGTGGAGTTATACACCTTGCCATTCACGAAAATGGGGTCGCTCGCAGGCATATCTTTCAGGAGCGTTGAGAGCTGCATGATAAGCTGCCAATCGAGCTGCACCTTTCGTACGGAGGATGCGTTCTTGGTGGGGACGAATCCTCCGCCGTTCTTGTAATCCCATGTTTTACTGACCGAAAGGGTCTGATGCACGAAATCAAAGTCGTCGGGTGTGAGTCCCAAAGCTTCCGAGAACCGTAACCCGGTTTTCGCCACCAACAGTATCAGCCAATCCCAGCTTGGTCCCTTGCCGAGTTCGAGATCCGCAAGGACCGCATGAAGCTCGAACTGATTGAGATACTTCGTTTTCTTTGAGCATGGCGGCTTGCCCTTGATGATTGCCTTACGAGTCGGGTCGCGCTGAATCAGCCCTTCGTCGACCGCGTCAAGGATAGCTCCTTTCAATTGATGATGGAAATCCATCGTCGTCTGGCGCTCGTGATGTTCGGCGTAGCGTTGATGAGCTTCTGATAGTTCACGCGATCCATGTCGGCGAGTTTGAGATCGGGAATGAGCGGCCCAACCATGCCTGCGTGAGCCGGTATTTCTTCATGGTCACTTCACGAATTGCACCTTCCTTGTATACGCTGATCCATTGCTCGTAGTAATCGCAGAACAACGTTTCGGCGTTGGTGTTGCCTTCGGTCATACGGTCTTCTCTTTTCTGGTTGATATGCGCTTACGCCGATGCCGGATATATCACCAGCTAACCATATGAATGAGCGCACGCGGATGATGCGGCTTTCGCGCTTACGCTGATGAAGGGTGATGAGGTCGTCGAGATGGGAGAAAAAGGAGCCGATAGCCTGCTGCTCAACAAGGGAGGGGAGATTGACAGGCATGGTCTCAAGCTGTCTACCCGATATTTCCAGGAATGTCGATCCTGAGGCTTTTTCCTCTGCCCACTTCTTGATTCTCTCACTCATTGAATAGACAAAATAAACATCGGCATCGCCTATTACAAGAGACTGAAACCCTTGGTTCGTGCATGCAGAATGACGCAGTATTGCAGTGTTCCCAATGCCCGCACGGCTGGTGAAAAGAATCGTCTTATCAGCCGGCAGCATCTTAGTAGAACAGCTATCAAATCCCGCCTGAGTGATTTTGCGAGTGCTGCTTTCCGCATATATGTTGTTGCCCAATTCAGCTGGAGCATACCAATCGATATCGCCATCCCAGTAATTTGAATTGTTCGTATCGGGAGTGCCACCACCCACGATTTCAGCAATGTCAACTAACTCACGCTGTTCCCAAGCGGGTGTACCGGGTGTACCCCTGTCATGTCAGTTGTCCTCAAGTAAAGCAAAAGGCTCCCCTGCGCATATGCGCAAAAGAGCCTTGCAAATCAGCGGGAGCCGTTCGACGATATTACTCGACGGTGTTCTTCGGCACCTCGATGCCGTTGCCGAACTTGACGTCGCGGGCGGCGGCCACGCGGGACGGCAGGCCGTAGATGTCGATGAAGCCGTTGGAGGACTTCTGGTCGAAGCTGTCACCGGAGTCGTAGGTGGCGAGGTTGTAGTCGTACAGCGAGCTGTCGGAGCGACGGCCGGTGACGACGGCGCGACCGCCGTGCAGCACCATGCGAATCTCGCCGGAGACGTACTTCTGGGTGTCCTCGATGAAGGCGTTGAGCGACTGGGTGGCGGGGCTGAACCACTGCGCATCGTACACCAGCTCACCCCAGCGCTTGTCGATGTCACGCTTGATGCGGTGCTGTTCGCGCTCCAGGCAGCAGTTCTCCAGCTCCTGGTGTGCGGTAATCAGAGCCACGGCGCCCGGAGCCTCGTACAGCTCGCGGGACTTGATGCCGACCAGACGATCCTCGATCAGGTCGATACGGCCGATGCCCTGGGCGCCGGCGCGGCGGTTCATCTCCTCGATGGCCTGCAGCGGGGTGACGTCACGGCCGTCGATCTTGACGGGAATGCCTTCCTTGAACTCGATGACCACTTCGTCCTCGACGGGCGGGAACGCCGGGTCGTCGGTGTAGGAGTAGCAGTCCTTGGTCGGGCCGTTCCACGGATCCTCAAGGAAGCCGGTCTCGATGGCGCGGCCCCACACGTTCTGGTCGATGGAGTACGGGGACTTCTCGGTCTGGGTAATCGGCAGCTTGTGCTCCTTGGCGAACGCGATCTCGACGTCACGGGTCAGCGACAGGTCGCGAATCGGGCTGATTGCCCTCAGGGTCGGGTCGATGGACGAGATGGAAACCTCGAAACGCACCTGGTCGTTACCCTTGCCGGTGCAGCCGTGGGAGATGGTGTCGGCGCCGAACTGGTGGGCGGCGCGCACGAGGTGCTTGGAGATCAGCGGACGGGAGATGGCGGAGACCAGCGGGTACACGCCCTCGTACATGGCGTTGGCTTCAGGGCTTCATGCAGTACTCGTTGGCGAACTCGTTGCGGGCGTCGACCACATACGCCTCGACGGCACCGCAGGCGAGCGCACGGTTCTTGATGGTCTCCAGGCTTTCGCCGCCCTGGCCGACATCGAGGGACACCGCGACGACGTCCTTGCCGGTACGATCCTTGAGGTACGGGATGGCCACGGAGGTGTCAAGGCCACCGGAATATGCGAGTACGATTCGGTTGTTGTCTGCCATGGGATGCCTTTCTACAAAAACAAACTGCTGCAAGTATATACGAATGTCTGTATATTTATGCAATCGGTGTGGCGAATACTGAAACGGGCCCCTTCCCGAGCGATTCAGTTCTTCGACGCGAGCGTCAGCAGCCACTGCGAGCGCTCGAAGGCGATGTCGTCCTCGGCACATATCACCATCACCGTGTCATCGCCCGCGATGGTGCCGAGCACGCCGTCGATGGGCTGCTTGTCGATGACGCTCGCCACATACTGGGCCGCGCCCGAAGGCGTGTGGATGACGACCAGGTTCTTGGCCGACGCGACCGATGTGACCAAGCCGCTGAGCACGCGGGATATCTGCTGCTCGGCCTTGGACCGATGCCACTGCCGACCGACTCCCTGAGCGGACGGTCGCCGATCGTATAGGCGATGCTGCCGTTGGACAGTCGCGTCTTCATCGCGTTGATCTCGTCCAGATCTCGGCTGAGCGTCGCTGCGTAACCTCGATGCCCTCCTGGGAGAGCAGATCCGACAGTTGCGACTGGGACGTGACGATGTGCTTGAGCAGCACCTGTTCGATGGCGCTCAATCGCGCGGCACGTGTGGCCGGCCGCTGCACGGGAGGTGTCGATTCACTCATTTATGCCCTTTCCGGTGGCTTGCTGAACGTCTGCGCACCCTGCAAGCACCCGCATACTACGGCATCGAGCATTAGGCCAGCAGCGATTCGTCGCCCCGCTGCTGCCCGATCAACCAGGTCAACAGCGCCTTCTGCGCGTGCAGACGGTTCTCGGCTCATCCCACACCACGGACTGCGGGCCGTCGATCACCGACGCGGTGACCTCCTTGCCGCGGTATGCCGGCAGGCAGTGCTGGAACAGCGCGTCGGGCTTGGCCAGAGCCATGAGCTCGTCGTTCACCTGATAATCCCGGAACGGCTTGGAGCGGATGGCGTACTCGGCTTCCTCTCCCATCGACACCCACGTGTCGGTGAAGATGCAGTCGGCGTCGGCGACCGCCTCCCGCGGATCGGTGGTGACCAGGATGGAGCCGCCGTTCTCGGCGGCGATCCGCTCCGCGTCGGCGACGATGGCGGGATCGGGAAGATACCCGAACGGACCGGCGATGCGGACGTTCATGCCTGCGGTGGCGCCGCCCAGCAGATACGAGTTGGCCATGTTGTTGGCCGAATCGCCGAGATAGGCGATGGTCTTGCCCGGCAAAGCATCCACACCGCCACGGTGCTGCGCGATGGTGAGCAGGTCGGCGAGCACCTGACAGGGGTGGAACTGGTCGGTCAGCGCGTTGACGACCGGGCAGGTGGCGTATTTCGCCATCTCTTCGACGCGGTCCTGACCGAACGTGCGCCAGACGATGCTGTAGGCCATGCTGGTGAGCACTCGCGCAGTGTCGGCGACCGGCTCGCCGCGGCCCAGCTGGGAACCGGACTTGTCGATGACCAGCGGATACCCGCCGAGTTCCGCCACGCCGATGGAGAAGCTGGAACGGGTGCGGGTGGAGGGCTTGTCGAACAGCACGGCGACGGCCTGGGGGCGGCGAACGGCTGACGGTAGAAGCGGTTCTCGCGGAATTTCATGCCGAGTTCCAGAATCTGCTTCTGTTCGGCATGGTTGATGTCGTCGTCACGCAGCATATGGCGTAGTTGACCGGCCATGAGGTGCTCCTTCTGTGGTTCGGGATGGGTGCGGATGTTGTATCGGCTTGGGCGTGCGGGGCGGGCTGGTTGTCGCGGCCCGTCCCGTAATCGTCGTGGAGGTCAGTCGTTGGGCAGGTCGGCGGGGATCTTCGCGAGGATGGACACGGCTTCGTCGATTTCCTGCTCGGAGACGATCAGCGGCGGTGCCAGGCGCAGTGCGTCGGGTGCGACCGCGTTGACGATCAGGCCGTGTTCCAGGGCCCAGTTCATCGCCGCATGCGAGCAGCGGTGGGACAGGAGGATGGCGTTGAGCAGACCGCGGCCGCGCACGGAGGTGAACAGCGGGTTGCCGGATGCCATGACGCCCTGGCGCAGTTGCTCGCCGCGCTCTTCGGCGTTCTCGACCAGATGCTCGTTCTCGATGGTGTCCAGCGTGGCGAGGGCCGCCGCCGCGCCCAAGGGATTGCCCGCGAAGGTGGAGCCGTGGGATCCCGGCGTGAACAGCGCGGACAGCTTGCCTCCGAATGAGATCATGCCGCCCATGGGGAATCCTCCAGCGACGCCCTTGGCGAACGTCACGATGTCGGGAGTGATGCGCCCGTCAGGTCCTCGCGCTGGAACGCGAACCACGAGCCTGTGCGACCGATGCCGGTCTGGACCTCGTCGATGATGAGCAGGGCGTGGTTGATGTCGCACATCTCCCGCACCTTCTTCACATATGCGACGTCCAGCGGACGCACGCCGGCCTCGCCTTGAATGAGTTCGAGGATGACCGCGGCCACAGGACTTGCCGTACTGGCCGAGTCCGGTGGCAGAGAACGCCTCATACATCGCGATGGGGTCGCCTGCACGCACGAATTCGATGTTCGGCACCAGCGGCTCGAACGGCTTGCGGATCACGGGCTTCCACGTGGCGGACAGAGCGCCCATGGTACGGCCGTGGAATCCGTGGGTGAGCGCAGGATGCGCGCCGGCTTGCCGCCGATGCTCGGGCTCGCGCCCGGCAGCGTGCGACCGTACAGCTTGGCGAGCTTCAGCGCAGCCTCATTGCCTTCGGCACCGGAGTTGCCGAAGTAGACGTGGGAGCCTTCCGGCCCGGCGAGCTCAATCAGTCGCGACGCGAGCCTGATCTGCGGCTCGGTCGCGAAATAGTTGCTCACGTGGGCGCATTTCGCGGCCTGCTCGGACACCGCCTTCACCCATGCGGGGTGCGCGTAGCCCAGCGAATTGACGGCGATGCCCGCGAGGAAGTCAAGGTATTCGTTGCCGTCCACGTCCCATACGCGCACGCCTTCGCCGTGGTCCATCACGCGCAGCGGCGTGCCGAACACGTTCATGTGGACCTGGCTGTACTGTCCCAGCCATTGCGAGTCGGTGGGGCCGAGCGTTTCCTTAGTAGGCATAGGAACTCCTCATTTCGATGCCATCATCGGGCACAACCATGGTGCCGATGCCGGCGGTGGTGAAAATCTCATTCAGGATGGAATGCGGCTTGCGGCCGTCGATGATGTGCGCCTGCGGCACGCCGCCATCGAGGGCGCGGACGCAGGCTCCATCTTCGGGCGCATCCCGGATTCGAGGTCGGGAAGCATGTCACGCAGGTTCTCCACACCGATGCGGCCGATCAGCGAGTTCTTGTCGGGCCAATCGGCGTACAGGCCGTCGACGTCGGTCAGGATGATCAGCTTCCTGGCGCCGAGTGCCGCGGCCAGCGCGGCGGCGGCCGAATCAGCGTTGACGTTCAGACTTCCGTGGCGTCGTCCTCATCGGGGGCGACCGAGGAGACGACGGGGATGCGGCCGGCCGAGATCAGGTCCTCCACCGCGGAGGCGTCGACGCTCACCACGTCGCCCACCAGCCGATGTCGGTAGCTTGCCGTCGATGATGGGTTTGCGCTGCATGGCGGAGAACAGGGCGCCGTCCTCACCGGACAGTCCCACGGCGAACGGCCCATGCGCGTTGATCAGCCGACCAGTTCCCTGGACACCTTGCCGGTGAGCACCATGCGCACCACGTCCATGGCCTCCGGAGTGGTGACGCGCAGGCCGCCCTTGAACTCCGACTTGATGCCCAATGCCTTGAGCATGTGCGAGATCTGCGGGCCGCCGCCATGGACGACGACCGGATGCAGGCCCACCTGCCGCAAAAACACCATGTCTTCGGCGAAGCAACGCTTGAGATGCTCGTCGACCATGGCGTTGCCGCCGTATTTCACCACGATGCGCTGCCCGGCGAACTCCTCCAGCCACGGCAGCGCATCGATCAGCACCTCCGCTTTCTGGTCGGCGCGCAGGTCGGTGTGCACGTCGAAATGGAACCCTGGTCCCTTCAGTTCAGTAGCCATATTCTCCTCTATCGCATCCCGCTTCTCCGGCCGGCATGTGCCGGGGAGGAACCGGGAGACTAGCTTTCGTAATCGGCATTGATATGAACGTACTCGTGGGTGAGGTCATCGGTCCACACCGTGGCCTGTTCGTCACCGGCGTTGAGATCGATGTCGATGTGCACCTCGCGGGGGGTCATGTCGACTTCGGAGCGGTCGCGTCCCGCGCCCCCATTCTCGCAGATCCTCACGCCGTTGACGTCCACGGTGACCTTCTGCGAATCGTAGGGCGCCTCTTCGACGGGCACGGTGCCCAGCGAGGATACGATGCGCCCCCAGTTCGGGTCGTTGCCCGCAATGGCGCATTTGAGCAGGTTCGAGGCCGCGACCGCGCGGGCGCAGG
>ENA-OUNI01001030-OUNI01001030.1-human-gut-metagenome-genome-assembly--contig:-NODE-1030-length-11634-cov-2.714695_pt1 | contig 11634 bp, 13 predicted proteins | sample MGYA00242499_ERZ504580 | MGnify/ENA primary metagenome ERZ504580 (study PRJEB26092, sample SAMD00036315) | human gut metagenome | host: Homo sapiens | study: EMG produced TPA metagenomics assembly of... | reverse complement strand
ATCAGGCCGAGCGCAGGGTGATGCCAAGGTTTGCGTTCAGTGCGCCGATGGCGGTCAGCGGGCCGGGGTGCGGCGGCACGAATGCGTGCAGGGTGGACAGGCCTGCGAGGGCTGGAATGCCCAGCAGTACGACCGGAGCTTTGGCGCGGCGGGCGGCGAAGAGCACCACCGGAATGAGAATGACCACGCCGACTTCGAAGAACATCGGAATGCCGACGATGAACGCGATCAGTGCCATGGCCCACGGCAGACGCTGCAACGGCGTCTTGGACATGATGGTGTCGACGATGGTGTCGGCGCCGCCCGACTTGAACAGGATCGTGCCGATGATTGAGCCGAATGCGATAAGCAGGCCGACGTTAGCGATGGTGGAACCGACGCCGGACGTGAAACTGTCGAATGCCTTGTCGTATTCCACGCCCGCGCACACGGCCATCGCGAATGAGCCGGCAAGCAGGGAAAGGAACGGATGCACTTTGCATACCGCGATAAGGAGAACGATGATGGCGATGCCGATGATCGCCGCAGCAATAAGGTTCATGAATCCTCCTCGATTCATGGGGTTGGCTTGCTAGATTTGTCCGATTCTGGAGATTCGGACATATGGAAGCCCATTTTGGGTGCGTACATGTCCGTTTCTGGTGAATCGGACAGTTGGGCTGCTGTTTTTGGGTTCTGTTTGTCCGTTTCTGTGGAATCGGACAAACATGCACCGGTTTTGGGTTTTGTCTGTCCGTTTCTGCCGAATCGGACACATGCGGACTGGGGAATGGTGGGTTAGGCGGCCTGGGTTGCGGTTTGGGCGGCCACAGTTGCGGCGTAGGCGTTCAGCGCTTCGATGGCACGGTCGACCATTTCGTCGACGCTGCCTTCGATGGAGATTTCCACGCCGTTCTCTTCGGGGACAAGCGGCTCAAGAATGGCGAACTGGTTGGTAGTAGCGCGGGCGGCATGAAATGGCCCTTGCGTTCGCTGAGCCTCTGCTGAATGAGCTCGTGGCTGCCGTTGAGGTGAATGAAGAATGTGGGCACGTCTTTGGCGAGTACCTCGCGGTAGCTGCGCTTTAACGCGGAGCTGGACACCACGGTGTTTTCGCCGAGCGCCTCGCGTGCCACCATCCAGGAGTTGATGACGTTCAGCCATGGCCAGCGGTCCTCATCGGTGAGTGGAATGCCGGCTGACATTTTGTCGATATTCGCCTGCGGATGGAAGTCGTCGCCTTCCGCGTACACGTATCCGAGTCGTTCATGGATGGCTTCTGCGACGGTGGATTTGCCACATCCTGCAACGCCCATCACCACTACGTGAATGCTCATGTTGTTCTCCTTGCTATTGATGATCCTGTGCCGCTTCGCACCAGGAATAAGACTACTATAAACCGTAAAAGTAGTATCAGTCAAATAAAAAGTACTACGAATTGGAAAAATCGTGTGACTTGCTATGCTGGAGATAGTGCAAAATGGCGGTAAATCACGCAATCGCAGATACGCAATCATCTGCGATTGGTGATTGCCGTGCGTGTCGCAGAATACGTGAAACATACCGTGAAACAAAGCAGGCATGGTGTGAAGTGGACAAGGGAGGAGCGATCGATGGCTGAAGGCACGGTAATCGCAGAAAATACCGTCGGTGAGCTGATGCAGGATTCGGTGAGTCGAACGCTCGCCATCGAAATGCTCGACGGCGTGTGGAAGGCTGGCGAAAGCCTTACGTTGGAAGCCTTGCAAAGTCGTTTCGGTATTTCCAGAACCGTGGCGCGAGAAGTCGCGAAAACACTGGAATCCATGAATGCGGTACTCGTCAAACGTCGCATCGGACTTGTTGCACGTCCATTCGGCGAATGGCAGGCGCTCAACCATCAGGTGATCGAATGGCGTCTCCACTCCACGCAACGCGAACGGCAGTTGTCATCCCTCACTGAACTGCGACTGGCGGTCGAACCGGCTGCGGCCGCCTCCGCCGCACGTCTTGCCCCCATCGACGTCAAGGCGAAATTCCCCGTGTATGCGGCGCAAATGCGGCAGATCGCCGAAGCAACGAGGAAGGCGAAGCCGGGCTTGCGCAATTCCATGATCTTGACGTGGAATTCCATACGCTGATTCTGCATGAAAGCGGCAATGAGCTGTTCGCTGCGCTTTCCGACACCATCGCCACCGTGCTGCGTGGTCGTGTGGAACTCGGCAAATACCCGATGAAGCCGAAGTCCGACGCACTTGACGCGCATGATGCCGTAGCCGACGCGATCGCCAAGGGGGAGCCTGAACGTGCGCGCAGCGCCATGCTCGACATCGTCGACGAAGTGGCACGTGCCCTCAATTTCTTCTGATTTTCGCGCCAAACTTGCTTTCTTCAGTGAAAAATCGCAATTGCGATTACTATGCGGCCGACTCTTGCCATGCGCGACTTTTCAGACGTAAGGCGACATCGGAAATACGGCATGAAGCAGCTCTGCCAACGTTTCTTTCGGTGAATATGAAGATGCCAGAGGGTTCCCTTTGACGGCTTGGAGTCTTCCTTGTTGCCAAGAGAAAGCTTCGCCATGATGACAAAATGCGCATGCAGGATCAATCGGTTGCGGTGATTGAATCTACATGCGCATTCAGTAGACAAGTACTACTTGCGGGTGGGGTCTTTTTGCAGGAGAAGGAAGATGAGGGCGACGATCAGCAGGATTGCGATCGAAAGCACGCCCCACCGAAGCGTTGCTGGTCAGCGACGTGGTGGTCGCAACGAGGAAGGTGCCGATAATCGAAGCGGTTTTGCCGAAAATATCATAGAAACCGTAATATTCGTTGGCACGATTCTTTGGAATGATCTTGCCATAATACGAGCGCGACAACGCCTGGATACCGCCTTGGAACAGGCCTACGAGAATCGCAAGAATCCAGAATTCCGTAGCGGAACGCAAGAAGAACGCGGCGAACAGCACAATGCAGATATAAGCGATCACAGCGGTGGCGATCATGGTTTTTGCGCCAAAATGCCCAGCCAGCTTGCCGTACGCGATTGCGCTCGGGAATGCCACGAACTGCGTGACCAGCAGCGCCATTACCAGATGCGTGGAGTCGATGCCCAGCTGCGTGCCGTACGAGGTGCTCATGGAAATCACCGTGTTCACGGCGTCAATATAGAAGAAGAACGCAATCATGAACATCCACAGCGGCTTGTTCTTGCGGATTGCACGAAAAGTGGAGCCGAGCTCTGCGAATGTGCCGCGGATGGCCTCACCGGTCTGACCCGCGGTAGCGCGGTAGTGCACCTGCTTATAGCTGGTGAGCAGCGGAATGGTGAACGCCACCCACCACAATGCGGTGATTACGAACGAAGCGCGCGTGCATGCCACCGTGGACCATCCAAGCAACGACGGACCGCCGAAAATCAGCGCGATACAGGCGATAAACGGAATCGTGGAGCCAATATAGCCCCATGCGAAACCATGCGAGGACACGCGGTCCATACGTTCATTCGACGTGATATCGACCAGCATGGAATCGTAGAACGTGAGCGAACCGTTCAGCCGACCGTGGCGAGAATGCACACCACCAAGAAAACGAGCCAGCTGAGCGGCAACGCCATCGCACAGCAGGCGACCACGCCCGTCAGGAAGAATCCGGTAAAGAACTTCACCTTCATGCCCTGCACGTCGGCCATGGATCCAACACAGGCATCATCACCGCGATGATCAGCGACGCGATGGTCTGCGCGTACCCCCATGTTGACACGATATTCGATTGGCCGGCGGACTGCAGCAGCGAGTTCGCGTAGATTGGCACGACTGCGGTCGACAGCATCACGAATGCGGAATTGCCGACATCGTAGACGATCCACTTCTTTTCGCGGGTGGTAAGTTTTGCGTTGGGGTCCGGCATATGCTCTGGGGCAGTCTCTGTGGCCATGTCGGACGTAGGTGCGGATGCGGGCGCTGTTGCGCGTTCGGACATGATTGTTGACTCTTTCGAATAAACCGTCAATTCACTATTGTATATATTACAGTTCATCTTAAGCGGCTGTAAGGGGAGCGCTCTGCCGTTACGCATGAACATTGCATGAACATTGCGACTGATGTGTGATCGACATAAAAAATCTGAAATATCGAAATGCTGCAAATAATACTGGGGATACTGAAATGACGGAGATGAACATGTGCAGATTGTAGATTGCACCATCTGTATGTTGATGTCGTATGTTGATGTCGTGAAAAACGTTCGCAGAACGGTATATTGGAACGTGTCAAAATACTGGGAAAACACGAACTAAGTTTGCTGTGTGTGACTGCCGCCGCGCTGTTGCGTCGGCATATTTCTGCGAAGAGTCGAGGAGTCTGTATGAGTGGGGAAGTTCCGGACATGCTTGGTGCGAACGCTGAAATATTGCGCTCGATATTGAGCCAGCCATTGCCTGACACGCTTGACATGATCATCTGGCGTGGCGTCACGAACTCCGCGCAAGCGTCGCCATTCGAACGATTCGCGGCACGACTTTTGGTGGAAGCCGGTGCTGCGGGCATCCGAGACATTGCTGCCGAAAACGATTTTGATGTGATCCGACTGAGCACGACGAAACGATTCTGGCTGCGCTGCAACGGCAACGATCTTTCCAATGAACAATTCAATGTTGTGCAGGCGGTCGAATCGGCGCTTAACCGCATCGACTATGCCGACGACGAAGCGCGCAGGGCGGTGCACGGAGGTATGCCGGAAGCGTGCATCGACGAAAACTTCTATATTGCGAAATCGCAACAGTATCTGCGAAACGTGTCGGGTGCGATCGTGGCAATCGACGGTCTGCAGGAAGGTGAAAACAACTTCCGTAGAATGAGGGGTACGGAAGGGGCACGCGGCGGAAATTGGGATATCAGCACCAGATTCGCCAATGTTTGCGAAAATCTCGAATTGCCTTTCCGCTTGCATTACCGATTTGACGTCGATGCGTCCAGCGGCGTGATGGTAGTGCGCTTCAGCATACCGAACACGGCGATCATGCCGGTTGCGTCGCAATATCGCGACGGATTCGCCTCCGCGTATGCCGTGCGATTGGCGGGCATGCTTGCGTGGGCGGCGTTCTCGTCAAGCGTACGACTGACGCAAGTCGATCTGACCGGTTGCGTGGGGGATGCTGACGGCATTCCCGTGATTTCCATGGGATTCGATCGCGTGCCATTCATGATGGGTGCGCTGCCTGCCATGAAAAACGGACAATGCGACGTGGTTCCGTTGGATGTCGATCCGCTGGCGCTGCTCAATTTGCTGCGCCCGGTGCGTTATGTGGGTTTCTTTGATGGGAACCGTGCCCTGACGCCAATCACACCGCTGGCAACGCCAGCCGTATTCTTGGAGAAACGTGTTTCCGAATGGCAGGATCAACGTGCGCTGCCTGAAGGATTGCGGGGATTCCTACGTGCCGACCGTGCCTGCGAACTTGACGTGATGCATGACGAATCGCCGGTTTCCACCGATGATGTGAACGCGATCATGGAAGAAAACGAAGGATCCCCCATGGTCGCCGAACTCCAATTGGAAGCCGCGTTGGCGCAACTTGGCGAAAGCGGTGAAGCAGGTGGGGTGTGCGAAGCGGGCGGAACTGACGAGACAGGCGTAGCGAAAATTGGCGAAAATGGCGAGATTCCGCTCTACTGCAGCCGTCCAGGCGTGCGACTCATCATCTCCCTGCTAGATGGCGACGAACACACGCGCTACTGGAAACTGCCGGATGCTGTAGTCGACGTACACCAGAATCTTGGGGAACTCGCCAAAAACAATGGCGACTATGAGCGCGCGGAACGTGAGCTGCGCGCCTGCATCAAACTTGCCCCAACCAGCGTACGTTTCTACGAGGAACTATCGCAGGTATACGCAAGAACCGACGAATACGGCAAAGCGGCCGACGTGCTCATCGGCGCGTTGAAAATCGCAGTGCTGCCTATCGATTGCGAAGTACTCTACTATCGACTTGGCTACGCATTGTGGCAGTTGGGACGTCTACCGGAAGCGCTCGCCTGCTATGCGATGATGGTCAACGGTGGCACGCCATTCCGTACGGCCGCGCGCGATGAGGCCGAAGAAGTGAGTAGGCAGATGGGATTGCCTTCGCCGGATATGAAATATGGGGATGCGTGCGATGCGCTGCGATCCGGCGGCGTGCCGGTTGCGCCGGAAGACAAGGTGTTAGATACGATTGCCCGCGCCGCGATTTGCCTGACGGATGCTGGTTTCCCGCTACTGGCTCAGGATGCGGCTTGGATGCTTGGAATGCGCAATGGCGGTGATGTGATCGGCGCGGTTGCGATGAGCCTGCGTTTTGGAGCCGAAGGGCGTTCGAAGAACTAGCGCGACGACGCCGGGTGGGGTGTGCTGGGCGGTTTGACTGGCTGGCGGCTCGGGCTATGACTGGCTGGCGGCGTCTATGCGCGGGCAAATGGTGGTTTGGATGCGCTGTCTGCCGACCTGGCGCATGTTGACCAGACAGCGGCATTCCGGGGAATTTAAGGCGATTGCTATCCACAAATTTGCGATTGGCTGGGGCTGGTTGTATAGTTGAGAAGTTGTGTGTTCTGCCTTGCATTCAGTTGCGGGGCATCGAACGCGCAGACTTGCAAGTCAATAGTAATTATAGGGAGTCCATTATGGCAGCTCGTTGCGCAGTGTGCGGCAAGGGACCGCAGACCGGTTTCACCGTTTCGCACTCACATATTCGCAATAAGCGCACCTTCCGCCCGAACCTGCAGCCGGTTCGCACCACCATCGACGGCGAGAACGTTCGCGTTCGCGTTTGCGTGAAGTGCATCAAGGCTGGCAAGGTCCAGCGCGTTGAAGCGTGAATCGCGAAATAACAGCTTGAAACCCCGGTGAGCCGAATGGCCGCCGGGGTTTTGCTTTATCTGACCGTCCACAAGCCGTGTTGCGGCGAATGGCGCCGCCACGAATAATGGGGAATTCAGCCGCCGCACAATCATCCGGTCGTGACACAATGGAGTGTTATGAGCACCACATGGCAAACCCCGATTTCCTCGTTCGAAACGAACCGCCGCAGAGTCGGCGCGCTGAAATCGCTGGGCGTGGTGTCCGTGGGCGACGCGCTGACCTACTATCCGTTCCGCGTCACCGACGGTGCCGGCACGCGCCTGCGCGAAGCGAAAATAGGGGAGAACATGGCCTTCGCCGCGCACGTGCGTGGCGTGCGCGTCTTTCCGATGGCCCGTCGCGGATTCCGGCTGATCGCCGACGTTGATGACGGCGATTTCGCACGCAGCCGGCACATGGACGCTTCCATGGCGTCTCTCGTGTTCTTCTCCTATCGCAAGTCGTACGTCGATTGGATCCAGCGCAAACTGCACGAAGGCGCGTTGCTGGTGGTCGCGGGCGAGCCAAGCGTATACAACGACCGTCTGCAATTCACCCATCCCGACATACTGACGGTCGATCCAGCCGGCGAGCAATTGCGCAGCCGCTCACCTGAGGAAGCCGCCGAATGGGATGACGGCTTCGGCACGGAACAACCGGCGGCAGCCCCGCAATCGCCGACCATGCCGAATCTCAAATACGATGCGGCTTCCGTACCGGAGGCGATGCGCCACGTATGCCGCCCACGTCCCGTCTACCACGCGAACTCGCGCATCTCCAGCGAACACATCCACGAGTCGATCGAAAAATGCATGGACCGGCTGTGCGGTGACGAATACGCTGCGGCACAGGCAGCCCGTGCATTGCATGGCGCCGATGCCAGCGACGCGCAACATGGGGAATTCGACGCGCCGCAAGCGACCGGCAGGCACGGACGGAAGCGCTTGCCGCCGCCATTCCCGACATCATGCCGAAACGTTTCGTATGGAACATGGGCTGATGCACCGAGCCGAAGCGTTCAGGCGATTCACGATCCGCAAAACCGCGACGGTTTCAACAAGGCGTTGCGTACACTGCGCTACGAGGAAGCGCTCATCTGCCAAACCGCGCTGGTGCAGTCTCGTGATTCGTCGCGTAAGGCCACGGCCACAGCCTGCGCCGACACGCGGCTGAAAGACGATTTCGTCGAGTCGCTGCCGTTCTCGCTGACGGACGGGCAACAGCAGGTGATCGCCGATATTTCCGACGATATGGCACGTGATTACCCCATGCAACGCCTGCTGCAGGGCGAGGTCGGCTCCGGCAAAACCGTGGTCGCGGTGGCGGCTATGATGCAGGCCGTCGGCTCCGGCAAACAAGCGGTGCTCGTCGCGCCGACGCAAGTGTTGGCGGAACAACATTACAGCAGCATCCGCGCATGGTGGATCGGATGTGTGGTACCGGCGAAGAGGCTGACGAAAACGCGAAATCAGGGGAATCGCAGACAAAATCAACGCACCATGCGGTTGTGGATGAAAGTGGACAAGTCACGTCGGGAAACGCGCCGGAACCGCAAAACGGTGGACAATCGGATGGCGGCCAGGTGGAGAAACTGCTGGACGGCCAATCGAACAGCCTGCCGGACATTCCCGTACTGCTGCTCACCGGCGGCATGAAACTCGCCGCCCGCCGACGCGTCCTCGCGCAAGCGCTCCGGCAAACCATGCATCGTGGTGGCCACGCACGCCGCGTTCTCCAAAACCTTCCAAGCGCCCAACCTCGCGCTGGCGGTCATCGACGAACAGCACCGTTTCGGCGTGGAGCAGCGCGAATCGCTGAACGCCAAAGGCTCCACGGCACCGCATCTGCTGGTCATGACGGCCACGCCGATTCCGCGCACCGCGGCCATGACCTGGTTCGGCGACCTCGACATCTCCTGGCTCACCGAACTGCCCGGCGGCCGCAAGCCGATCCGCACATTCGTCGTGCCCGAAGCGAACGGCCCGCTGATGGCGGAAATGTTCGGTCTGATTCGCAAGCGTATCGACGCGGGGGAACGTGCCTACGTGGTCTGCCCGCGCATCGACGCCGACGCGAAGGATGCCGACGATGCGGGCGGTTCAGGCGATGCGGAAGTCGGTTTCCGCATTCGACGCCACATACGATTTGGGCGAGGATGACGAACAGCGCGAACAGCGGCCGCCGTTGCATTCCGTCGCGGAAATCGCGGAACGCTTGCGATCGCTGCCGCAATTCGCCGGCATCCGCATCGCCACGCTGACCGGCCGCGACGATGACGAAACGAAATCGCAGATTATGGCCGATTTCGAAGCGGGCGTGACGCCGATTCTGGTGGCCACCACCGTCATCGAAGTGGGCGTGGACGTGACGCAGGCCAGCTGCATGGTGATTTTCGATGCCGACCGGTATGGCCTGTCCCAGTTGCACCAGCTGCGTGGACGCGTGGGCCGTGGAGGCACCGAATCGGGCGCGTTCCTTATTTCACGTGCGCCGGAAGGCAGCGATGCGGCCAAAACGCCTTGACGTGATTGCCGGCACGTTGGACGGCGCCGAAATCGCACAGGCCGACCTTGAATTCCGCGGCGCGGGCGACGTGCTGGGCGACGCGCAATCCGGCGGCAAATCCGGACTGAAACTGCTGCGCGTGGTCAAAGACGTGAAGATCATCGAGGAAGCCAGAGCGGAAGCCGCGAAACTGGTGGCCGAAGACCCCACGTTGCAAGGGTACGTGCAGCTTGCCGGCGCGGTGCTCGACTTCACGCGCGGCAACGAGACGTTCCTGACCAGCAATTAGGCTCGATGGTTATGCGCGTAATTTCAGGACGATTCAAAGGCATGGCGTTGACCACGCCGAAACCGGGCACCAGGCCAACCACCGACCGTACCAAGGAAGCGATATTCTCGCACCTCGATTCGTGGGGCGTGCTGGATGACGCACGCGTGCTCGACCTGTTCGCCGGAACCGGCGCGTTGGGCATCGAAGCGCTGAGCCGTGGCGCGCGCGAACTGGTGGCGGTGGAATCGGCCGCACCGGCCGCCGCGCTGATCGCAAAGACGTTGACGGCGTTGAAGCACAACCGTTCCTGGGAGCCGGGCATGAGCGCCCGCGTGGTCAAGGCGCGTGCGGAAAAGTACGCGGCGGCCGCATCGGCGATTGCACCATTCGGCGTGATCTTCATCGACCCGCCGTATGCGTTCGAAACCGAGGCGTGCAACCAGCTGCTGGCCGATTTGGCGGGCCGTGAGTCCGGCGAACTGACTGGCGAGGGCACGGTGATCGTGCTGGAACGCTCCACTCGTTCCGACGAGCCGACCGCGCCCGAAGGCTGGGATATCACCGACCGGCGTGATTACGGCGAAACCGCCGTGTATTACATCGAACCTGCCGAATCCGCCGAGCCGGCAGAGCCGGTTGAATCCGCGGACTGACGTCCGGGCTTTCCAAATAAAAAACGTCGACGGTGGACCTGCATGCCCTCCGTGACGTGAACAATCGTGCGTAATCAGCGCTGCCGTGGGTGCGCGCCGGAAACCTCCCAGCCCAACGCCATCAGCGTTTTGCGATCGGCCTTGTCAAGCTTGGAACAATCCAACGCCTCGATGAGATCCGGACGCAGCTCGTTGGTCTTCGCCAGCGCCTCATCGCGGCGGAAACGGTCGACCTTCGCGTGGTCGCGGACAGCAGGACGTCCGGAACCTTGATGCCGCGCCAATCGGCCGGCTTCGTATACTGGCGGTGCTCCAGCAGGGCGTTCTCTCCCGTATACGATTCCTCCACGATCGAGCCGCATTGCCCATGAAACCGGGCAGCAGACGGGTGATGGCCTCCAACATGACCGACACGGCCACCTCGCCGCCGTTCAGCACATAATCGCCGATCGAATATTCACGCACGTCGACGCCCTGCGCACGGTAATACTGCGGAATACGCGCGTCGTAGCCTTCGTAACGGCCGCAGCCGAACAGCAGATGGTTGGCGTGGCTCAGCTCCGTCGCGTCCTGCTGGGTGAACAGGGGAGCGGACGGATTCGGGAAGATCAGCACCGGACGGTCGGTCGCCGGAACGGTATCGGCATTTGCGGCGATTTCTGTCGCCGATTCCGCCGGTTCGGCCGTGTCCGCGGAAGCCGTGTCGTCTGCGTCTGCCGTGGAATCGCAAGTAACCGTGGAATCGCAAGTAACCGTGGTCGGCTCAAGATGCAGCAGCTCGTCGAGGCATTCGCTCCACACTTCCGGCTTCATCACCATGCCCGCGCCGCCGCCGACGGGAGTATCATCACGGAATGGTGCACGTCGTGCGTCCAGTCGCGCAGGTTGTGCGCGGTGACTTCGACCAGGCCCTTCTCCTGCGCCTTGCCGAGCAGGCTCAGGTTGAGCACTTCGAAATATTCCGGGAATACGGACACGATATCGATCTTCATAATGTTCCACAATACCGGTACGCCTGCCAAGCGCGGCGCGTACGAAAAAGGCGCCGGCATAATCGCCAGCGCCTTGTTGGAAAAGCAGCGGATCAGAGCCCCGGAATGAGTCCGCCCGGCGGGTCGAGGGTCAGATATCCGCCCTCGAGGTCGATGTCCGGCACGAGCTCGTCCACGAACGGCACGAGCGCGCTGTTCTCGACCACCACGCCATCGGCGTCCTTGACGGGATTGGCCAGACGGATCTTGAGCAGCCACTGGGCCACTTCAATCACATCCACCACCTTGCCTACACAGTGCCGGGCGGCAAGCCCCAGCCGTACTTGCCCTCGGCCAAGGCCGCGGCTCAAGACTGATCCAGTCCTCGGTACCAC
>ENA-OUNI01001029-OUNI01001029.1-human-gut-metagenome-genome-assembly--contig:-NODE-1029-length-11647-cov-6.339149_pt1 | contig 11647 bp, 15 predicted proteins | sample MGYA00242499_ERZ504580 | MGnify/ENA primary metagenome ERZ504580 (study PRJEB26092, sample SAMD00036315) | human gut metagenome | host: Homo sapiens | study: EMG produced TPA metagenomics assembly of... | reverse complement strand
CCATGTACTTCATAAAGTCTTCTTTTGTATCAATCGATTCAATTCCTACTTCATCCATAATTTCCTGATTTACCCAAAAGGCAAGATATCCGGAATATCCAGGAACACCTACGATGTTTCCGTCTTTATCTGTAATCATGTCCGCAATATAACCCTGAGCAAACTGATCAACGATATCATCTGTCATAACTGTATCGTTGAGTCCATCCAACCATCCGGAGTTCTTGAATGCAGCACTCATTTCATCGTTAATCTCAATAACATCCACGGAAGAATCTCCCGTAGAAAGAATTGTTGTGATCTTCTGCTGACGTGTGTCTGAATCGGTGGGTGCTGCAACAACATTGATATTTAATCCTGTTGCCTCTTCTACATTTGCAAGCCAGTCATCAAAATCCGGGTCTGTAGTATTGACACTATATAAAGTAAGATCATACTTCTCTTCTGCGGATACACTTACAACATTTCCCATCATTCCTGCTACCATTGTTGCAGCTAAAACTGCACTTAACACTTTTTTTCCTCATATTCTCTCCTTTTCCGAACAGTTCTCTCGCATCAACTGTTCTGTGTTATTTGGTAATTAAAGAATAACAAAAACACTCTTTTTACTAAATACAATTTCTTTTTCTTTTGATTGATTTATATTATTTTTCGTTCTATTGTTTTTTTCATTCTGATTTTTTATAATACAGATAGCAGATGAACACTGTGTTGCATCTTTACAGAATTGCTGTATAATATGGCAATCTTCAAAAAGATACCTGATAAAATCAAACCTATTCATATAAGGAGTATTATGTGTAATGAAACTCAACTTGAAAAAAATAAATTATCATAAATGGATTCCTTCCAGATTTTCCTCATTTCAGGCAAAACTCCTGATTGCCTTTCTGGTTGCAACCCTGCTTCCTCTGACACTTGTTGCACTGGTCAGTTACCATGTTTCCTATAATCTTGCCAGAGACCGAATCACAAACTCTGCATTGATGTCTGATGAACAGCTTATTTTTCAGCTTAACAGCCGTCTGAACCAGACCGAAAACGTTGCTGACACCATCCAGTATCAGATGTACGCTTTTGAACACTCTTCCCCAGATCAGGTTGGCACCATGCAGGCATTAACATCCATGAGAAGCAATATTTCATTATATAAATCTACATTTGATTTCTTTCATATATATGTTTTTTTAAAACCGGAACAAACCGGAGCTGATGAGGTATATATTTCTTTTCCACAGATAAACTTTTCAATTATGGAATCAGCGAATCTGAATTACATTCCATAGGTTCTTCTTCCCTGTGGCTGTTAAAGAAAAATACCACCTTACCCAGAGTTATATCTGCTTCCAAAAGAAGCGCAAATACACTGCTGTGTTTTCGTGCTCTTCAGGACAAATCCAGCAATGTTCTCGAATATGCTTATTGTATTGCACTTGACTGCGATGAATTTTCCCGGTATCTTCAGACTTCTGCTTCTGATACCGCAATTTCCAGTTACATTCTGACACCACAGGGACAAATTGCAGCTCACAGTGATTCTTCCCGTAATCAGACCTGGATTTCAGATTCAATAAAACAGATGTTTCTGGAAAATACCAATTCCTTCTTTAAAGACAATGACATCTACTATAACTGCCGCACTCTGGATAACGGTTGGCTGCATATTACGGAAATCCCGGAAAACTATATCAAAAGCAATACACAGGTACTGATCAAAACACTGTTGATCACTGTAATTATTTCTCTGCCGCTGACTATTTTTATTGTAATCCTTTTTTCCAGGAAACTGACAAGCAGAATTGCCGCACTGTCCTATGCCATGGAATCCTTTCATCTCGGACATGATCCGGAGCACCTTTCCATCATCACACTCCCGCATCCGGCCGATGCTTCCAATTATGATGAAATAGACAATCTGGGGATTACCTTTGAAGATATGCAGCACACAATTGCCCAGAATCTGAAATCAATTGTCAGTCTCTCCATTAATGAAGAACGGCTGAAATATCAGTTATTACAATCACAGATCAATCCACATTTTCTCTACAATATCCTTGGAACCATCCGAACCTGCCAGGCACTTGGCAAATTGGATATTGCAGATCAGATGCTGACAAATCTGACTGCCTTTTACCGACTGACGCTGAGAAAATCAAAAGAACTGATACCGATCAAAGACGAACTGGAAATTGCCCGCCTGTATCTGGAAATGGAGAAACTCTGCCATAAAGATAATCTTAACTGGGAGATCAATGCCGAAGACGGAATAGAAAATTTCACGATCTGCAAATTTACATTACAGCCATTCCTGGAGAATTCTATCCTGCACGGTCTTTCAGCCGATACACCTGAAGTTTTTATTTCCATTCAGGTACTCTACGGTGATGATACCGTAGTGATATCCATTGAAGACAATGGAGCCGGAATGTCTCCGGAGACACTGGAACAGCTCCGATATGCCATAGACAACAAAGTCATAAATTACGAAAAACATTTTGGAATTTCAAATGTAAGCGCCCGCATTTCCAATCCTTTGTACGGTAACGGCTCTGTGCGTATTGACAGCCATCCCGGAAACGGTACCTATGTCACAATTGAATTTCAACAAATGGAGGATACAGATGAGGAAAATAATGATTGTAGATGACAATTATCTGTCAGCAGAAGGAATTGAAAAGAACATAGACTGGGAAGTTCTGAACGCAGAAATCGTACATATCTGCTACAACGGAACCTCTGCGATAGACGCTATGAAAAAAGAACCTGTAGATTTGATCATCTCAGATATTGAAATGCCGGATCTGGACGGAATTTCAATGAGCAGGCAAGCACTGGATATTAATCCAATGGTAAAAATCATACTGATCAGTGCCTATGATAAATTTGAATATGCAAGACGCGCTCTGCTTCTTGGTGCATTGGATTATATTGAAAAACCTCTGGATTACGCATATCTGATCCAGAAAGTAAAAAATGCTTTTGCCCTGATGGAACGTGAGCAGAAAAATCTGCAGTTGCTTAAACAGAGCAGGCCTTTGCTTATCGAAAAATTTTTCCGTGATATCACTCACCGTTCCAGGCAGGAGGCTTCCTATCGTCTCAAACCTTATCTGAACTACCTGAACCTTAAACTGGATTATGATTTTTATAACGTAGTGATTCTTGAACTGGAAAATGCACAGTCTCTCAGGGATTCCTATGGCATTGAGAAATTTCAGATGGAACTGCTGAATCTTCGTGATCTGATCACAGAACAAACCTCAGAATTAAATTATATTTATCCCCTGCAGGATATTGATGGTTATCTGTGTGTGATCGGACAAAGCGGCTGCCAGTCCGGAAATTTTCGCCAGCTTACCTATAAAATCATTTCTGCACTTGTAGATAACTGCAATTCACAGGGACTGGTTCTGAATGCCGGAATCGGTGCCATTGTACAGGATCTGTGGGATCTGAACCGTTCTTATGAAAGTGCAGTTCATGCACTGGATTATCGTTTCTTTTTCCCACACCAGAACGTATTTGACGGACGTGAGGCTCTTGGACATGACTTATCTGCCACTGATTTCTCCGATTCCAGAGAGGAGGAATTAATCCGCCTTCTGTGTAAAAAGGATGTTTCTGCAATTGACTCCTGGTTTCAGGATTTCTCCAGATGGCTTACTGAGAACTTCCGCACCAAAAGTTTCGCATTTATCCAGATCTACTCTCTGCTTGGAAGGATTCTGAAGTTTTTCTATGAACTAAACCTGGATACCCATGATCTGGAAGCAAAGATCCTGTATGTATACAATCATCTGGAAGAATTTCATACCACAGAAGAACTATGCGGCTGGCTCAACGAACTCTGCCGCCTTCTCTGCCGGAAACTGGATTCTTCTCTGAATGATTATCACCAGAAATTATGCGAATCTGTAACTTCATATATTGACGAAAACTATGCCAGCAATACTCTGTGCCTGAACGATATCGCCAGCGAAGCCAATGTCAGCCCGGCTTATCTGAGTGCCCTCTTTAAAAAGAAACAGGGCGTGAGTATCAGTGACTATATCACTACTCAGCGAATCAACGCCGCCTGCCGTTATCTTACAGCCACAAACATGACTCTGAAGGAAATCAGTATGAAATGCGGTTACGCCAATCAATATTATTTCAGCACAAGCTTCAAGAAAAAAATGAATGTCACTCCATCTGCATACAGAGATACTCAGACGTCAAAATCTTAGCTTTTACTTGTGTTTCCCTATAACTCCCTGTATAATAAAAAACAATGTCTATTATCATGACATCTTTTTTATATGAGTGCGCATCAATTACCTTTTACCGCCACTACATCTGTTTTGCGGAAAACCTGTCAGTGGCAGTTGTGGTAAATGCCAATATACTTATTATAAGGAGATTTAAAATGGGGGTAACTGAAAAAACAGCAATTCTTGTTATCAGCTTCGGTACAAGTTATGAAGAAACACGAAAAAAAACAATTGAACAGATTGAATCTGACCTGCATCATGCATTTCCGGAATATCCGTTATACTGCGCATGGACAAGTCCCCGTATCCGCGCCAAACTCCGGAAGCGGGACGGGATCCACATTATGGATATTGATGAGGCAATGACCCAGCTGAAAGCGGACGGAATTCGAAATGTCGTTGTACAGCCAACCTATGTGATCACCGGATTTGAGAGTGATGCTATGAAAGAAAAAGTTCTTGCACATAAAAAGGATTTCGATTCTGTCATTATCTGTGATTCTCTGATGGTTACAAAACAGGACAAAGAAGAGGTCTGTCAGGCTATGGCACAGGAATATCACCCTGATTCTGATGAAATTCTCTTATTTATGGGACATGGAACAGAGCATGTTGCCAATGAACTTTATCCTGAGATGGACGAACTGTTTAAGCATTTCGGCTATTCCAATATGCATATGGGAACGGTTGAAGGGGATTTCTCCATTGAAAGCTTTCTGGATAAATTAAAAAATCTGCATCCGGCTCATGTTCATCTGGCACCTTTTATGATCGTCGCAGGTGATCATGCTACCAATGATATGTCCGGAGAGGACGATGATTCCTGGAAAAGTATTCTGGAAAAAGAGGGATATTCTGTCAAATGTACTCTGAAAGGTCTTGGCGAGATCCAGGCGGTCAGAGATATTTTTATCCGCCATACCAAAGCCGGACTGGACAGACTTTCAGAAATCCAGGCTTAAACGCAGCAGGAAATCAAGTGTACATTCAAGTCAAAAATTACTGTTCACAACAACACGCTTCGCAGGATATTACCAGTGAACCAATGTCAAAAGGAGCATACCACATTAAGTTCTTATTAATGTGGCAGCTCCTTTTTGTCTTTCCTTTTTGAATATGTATTTTTCCTGATTATTTAATGACTTCTTTTTTCTTCTTTTTATTAGGATTATTCAGTACAGACCAGCAGAATGCCTGAACAAGAAGTATTCCGATAAACGCCCCTATACTGTCGATTCCCACATCCTTTACCGCAGGTGTACGGGCATCCACAAAAGACTGATGATACTCATCCAGCCCTGCAAATCCCACACAGACAATTCCCGCAAGAAGCATCAGCCAGATTCCTCTCACACCATAGACATATAAAGGAAAAGAAATAGCGATAGCCAGCAGAAAATACTCTGTCATATGTGCCGCTTTTCTCACATAGTAGTGAATTCCATCTGCCTTATAGCAATCTCTTCACTGCTCAGATTCTCTGACAAAAGCTCGCTCTTCGTTTCTATGATCTCATAACTTATTTTATAGCTCAGATTACCTGAAACTTCACCCGGCTGGGCTGAGAACGAAAAGATGATATACATCATCAGCAGTGCCGGTAAAAAAGACAACGGTTTCAGCAATGTGATCAATATTTTCATTCTTTCTCGTTTTCCCCGTCTTCCTCTTCGTCTTCCAGATTCTTAACCATATTAGCCCTTTCAGCAATGCTCATTGATCTGTTCTGCCCGGATGCATCCTCTTTCTTCAGTTCTCCGCCTGCGGCAGCTTCCATTGCCGCATTCTTCGCTGCTTTTGCTTTCTTGATCTTCTCTTCTGAGAGCATATTTTTAATGCCGAAAAACAGCAGACCAGCACCAATAGCTGCAAATGCAATTCCGGCAAGCATAAATCCCATACTGGTTCCTTCTTCGCCTGTTACATATCCCTTACAGAGACTGTAACTTGTATACAACAGATACACTCCCGCCAGACTCCAGAGTATAAATCTTCCATTGGAGACTTTCTGTTCTTCTGTATCCGGCTCTTCTTCCCCGCTCTTTGCAATTTTCTGCGTATCTTCCTGCTGAATCTCTGCCGGGCTTTGTTCCAGCAGTTCTTCGTTTTCGTTTTTCTCCATAAAAACCTCCTCATATTTATAACTGTTCAACACCTTAACAGATGAAACTATCTTATCATTTTTTCTGTGAACCTCACATGACTGAAGTCACGTGCTTCCAGACGCTTTAGGCGTCAGACTGAATATCGGCGGATACGCCTGTAACTTAGGTGCGCAGTTATGCGCATTTCCCATGCCAGATATGGCTGGTTCCCACATTACAGGTAGTCCGCTGTATATCTGCCTGTATCTATGCTGCTTTTAAGAATTCCATTTCTGAATGGAGTTTTCTCAGATCTGCATAGACGCATGAGGTTCTACGCTTTACAGGAGGGACTTTTGCCTCCAGCAAAGACCTTTCCGTTACCGGAAGGGGTTTTAAAAGTTCTCTTATAAAATATCTGGCTCCTATATTATAGGATGCTGACAGGTCACAATTATATCGTTTTCCTGTCTGGAAAGTACAGAGGCTGTAATCTTCCCAGTCACGTGTTACCGCCCCGGAACCATCATAAGCCAGTCTGCTGGTGTTCCATGCACAGATCCGGGATACCCGCATCCTTTTCCTGTGTGCCTGATGTTCACAGCGTCTTTGGATATCCCGCTTTCTCCACAGGTGCAGTTTCTGCTTTTTCTTTCCCGGTATCTTCCCCTGCATCTCCAGATACTCGAACACGATCACATCTGCATGGTTTTCTTCCGCATATCTTACGATCGCACCTGCAATCTTTTTACCCAGTTCTGTGTTCAGACGTTTCGTATACGTCCATCTTCCCTGTGTCTGCGCAGAACCATGTTCCCTCTGGAATCTGCGGATCCGTCCCAGTGCGCGGTACATCCGGTCTTTTTCACTGGATGATCTATGAATTTTCTTCCCAGGACAGTTCCGTCTGCCCGCATGATGGTACAGACTGCATCGGTATTGATCCCCAGGTCCACGCTGCAGATGACCTGTTCTTTCACAGGTGTTTTGGTAAGTGTTACTTCTTCTGTATAGGTAAAACGCAGGAAATATTTATGGTGTCTTTTCTCCAGTGTCGGGGCAGATGCTTTTTTTCCTGACCAGTATTTTCTCAGATATTCCATATCCGTATGCTCCAGACGTACACAGAACCATTTCCAGTCATGGCCGTCATAGATTTTCAGGTATGCTTCGTCTTTCCTTTCCGCTCCCTCACGGTACATGACATCACGGTAGAAGACCGGCATGGCGTGGTTTTCATATACAAGCTTTGGTTTCCCACTCTTTCCGTCTGTCTTTTCCCATAGATCCAACCGTGTTTTATAAGAGGATACTGTCCCCAGTGCATGCTGGATGGCAGATCTGCGCAGATAGGAAGGCATCTTTGGGAACCGGATATCAAAATCAAACAGGCATGGTTTTTCTTCGTAGTATGTACCAGATGTTCTGCAGCATTAAAACGCCTCTTTGCATCCGGGATCTCTGCTAATTCTTCCCATACCTGCACATAGATCCCAATCAGATAGCTGACAGCAGAACGGTAGATCTCCAGTGTCTGGCGGATCGGGATATTCTGTTTTCGTAATTCTACACCATAACTGGATATTATCTGCATTTTTATTTCTCCCTGATAACTCTTTTCTCAGATTCTGTTGTTTTTTCTACTACACTTAAATGAAAAACTAAATTCCAGCTGTGGATTATCTCAGTAACTATGCGGGATTAAATTCTGTAATGCACCTTAACAATTCTATTTTTTTGTCTTATAATAAACCTGTAAGCACTCATGATTTATGTTTTTATGCATACTAACCGGGCATCTGAAAATAGTGTGCGAGACTAAATTCCACATGCCTTATGTGCAAGACTAAATTCTGGTGCAGTGAAATCTGCCTGTGCTTTACTATTTTATTTTATAAGTTTTGGACTAAGCATAACATCATCAGGTGCGATTGCCTTTAATCCTAATGCTTTGTGCAGTTTGTTGTCCAAGAGTAAAAGAGAGAGTTCATATGGGCTATGTCCATTAAGACTGTCTCTTTTTTCGCTGTTTATGTGATTCATCATAAGTCTGACTTCTCGTCATTTAAATCAGCGAATGAACTCCCTTTCGGACGGATGTAGCGGATATACTCGTGGTTCTTTTCGCAGGCACCTTTTTGCCAAAAGCTGTATGGATCACAGTAAAAGACCGTCGTGCTTTTACTTCCGTCACAGAATTTCTCCATCTCTTCACGAGCTGAGAATTCTGAACCTCCATCCGTGAGGATCACCGGAAAAAGCTTTTTGAATGCATCCTGTCCTAACACTGTTTCAAGCCATACAAAGACCTCTAACACGCATTCCTGGTCTTGATATTCCAACAGGAACATAAGCATAAGATTGCAGTTGCGGAATGTAAAGGTCAAGAGGGCGCAGCTTTCGCCTTTCATTCCTTCCACGCAGTCCATTTCCACAACATTTATATCTGGATGATCTTTCATATAATTCTGGAAATTTTCGTAGTTATGACCTTGACGATAAGAACGATCTTTTGCACTGGTCTGTGTAGGTTTCTTGCGTTTCTTATAACGTACAGAACGTCTTAAGTCACCATTGCGGACATCGAATACACAATCATTGATGTAGGAGTAAAGTGTTCTTCTGGAGCAACCCAATTCTTCTGCATGAGTAGCATAAATATGACCGATGGACTGATGCTTCTCCTTGATCAATGGAACCAATAAATCATTCATGGATTGAATGCTTTCCGGAGTCTGGTTAATGCCGACTCTGCAATCGACTAGCACGCTACGGTACTCATCATGGGCATATTTGGATGAATAAAACTTTCTGGGCATAAGACAATGGGTCTTTTTACCACAGCCATTACATACGTAGGGAGGTTTGTTCAGTTTCTCACATTCAGCTGTCTCATATGCGGGACATATATCAGTGCAGCGAAAGGATGGTTTTCTGCAAAGCTTACAATGAATGCCACACATCTTATCACACAAGCATGTCACCTTACAGTTCTTGCGATGAATACATGGCGGGTGAGTGTAACCTGAATCCGGACGTTCTTTTGTATGTGCGTGGAGACGTACTTCCTTTGATATGGTAGATGGATTTTTACCAATAATCCGTCCAATTTCAGTGAAGCTTTTATTCTCAGTAAGACCTTTCTCGATATCAACACGCTGTTCAAATGTTAAATGTTTCTGATTGCCTTTATTTTTCATAATTATCTCCAATCTGCACAGGCAGGCAATCAGCTGCAAGTACATTATACGGAGTAATGATTATCAAAGACAATATGGCAAATATGTGTGCAAAAGTAACTTCGACCTATATGGAATTTACTCTTGCATTTGGTCCAAAACCGGAATTTAGTTTTTCATTTAAGTTTCATTTAAGTCCATGGCTATATTTTTGTACATATAGCGCCAGAAGTAAACATGTGTTCTTTTTTTGAGTAAAAAAAAAATTTGCTCGTCTAACTCATCGGTTAAATGTATTTTTAAATTCTACCTTGCAAGAGTAAATTCTATACCTGTAGAAATTACTTCTGCATGGATTTTTCCTTCTTCTTTTTATAAAATACTACTGCAGATGATCCCCTGCCTGTGCAGAAGGAGGATAAAATGAATACAGGAAGACCAAAAGGTAACCAAAAACATCTTGACTTATCTGCACATATTATAATCGAACAGCATTTAATAACGGTGATTCATTTAGAAGTATTGCAATAGAATTAAACAAGGATCCAAGTACCATATCCAAAGAAGTCAGACGTCATTCTATTATCAGGGAAAGAAGTACAGATGCATTTGCCCCTATTCCCTGTGCAAATAATTATGATCGTTCAAAGCCCCGGACAAATATATGTAATGTCATGCATATGTGCGGTGATAATGAATGCCGGCACAAATGTGTCCTCTGCAGAAAATTCAGATGCAGCGATGTCTGTAAATTTTATAAACCAAGAGAATGTGAGAAATTAAATAAACCGCCTTATGTGTGCAATGGATGCAGCAAGAAAACGAATTGCATGATGGACAAAAAGATTTATTCTTCAAAATACGCCCAGGACACCTATGAAGCCCTTAGGACCACAAGCAGAGAAGGAATCAATCAGACACCGGAAAGTATACAGAAACTGGACATCCTGTTGTCACCGCTTCTCAAAAAAGGACAATCTATTGCCCACATCTACGCATCTCATGCTGATGAGATCGCCTGTTCCAGAAGAACCATATATTCTTACATAGACCGTGGCGTTTTTCAAGCAGAAACATAGATCTGCGCCGTAAAGTGGTATACAAGCAGCGGAAAAGAAAAACTACTGCCAGCCTTAAAGACAGAAGTTTCCGAAAAGATAGGAGCTATAAAGAATTTCTGGAATATATCGCAGCGAGCAAATCTGTTTATGTAGTCGAGATGGATACCGTTGAAGGAGCAAAAGGTACCAGTCCCTGCTTTCTGACTATGTTCTTTCGAAACTGTAGCCTTATGCTTATGTTTCTTTTAGAAGAACAGACCCAGAAAGAAGTAACCAGGATTTTTGATCATTTAACAGAATTACTTGGAATTGAACTGTTCCAGAAACTTTTCGAAGTGATACTTACGGACAACGGACATGAATTTCAGGACCGGCAAGTCTGGAATATAGCAAAAATGGGGAAGTACGCACACGTATTTATTATTGTGATCCCAACCGTTCTGATCAAAAAGGTGCTTTTGAAAAGAATCATGAATATATAAGGTATGTCCTTCCAAAAGGAACAAGCTTTGAAAAAATGACAGACAAGACAACGCTGCTGTTATTAAATCATATCAACAGCGAAAAACGGGACAGCCTCAATGGACACAGTCCATATGAAGTATCCCGTCTCCTGCTGGATAACAGACTTCATAAAGCATTAGGACTGGCAGAGATACCAGCCGATGAAGTCACATTGATACCAGCATTAATAAAATAATAATAACAATACAGGCACAGGCAAGTTTCATTGCATAGAATTTAGTCTTTCCAACAGACATGTGGAATTTAGTCCTGCACACTATTTCCAGATGTCCTTTTATCATGCAAAAAACTATGCTGTTTATGCCGTATAAAAGCATTATATACTAAAAAAATTAAGTTGTGTATCTCCGAAAATAGAATTTAATCCCGCATAAAATCAAGGTATGTTAGAATGTAGAATTTACTTTTTCATTCAAGCTCTAACTCATCACTACTACAATATATTTATGGGTAATCCCCTTACTTCCAGTAAGGATTTATCCATCTCATTACTTAAACTGTTAGAATGTAGGATGCAATGGTATATCGACTTCATCACTTGGACC
>ENA-OUNI01001025-OUNI01001025.1-human-gut-metagenome-genome-assembly--contig:-NODE-1025-length-11689-cov-3.251946_pt1 | contig 11689 bp, 19 predicted proteins | sample MGYA00242499_ERZ504580 | MGnify/ENA primary metagenome ERZ504580 (study PRJEB26092, sample SAMD00036315) | human gut metagenome | host: Homo sapiens | study: EMG produced TPA metagenomics assembly of... | reverse complement strand
CAGCTCCTCGATTTTTTGCAAGCGGTTTTTGCAGTTATCGATATCCTTCAGGTCGCGGGCAAAACGCTCATCCATTACCTTGCACTTTGCCTCGCAAACTGCCTTATCTACCGGCTCCATTGCAACGCCTCCCATCACCGGATATCCGACTTGTTAATATAGCCAGTCACATAATTACCCGTGGGCGTTTTGCCGCAATTTGCGGCGCTGGTGGTGATCCGGTATCTTCCGCTGATTTCCACGCCATCATAGAGGTAATAGGTACCCGTCTTTCGGCCTGCCGCCGTCTTAGCTGATGCGGAGCCATATAAGACAGTATTGCTCAGTCGGATGGCCCGGCCTTTTGCGTAGGATTTTTCGGGCTTTACAGTACCGCCAACTGCCGCCGCATCAACAGCCATACACGCCCTTGCCATCCTCGCTGATACAGTGATAGGGATGCTTTGCGCCGGGGGCGGTTGCCGTCACTTTGCATTTGCTCGCGCCGCGCGTGGAGGCCGCAGCCGTTGCTATGGACGAGGCATAGACCTTGCCGCCCGCAAAGTGGACGATATCGCCTTTTTCAATTTGCGCCCGTGGAGGGCTTTGTGGGGAGGGGTTTACCATCGCTTCATATTCCTTTTTTATGGCGGCAATAAAATCATTCCATCCGTTTTTCCGGGCGCGGATGATATGGGGGCAGTTCTTACCATTCCAATCATGATGCTGCTTGATGTTAGATGTAGGGATACCGTACTTTTTCATCAGGTAGGCCGCAAGCTGCTGCGCATTCTTTTCGGCGGTTGTTCGGTTGCTTTCCGGGTTCTCGCAGATTTCAATTGCAATAGACTGCCGATTCCCTGTGCCACTTCCACCATCACCCGCATGCCATGCGTTTTCGGTTAAGGGTAAGAGTTGATAGATGTTTTTATCATCGACTACAAAATGATATCCAACCTCATTCACGCCGCGCCCCGCATAGATCGCGTGATTTTTTGCCCCGGCTCCTTTGCTGGCGTTGCCCGTATCGTGGATTGTGATGTACTTTGGCGACATCGGATGCGCCGGTCGGTTTTTGTTTCCCTTTGGGATGTACTGCTCTGTAATTTTTTAGCATGTTGATCGCTCCTTGTTGATAATATAATTGATAAGGCCACGCCGAAGATCGACGTGACCAATATCGCTAATATGATTGCAACCCCGATATAGATATGGGCCGCTGCTGCTTGGCTGTAGATCATGTAACCGCCTCCCAATAGCGCGAGGCTGTGCCCGGCACCATCATGCTGCTGGATGCAGATTGCAGGCATCGATAGATGTGCCCGTTGTAGCTGTAATACAGCCCCTCCGTAACCGACATTAGGTGACGGTATGGGATCGGGTTATTACGGTGCCCCTCCGCCCATTCGAGCGCGGCAATCGCGTCGAAGATCGCCATTGCGGCGGCGTCAACTTCTTCCTGCCGGTCAACTGTGGGCTTCGCATTGAGCAGTGCCTGTGCCGCGGCAACAGCGGCGTCAACGCCGGAAAAGTCCTTGTAATCAGATGGTGTATATTGCGCCACCATGCTGATGGCCATCTCCAGCATCTCGGTATCCGCATAGGAAACATCCGCATTATCTCGTGCTCTTACGCGCAGCAGATAATTACCGCCCACCGGCACTCGCTTGGGGGTTAATTGCACATCCTCAATGACAATCACACACGATCACCCCCGCAGTTGTCTTGTAAATCTCCGGCCCGATCGAGCAGGTTAGCAGCAGGTGGTGCCGTCCCGGCTTGTCTACGGTCAGCATAAACGTAAGTAAATTACCCTCTGACACCACGCAAGACCCCTGCCCGACAACCTCTCCATAAAAATCATGCAGCTCCCACGTAGCCGACTGCACCATTACCCGTGCAGCCGGATCACATCCATAGATGCGCACGCGCTGCTGCCTACGCTCGCCCGGCATCAGCCGGATTGTTGGCCCATCCATCTAACATCCCTCCCAATCTGCACAATATCCCGCGTCCCACGCCGCGTTGTATCCCGCATCCAGCCCAGCAGATAATCCCCATCCTGCCAGGCGATACGGATTCCGCCTGCATCCACCATCAGCAGGATGGTAGCGTAATAGGTGCTGTTGCCTGCCGCATCCCAGGCGGTCAGGGTGACGTAGTACGTGCCATCCTCCAGGTCTGGCGGCACCTCCGCCGTCCAGTAGCCATCCTCACTACGGGCAAACACAAGGGCATGGTTATCAGCCATGCCCTCAATGCGCGTAATCATATCAATCCTCCACCTTGACGCGGATCTCAAACGGTGCTCCAACGTGTACGCGGTCTGTCACGCCGATGACCTCAACAATGCGCGGCGGGATGGTATCCAGCGTAACGTTGCGGGTGATCTCGGCCTCAAGGCCGGTCGCGTCTACAACCTTAACTGTGATTACGTTGGATCCCTCTTGCATGTGGGAGGGATTGGCGCTGACCGCAAACGCACCCGTCTGGCCGTCCACTGTAACCGGCCCCTGGTCGTGCCCATTGACGGTGACAGTCAGGGTGACGGATGTCAGCTGATCATCGACGTGATGCCCGTAATCTGCACCGCCGCCTGGTTGGTTACAAGACCCTCCGCAGGCGAGGACAAACTAATGGTAGGCGCGGTGACTGCGATAGTGCAGGTGATTGACGCGGGGTCGGCGGCGTTGCCATCCTTGTCGGACACCGCCAGCGTGATGGCGGTACTGCCCTCCGGCAGCGGAGATTGGACGGCGTAAGAGAGATCATAGCCGCCCTCTACTGGTGTCAGGGTAAGCCCCGGCGCACCCTGTGTGATCTTGCTGCCGCCGTTGATGCGCAGGTCAAGAGTGGCAGGATCAATGCCGCTATCGTTGTCTCGCAGTTGGGCGGTGATGGTCGGGGTGCAGGTATTGATCCGGCTGTCCGCTGATGGGTAGGTGATCGTGACTGTGGGCTTGGTACTCTCGTAGACCTCCAATTGCAGCTGATCACCCCACGTCACGTCCTCCTGGTTGATCGTGGTCTCATTGCCCGCCTCGTCCGTGGCGATAATCTGCACGCCGTAGTAGCCGCCCGGCTCGTTGGCAGAGGATAAGGCGGGCGCGGTGCCCGCCAATACATAATACCCGTCCTCCGACAAGGTTAATGGATACGTCTGGCCGTCGATAACGGCCTTGATGGTTGCGATTGACATTGTTAGGCCTCCTTATATCAATTTGAGTAGTTTGCATGACCAGTCGGATACACTGGATGATGTGCTGCTGGCGGCAGAAATGTAGATTTTGCCCGGTTCGCCTCCACTTTGCCACGTCGACCACGGCATCGTTTTGACCATGTTATTAAACCCAACATCAAATTTCTCATCCGACGCGTCCCCGAAGTTAGCAGAAATCAGTAACGGTGCATGCCTTACACGCGCTATGATCTGTTTCGCGGCACTATCGTAGTCGCACGATATGTGGATGATGGCGGTATATGTTGCCCTGTATAGATCAGATCCGCCCGCATTAAAATTCCCGCAGGCGGAGAATAGATATGCCCCAGCGTCCAGTCCATAACATGCAAAATACACATATCCGCTGCCTGTTAGCTGGGTGGAGACATACGGCTGCATAGGTTTAAGCGCGCCACTAGCCCAATTGCTCCAATATCCATTTTGAGGGGTGTGTATGCAAGTATAGGTGATACCGCTGATTTGCGACGTAAAGCGTTGCATAATGGCCAGCGTTTGCCCCGTTTTAACGCTATGGTTGTACTCGGTTACCTCTAGCATCCCCGGTGACATCTCCGGGCAGTTATCTACGCTCATAGCGGTGGTTATGGTAGCAATATGGACACGTTGCCCCGGCGTGATGTAGTTGCGCAGATTATCATAATGCGGCACTGGGTCTGCCTGATCAACATATATGATATCCGTAAGCATTGACGGCACCGCCCCCACATCCGCCGCCGTGGGCATCTGCGCAAGCTTGCCGCTGCTGTCGAGAGTGGCGATGCCGGAGGGTTGGGCTACACTGTCGTCGATTTCCTTCAACTTTGTATCTATAAGATCAGCGTTTCCGTTAAAATCATCGACGTTATAATAATCACCTTGTCCGGGTTTTTTAGGTGCAAGTGTTCTGTTTCCGTCATTTGTAACCGCCTCGTTTCTAATCTGTTCATGAGTTTTTTCCGTAAGCTGATGGTGTGTAAATTGGATTAACTCCTCGTGCAGGACAAATAAAATGAGATAAGAATATTCCAAATGCGCAGGCTTTGTTTCTTCGATTGCCTGTGTTACATCGGATAAATTAGGCGGAACACCGATGGTGCTCAAAAATTTCACTTCAAACCGGTGTTCCGCTGGATATTCAAGGATATCTACTTCTCCGTTGTAAAAGCTTTCTATTGTGTTTTTAGCATTGCCTTTGTGACCGTGCCTCCGCCGCGCAATTTGCTCAAGATTCGTGTTCTTCTATAGGAGATATCTTTTTCTTTTTCTGGCGCAATCCCGACACTTTCTTCCCACAGAGGAAGAGCCCAAGTCGCTGTGTCTACAAAGCATTGTTCTAGTAATTCTTCCAGATCACTCATGGCATGATCCACCGCTTGCCCAAAGGCTTTCTCAATAGCGCAACTTCCTCGCTTGATGATAATAATTAGGCATCTTTTCAACCAGATTCATGTGAGATTCACCGTCCCCAAAACCGGCACTTGCTTTTTCTCAATTATAAGATTAGTAGTCTCCCCGTTTATTTTTAGGGTATTGTAATCCAGCACGCCTTCTATTCCGATGAGGATTGCGCCTACTGCGTTGATCGGTACTTCGTAAACTTTTAACTCTGGATCTTCAAAATAAATCTTTGTCAGATTGCTAAGAAAAGGCTGCATTTTTTGAATCAAAATTTCTTGAACTGTAGATAATTCTACAAGTCCATTTAGCTTGACAGATGCACTAATATTCACAGCAATCGGTTGGGCGCTTTCTACGGTGACCAGCGCGCCAATTGGACGCTCCTGTTCAATATGTGCCAGCGTGCTTTCTACAATTTCACTACTAACCGGCTCTTTATCCGGCCCAGCAATCAATATGCCAACTGTTCCTGGCCCATTTTCCAATGGCGTTGCCTTTGCGCCACCAACGCCGTCTACTTCAAGCGCCCACATGATGTAGTGATATGCGTTCCCCGATGTAGCTGGGCGCCTTCTTAATAGATTTAACCTCTCCATTAGCGCTTCATCCGATTCGTGGTCAATCCCCCCCGTAGCAGCCTCATTTGTCACGCTCATTAATCCCACAATCACTTGATACTGCTCTGTAATACTACCGGCGTCTACGTTATATTGGCTCCCCGGTTCGGTAGCCTCTGCCTGTGCCCTCGCTGCGCCATCCATAATTTTCACGTTTTCTATTGTTACAAATTCAAGTCCAGTTTTTGTTGTGAAAACACTGCCAATAGGCACAACTGCGCCATCCTCTCCGGTGAATTGTAAGACCACGCGACCTTTACGCCTTCTTTTCTAATAACGCCATATTCTCTAGCCCTTTTATCAATAAATTCGCCACTTGTCTCATCCACAAATGCGATGGGAATTAGGGCATTCATCGCCATGTAGAGGTTATAGATCGCGTTAGAGACCGGGGCTGTCAAATCGCTCACAAAGCTACCTTCCCTCGTATCAAGATTCGGTATCTTCGTAAGGATTTCTTCTCGGATATCATCCGGCGTCAAATCTTCATACATTGATACTCACCTCACCATTCCCATAAATCGTTGAGATCCTGCATGAGAGCTCCATTCTGCCATCCTCGAACGATGCCGCGACATCCGTCACTCCCGTAATATACGGATTACAAATCAGGCATTCTTCAAGATACCGTGCCGCCTCTGCCTCTTTCAGTTCTTTGGTATAAGGCTGGCCGATTAGTATTTCGATTTCGCAGCCGTATTCCTCTGAGTAGATTTCATATCGGTCCCTCTCCGTGCAGAGTGCACGCAGTACCCAACCGAGAACTGCCTCCTGGCCCTCTACGATAACAGGCGCGCCGTTTTTTAAAGATCGGCTTATTTTCGCGCAAATCCCATTTGACATCCCGATATAGCGGGTATTCTGGATCTGTCTCTGCTTCCTCCGTATTCGGCTGCACCATTGGAAATATATCCATTACACGCTCACCACCTTACAAATCACGACAAAGCGTTGATCTCCGTCGAGGCAGGCAAGGAGGACACGTTCGCCTACCGAAAAGGCATTAATACTCTCGTTTTTTTCTATTGAATCTCGATCCTGTGGCGTACCCATCACATTGATTTTTAATGGTGAAGCGCTGATAACTTCGCCGAGGCGAAAGGCTGGTGTGTTTTGCTCCTGTACAGTGTTCCTTATGAGTTCAAGCATGGATGCAAACGGGTTATCCTGCATAAACGCTTCCTCCTTTTATGTAGGCTTATTGACATAGCTCCATGAGCTTCCACTGCCTTCTGATTTTTTGTTGCTTGAACTTCCTGCCTTGCTTTTACTGGCCTTTTCAATGGCACCCGCATCTTTTTCATCCATGAGATTTTTGAAATTTAGAACAAGTTTGATATAATACTGCCCATTTTTCCAAGTGTGCGTGTCAGAATCAATGTAAAATAGGCCATAGATTCCGGTATATGGTTCTTGAACGACAACCGCATTTCCTGTGGTGCAACGAGTGTCCCCGATTCCGTTGACCGTTATCTTCTGTTCTAACGTCCCAGCATTCAATATCTCCTTGGCGCGGGCCTGTCCGTTGTCATCCTCTGATTGTTTAACGTATTCCTGCATCAATCCGTAAAGCTTCATAGCCTGTGCATTGTCCACATTGCGGACAAATTTATCATCCTTACTGTAGATTTTTACGCGCGTTACAACATTTTCCGCAGATTCCGAAATTGCGGAATCCATAAGATTTACGCCGCCTTCGATGATAATCGTGCTACTGTTAACGCCTTTTTCTTGTACCGAAAGTTTTCCGCCTTCAAATCGGATCTGATATTTTCTCCCAGTTGATTTGCTGGCAAGCGTATAGGCGCTTTGGATAATATCGTATAAATTTTTCCCCAAGAAGTTGCGCGATAAAGTAAAGCCCGTTCGTGCGATACTACCAGTCTGAATCCCATAGTCTGCGCAGACGCGGCGCGTGATCGTCTCAGGCGTTGTTCGCGTAAATTTATACGACGCGGTAATCTTTCTAAGATAGAAGCCTTATCAAAACAAGTGATGGTGATTTCGCTTTCATTCGTGCTTTTCTCTCTCCGAAAGATATAGCCATCAAAAATCCTTCCATTATGGTCAAACGCGACGGCATCCATCAGATCGCAGCGCACCTTTTCAATTGTGCGATCCGTGGGGGAGGAGAGGATCCCGAAACTTAGTGTTCGGGCACACGATTGATAGTCTCCGTTCCAGTCACCGTAGTGACATATTGCGTGACATCCGTCGCCTTCCCGCCACCCGTAATTGTGATCTTCATAGCTTTGATGCCTCCGGGATCTTGATGACCTGTCCAGCGTAGATGAGGTTTGCGTTTTTTATGCCGTTATATTTTGCAAGTTTATAGCAAAGAGTCGGTTCCTTGTAAAATCTATTGCAGATCCCCCACAAGGTATCACCACGCACCACCTTATAGCTGCGCACCGTCAATTTTTTAGCGGGTGCCGCCCTAGGTTTATTCTTTTTAACGGTTGTCGTGCGTAGCTTTTTAAGTTCCTTGCGCTCGCGTAAAGTCAGGGTTACTTTGATATCGTTCGTACCGTCATCTTCTCTGTATTCCAGATTTTCTAAATAGACAGGGAGGTTCGACTTTGTTCCTGAGATGATGTAACGTAGCTTGTGGCGGTTTGTTGTGCATTCCCAAAATTTATCAATATAATATTGCGGATTCGTGCGTGCTCCTGGAACCATTTCCGAGCGTTTTCGGCTCGGGAGAACAGCCTCGACTGTGATAGATGCAAGGGCGGTATATCCCGCAAGGCTGACATCGCCCAAGGCGTGGATATTTACTGTCTCAATTTTCATTCCGCGCTGCATCTGGTAAGATTCCGGCGTGATCGGTAAAGTAATCTCTTCAGTTTTTGTCTCATTTTTAAAAATAACCTTGCGCTCCACTTTATCACCCCGCCTGGATCGCCGCCTGTTGGCGGATCGCTCCTACTATCTGCTGCGTTAGCCTGTAAAAGTCCTGTTCCTCCCGTACCACAGGATTATTGATATTGATGATGTACCCCTGACTATCATCTCCTGCACGGGAGCGCTCGCAGTACGCACCTCTTCTCCCTCGTGCAGGAGGGCTGGGTACCCATCATATGGGACACGCAGTATTCCAATTGCCTTGGAATTAAAAGGCTTTTGGAAAGGGTTTCGGAGGGTCGGTCGATTCAAAGCGTTGTCCAGCACTTCAGTGGGATCTCCCAGTTTGCTATGCTCCGGCGTAACGTAGGAGGTGTAGCTTGCCCCTCTGGCAGACAAATATCCGCGGCTGAATTCTTGCCCATCTCGTAACCATAGTTCCAGTAGGTTTTATCCTGCTTCATAGAATTCTGGATACTACCTACAAGTCCTTTTTCGGCCTGTACCATTGTTTTATACCCTTCTGTATCCTTAAAAGCGTTTTCACCTTCGATCTGTGCTTCAGCCATAATGCGCCCCATTTCTGCGCCATTTTTCGTCGCTTTGGCCTTTTGATATGCATCGGATTGCATCGCGCTTTGCACGGCATCGCGCATCGCTTTCTCGCGCTCGTTTTCAAGCTCGCCTTCCATTGGCCGATTGATTTATAAGCTTCCTGCTGTTCCTTCGCCATTTCACCTCCGAGGTAATCAATCTGCTCCTGCATACCTTTCTTGCGCTCTTCATTGTATCCTTCGCCCATTGCGGCGTTCAAGTTCTCAGTCAGACCCTGCAATGTGCTTTGCATACCCTCAAACGACGTGCTTTGCAGTTGCATCGCACCTTCGTAAGCTTTTCCCATATAGTCGGAGATTGCTTTTGCAGCTTCCGCGCCAGGGATTAATCCTTTTGAGATTTTTTCGTACACTTCTCCTTTGCTGATGCCCCCAGCTTGTGCTAAGTAGCCTATTGCATCAACACCGCGCTCCTGAAGGATGTTGATATACTCCAGTGTGGTTTTCCCAGAAGATTTCATACGCCCGATCGCTGTTGCCACCATCTTCATATCTTCGGTATTCATGCCAAGCGCCGCGCCCGCGTCCCCGACTTTCGTAAGCTGCGGAATCATTTCTTTTTCATTGTAACCGTAGGTAAGCAGCGTTTTTGACATTGCCGTCAGATCGTCAAAAAGGAACGGCGTATAATCCGCCATTTTTTTCACCTCTGACAGATACGCTTTTGCCTTTCCATCATCTTTCATCATGGTGGAGAAGGCATCTGCGTTTTCTCACGACTTCCAGCCAGTTTAATTCCATTTTCTAGATCCTGTGCCTGCTGGGTCGTGACGGTTGTATATGCTTCCTGCACCGCGCTTTTATACGCTTCGTTTTTGTTGGAGAAGTCGTAAGTTGCGCTAGAAATAATGCCGGAAACTGCGCCTGCGGCTGCACCAACTGCTGCACCTTTCGCTCCTGCAACGCTTCCCATAGCCGCTCCCTGCGCGATGCTTGATAGTGTGGTTCCGAACATAGTTCCGGCTCTGTCTCCGAACGCGGATGAAATAACGCTTGTCGCTCCCTCTGACAAGGAGTTTCCGATCATTTGGGCAATGCCCGCTCCTGCAAGAGAAGATAAGATACTTTTTCCAGTATCTTCCGAGCCTTTGGAACCGATGACTTTTTTTAAACTTCCGGCGCGGTTATCCGCCTTACTGATGGCATCTGACATGGATTTAATTTCTTTGGCGGTTGATCTAGCTTCATCAGAAACAAGCTTTAAATTTCGTCTGGCATTTTCGTACTTATCGCTAGCAACCTGTGCGCCATTCTCTTTGATTCTTCGCCTGTTCTTTTGAACTCCTTTTGCGCGTCCTGCATGGCTTTTTTAAGGCTGTCTGTGTCCGATTTTAGCCTAGATTGTGCTTTATCCAGCGTATCTAGCTTTTTATACATTCCGTCGAGATCCTTCGTGAATGATTTGCTTGCTGACTGCATCTTAGTCACTGCATCTGAATACTTGTCCTTGACGCTCACCGCGATGCTGATATCTCGTCCCATGCTCTCACCCTTTACACGCCGCGTTCTTTTCATAAAACGCTCTGATAACAATTCGCCATCCTTCCGGGAGACGGTAAAAGTCCCACGGAAGGAGATTGTGATCCCGAAAAAGACAGAAGCTAAGTTGCATCTCTCTGTCCGTTTCTACTTTTTTTAATATCATCCACTATCCTGACTGTATCGGTTCGATATCCGGAAAGCTTTTCGATCTGAATAGAAATATCCTCGATTTCCCCCGGGCGAAGGATACTTTTGATTAGTTCGATTGGTGTTGGAGCGTCATGTGCTCGCATCAGTTCTTCGCTGCGCAGGTTCGGAGACACAACGCCTTCAAGAACAACATGCAGAGAAAAATCGCTCTGATCTTCTTTTTCTCGCAGCCGCGCCACCGTGTTGTATGGCAAGGAACGGATTTTGAAAACCACATCTTTTCCTAGTTCCTCACTGAGACTAAGCAGTTTGATTTCTTTTTCCGCCTGCTTGCGTGCGCCCATTCCAAGCAGTAGTTCCATTGTTTGATCCATTTCACTCACCTCACTGAGATTTTATCCAAGAACTTATAGTCTCCAAACGTAAATGCCGATTCCACTTTTCCGACAGCTCCAGCCTCCCAGTCAGCAAGCGTCACATCGTCGAAGGATACGTCATATAGAGCAACGCGCTCCGCACCATAAGCGTCTGGATCATCCAGTAGCGTTACGATTGTAAAACGCGGATCCTCGCCTTTTTTTGATTTTTTCAGAAATCAGGGATGCCATGCGCGAATTCGTCTTGTGCATCATGAGCGACCCTGTGTTTTCGATGCTCGTTGTTTTATGCCCCACTGTCATCACGCCAGCGCGTTTAATCTGCTCTTTTGAGAATTTTGATGAAGCTTTGAGCCCATATGCTTCTCCTACCTCTTCACCAGATAACCATACAGTTCCATGAGAACCATTGATCACCCGCTTATCGCTGTCCATGCCCTTTGCCATAATCATTACCCTCCTTAAATCGTAATTTCGATTGCAATATCCTCAATTGCGTCGAGAATATGGATAGATGCTTTCAAAAAGACGTGTGACCCTGTTGCGGCCTTTTTGATTTCATCTTCGCTCATGCTTTCAACGTCAACGCCATTCTCGCGAAGGTAGGCACGCTGCTTATCGATATCAATTTCCACCGTAGAGAAACCGGCTTGTAGGATGCTTCCTGCTCCATAACAGAGAAATAATTCTGGAGTGCCGTGATGAGGAGGCATTTGTTATCATAGCTGTTAGGATACTTGCCCTGATAGGTATCTTGAAGCGTGAGTTTCAGATCGGTTTTTATCTGGCTAATTGTATCTATAATTTTGATCTTTTTGTATGACACGCCTTGCCTTTCCGTCACAGTTTTGAGGCTGGTGACACCGCGCCCGATTTTGACCTTTTCTCCATCGTGCCAGATGATGAATTCCCCGTTATCCACAGCGGTATCCATCTCTGATCTTGTCATTCGCTTAACATCTTCGACCTCGGGTAGCGGCGCACTCATGCAGGAAATGGTAAGCGGCG
>ENA-OUNI01001023-OUNI01001023.1-human-gut-metagenome-genome-assembly--contig:-NODE-1023-length-11720-cov-9.758216_pt1 | contig 11720 bp, 9 predicted proteins | sample MGYA00242499_ERZ504580 | MGnify/ENA primary metagenome ERZ504580 (study PRJEB26092, sample SAMD00036315) | human gut metagenome | host: Homo sapiens | study: EMG produced TPA metagenomics assembly of... | reverse complement strand
CCCATTCCGATGAGGATGAAGTTCAGCAACCGATGCGCAGTGTCTGTGCGGCCAGCTCCAGCGTGATGCCGCCGAAGTTGTAGTAAGAGTAGCGCCGGCGTAGTCAAAGCTAAATTTGCGCACCATGGCAGAAGCAGCAGCACCATGGCCCCGGCCGCACACAGGCCGAACACCACCAGCCGTACCATGCGGTGCACAGCGCGGCTGGGTTGGCCATCTTTTGCCAGCCGGATGCTGGAAACTGCCAGCAGCAGCACATAGGCAAAGCAGTAGCCCACCACAAAATATAAGTACCAGCGCCGGGTGAGGATGATGCCCGCCGTGGCGGCGAAGATGAGCAGATAGCGGGGCAGGTCGATGCCGTCAAAGCGGTAGTCCAGTGTGAGCAGCATGAGCATGAAGGCAAAGATCAGCCCGAACCAGTCCGGCTGGCCCAGCACCGCCGACATGCGCACGAACGGAAGGTAGCGCACCACGAAAAGCCAATGAGGAAATACCAGAACCTGTTCTTTACCCGTAGCATCCGGCCCACCTTGACCGTCAGGCCCGCCAGCAGCACCAGCAGGCTGGGCAGTACGCTGAATACCTGACAGAATGCGTAGTCGTCGCCGGTCTTGCCGCTCAGGCAGAACGGGAACTCGGTGAACAGGGTGATGAAATTCGTATAGTCCTCGGTGATGGAATCGAGGAGAAACCGGAAGCCTGCGCCTGTGCTCTGGGCAAAGGCGGCTTCGGCATGATACTGCTTTAGAATGTAGTTTACGTAGTCCCAGTGGTAGAGGAAGGTGTGGCTGCCGAGAGTCCAGTAAAAGTAAAGCACGGCCGCTGCCCACAGGCCCACCAGCACCGCCTTGTGGAACAGGTCCAGCTCCACACCGGCCCGGCGCAGCACCAGCAGCGCCAGTGCAAACAGTGCTGCATTGCACCACAGGCTCACCAGCGGAAAAACAGGCTGCTGCCCGGTGCGGCAAGGCAAAATATTATAAGCGCCATCGCTCCGGCAGCAAGGCCCAGCCAGACCTTGCCAAGGACAGACAGACGGGAAACGATTCCACTCATCCCAAAAACCTCTCAGCTGCAGAATATCACAGCTACAGTATAGCAAGCAAAATCTGCACTGTCCAGCCGCTGTGCACGGAAAACAGCAAAATGTCCCGCCGCTTTGAACGCAGACGGGACATTTTGAAACGAATATTACTTGCTGGAATTGGCTGCGGCCTTTGTGCTTCGGGCAGCGCGGCGCTTTGCGTTCAGGGCTTTGTTGGCGCTGATGCGGGCCGCATCGGGGTTCGGGGCCTCCGGCGCAAGGCGCAGCAGGCAGCTGCCCATGGCAGGCAGGTCTACTGTAAGGGTATAGTCCCGACCAAACACACCGCCATCGGTGGTGTGAAGCTTTGTCTTGCGGCGGCCCTTCAGTGCACCGCCCCACTCGGGGGATTCGGTGTTCAGCACCTCCTCGGCACTGCAGGGAAAGCGCAGATACAGCGGGAACTTTTTGTGGGCGTGGTCCTGCGTGTTCATGATGCACAGCAGGTTTTCGCCCCGGCCCTTGCGCAGCCATGCGTACACGCCCTCGCTGCGGCTCTCGCAGGCCACCCACTCAAAGCAGTCGGGGTTGTACTCGCCATCGTAGAGGGCGGGTTCAGTGGAGTAGACCCGGCTCAGGTGGGCAAAGTATTTCTGGAACGCATCGTGGAAGGGGTATTTCAGCAGGTCCCAGTCCAGCTCGCGCTTTTCGTCCCACTCCCGGAAGTGTCCCATCTCGTTGCCCATGAAGTTCAGCTTCTTGCCCGGGTGCATGTACATATAAAAATAGAGGGTGCGCAGCTGGGCGCATTTTTCCGCATAGGTGCCCCACAGCTTATCAATGATGGTCTTTTTGCCGTGCACCACCTCATCGTGGCTCAGCGCCAGCAGATACAGCTCGTTGTAGAAGTAGTGCATGCTGAAAACGATCTTGCCGTAGGCATTCGGACGCTCGCCGAAGGGGGTGGCAAAATAGTCCAGCGTGTCGTGCATCCAGCCCATGTCCCACTTGTAGTCGAAGCCCACGCCGTCGTAGCGGGTGGGAGCTGTCACCTTGAGGAAGTTGGTGGAGTCCTCGGCGGTGTAGATGCCGGTGGGCCAGCGCTCGTTCAGGCCGTGGTTCAGGCTGCGCAGAAAGTTCACGGCACCCTCGTTCACGCCGCGGTTCGGGTCGCCCTGCCAGTACAGCGCGCGGGAGATGGCATCCATACGGATACCGTCGCAGTGGTATACGTCCATCCACAGGGCGGCAGCGCTGTTCAAAAAGCTGCACACCTCGCGGCGGTAGTAGTTGAAGTTGCAGGTGCCCCACTCGCTGTGGCCCACATCGCTGTCGTACTCGTAGAGGTGGGTGCCGTCAAACTTTGCCAGAGCGTCGGCGTTGGCGGCAAAGTGCACCGGCACAAAGTCCATGATGACGCCGATGCCCATGCGGTGGCAGGCGTTGACGAAGCCGGCAAACTGGGCGGGAGTGCCGTAGCGGCTGGTAACGGAAAAGTAACCGGTGGTCTGGTAGCCCCAGCTGCCATCGAAGGGATGTTCGGCCAGCGGCAGCAGCTCCACATGGGTAAAGTGATGGTCCAGCAGCCATGGGATCAGCTCCTTGGCCAGCTCCTCATAGTTGTACCAGCCGTCTGAGCCGTCCTCCTGCTTGCTGCCGGGCTTGTGCCGCCAGCTGCCAACATGCATCTCGTAGATGTTCAGCGGGCGGTTGCGGCATTTGTCGCGGCGCTCCATCCATGCACTGTCATCAAAATGAAAGTCCAGCTTTGCAAGACGGCTGGCCGTGCCCGGCCGCAGCTCGGTGGAAAATGCGTAGGGGTCGCTGCGCATCACCACACTGCCGTCGGCGCCATGCACCCGGTATTTATAAAGGTCGCCCTCTGCAAGGCCGGGGACGAATGCGCTCCACACGCCGGTATCGGCTTTTTCCATGGGCACGCCTGCCTCCCAGCCGTCGAAGCCGCCGCAGACTTCCACTGCCGTGGCACCGGGGGCCCACACTGCAAAGCGCCACCCTTCGATGCCGTTGTCGGAGCAGGGATGCGCACCAAGGATGCGGTAGGCATCAAAGCAGTCTCCATTGAAGAATTCACGGGGAATGGCGGGGTAATTCATGCAAAGATCTCCTTACATTCTATGATAGGCAGCGCCCGGCGGCACTGCATGTGACACAGGTGTTTGGGCAATATATCCAATAAAAACAAGACGAAATGGGGCATAGTGGCTGATATTCTTGTAGATTCTTGACAAAAATCGGCAAAAATTAACATATTTTACAGATTCTGTGCTATACTATTCCTGCCGCCGCAGTGGGCGGAGGCTGATTTTTTTGTATGGGAGCGGTATGAACAATGGCTTGGTATGACAACGCGGTATTTTATCACATCTATCCTCTGGGGCTGTGCGGCTGCGCACACGAGAACGATGGGCAGGCGGTGCCCGGCGCGTTTAATAAACTGAACGCATGGGCTGAGCACGCAGCGGACATCGGCTGCACGGCCATTTATATCGGCCCGCTGTTCGAGAGCGGTTCCCATGGCTACGACACCATCGATTACCGGCTGGTAGACCGCCGTCTTGGCACGAACGCAGAGTTCAAGGACTTTGTGGCCCGGTGCCATGCCCGGGGCCAGAAGGTGATCGTGGACGGCGTGTTCAACCATGTGGGCCGCGATTTCTTTGCGTTTCAGGACCTGAAGGCAAACCGCGAGAACGCCCGCTATAAGGACTGGTTCTGCGATGTGAATTTCTGGGGCAACAACGAGTACAACGACGGCTTTTCCTACGGAAACTGGGGCGGCTTCAATCTGCTGGTCAAGCTGAACCAGCGCAACCCGGAGGTGCAGAACTACCACTACGATACCATCCGCTTCTGGGTGGATGAATTTGACATTGACGGCATCCGTCTGGACGCAGCCGATGTGCTGGACTTTGACTTTATGCGCGGTCTGCGCCGCCTTGCCAACGAGGTAAAGCCAGAGTTCTGGCTCATGGGCGAGGTGATCCACGGCGATTACAGCCGCTGGGCAAACCCGGAGATGCTGCACTCGGTGACCAATTACGAGCTGCACAAGGGCCTGTGGAGCGGCCACAACGACCACAACTATTTCGAGATCGCCCACACCATGCGCCGTCTGCAGGGCCTGTGCCACGATACCCGGCTGTATCTGTTCTCGGACAACCACGATGTGGAGCGCCTTCCCAACAAGCTGCGCAACCGGGAGCACATCCGCCACATTGCAATTCTAGTATATACGCTTTGGGGCATTCCGTCCATCTATTATGGCTCAGAATTTGGCATTGAAGGCAAAAAAGAGTGGGGAAGCGATTGGCCGCTGCGCCCCTGCCTGGAACTTTCCGACTTCAAGGACGCTGAGACCACCAACCCTGTCACCAGCGTGTATGCCGCACTGGGCAGACTGAAGGCGGAGCTGCCGGAGCTGACCGACGGCGAGGTGAAAGAGCTGCAGCTCACCACCCAGTGCTATGCCTTTGCCCGGGTGCTGGATGGAAAGGCCTGCGTCGTGGTGCTGAACAACGGCGACAGTCCTGCACAGCTGGAATTCCAGCTGCCGGTGGAGGCATCCGCTGCAAAGGACCTGTTGGCCGACACGGTGGGCGCACAGCCCGTTTTGACCAGCATGGAGTGGGGCCGCATGAAAGTGCAGCTGCCCTCCAATTATGCTACCATCCTGCAGCTGGAAAAGTAAACGCATTCTTGCATGATCCGCCGTCTTTTGCTACAATAAGAGCATAATACCGTAAAGCGGAAAGGAAGCTTTGAAAACCATGAATGCAGCGCAGCGCAGAGAATCCATTCTGAAACGGCTCAGCGGGGCCGAAGCACCGGTCAGTGCCAGCGCACTGGCGGCTTTGCTGGGGGTCTCGCGCCAGATCGTGGTGGGGGATGTGGCTCTGCTGCGGGCAGGCGGTGCGCAGATCGATGCAACGCCCCGGGGCTATCAGCTGCACCCGGCGGAAAAAGGCTATACCGCCATTCTGGCCTGCGTGCACAGCACCGAGGACGAGATGCGCACCGAGCTGTACACCGTGGTGGATCAGGGCGGCATCGTGGTGGATGTGGCCGTGGAGAACAGCCTGTATGGCGAGCTGCGCGGCAACCTGAACCTTGCCAGCCGCTACGATGTGGACAACTTCATCCAGCAGGCCAAGGACACGCCGGAAGCACTTTTGAGCCGCATGACCGGCGGCGTGCATCTGCACACCCTGCACTGCCCGGATGCCGGGAGCTTTGAGCGCATCAAAAAAGAGCTGGAAGAAAAAGGCATCCTGTACCGCAAGGAGTGATGCGGATGGGGACAGACCCAGTATAAAAAAGGCTGAGGGCCTTGTCTATCCGCAAAACAGGAAAATGGTTGGATAATCAACGAAAAAGCAAAAGAGGTGGGTTTTCTGGATATTCGCATTGAAAAAACGGAGCGTGCCATCAAGCAGGCATTCATGGAGCTGCGGGCGCAGAAACCGCTGGAAAAGATCAAGGTCAAGGAACTGTGCGATCTGGCCTGCATCAATAAGTCCACCTTTTATGCGCATTATCAGGATATCTATGCGCTGGCCAACGCCATGGAGGACGAAATGGTGGAGGAGGTGGTGGAAAGCCTGCCACAGCTGACCGCCCGTGATGTAAGCGAGCGCACCGAGTGGCTGACCCGGGAAATGTTCCGGGCGTTTACTCGGAATCAGACCGAGATCGGCATTCTGTTTTCCGGCTCCCGTCAGGGACTGTTCATCAACCGCGTGGAAGCTGCAATGAGCAAATGCATCTCGGAGAGCGACCCCTCGTTTGATGCCGATGTGGTGCGTAAGATCGTGCTTTCCTTCTGCGTGCAGGGCTGCTACTACACCTTCACCAGCTACTGCGGCCAGATGGACGAAAAGCGGCTGGTGGCGCTGCTGGCGTCCATTGCCCGGGCGGCGCAAAAAATCAGGATGTAACACAACAATTTAGAATGCCCGCCGCGTGCGCTTTGGGCATGAATAGCGGAAAAATAATTTTAATAGAGCAATGCCGGGCGGTCTGCGGACCGCCCGGCATTGCATTTTCACAGATGGAGCTTGGACGGCAAGGGGCGGATGCCGCGCCTGCTTCCTATGGAAGCGGCGGCGCAGGGGGGGGAAGAGCCAGCCCTCTCAGCCTCGCTCCGCTCGGCAGCTCTCCCAAAGAGAGAGCCCTTGGCATGGCGGCAAGGCTTCCAGTTTCGCCAGAGCCTCTCCCTTTGGGAGAGGTGTCACCGCAGGTGACGGAGAGGGTTCCCTCTCGTGAAAAAGTAGATCGAAATCCGCAGATTTTCCCGATCTACAAATTATAGAATATTCTTTCCGCTATTCATGCGCAAAGCAAAGCGGAGCGCATTCAAAATGGTCTGGCGTTACACGCCGGAAGCACCGTAGTTTGCCAGCACGCGGGCAGAGGGGTCGTTGACGTTGCAGTTCGGCCATGCCTTGTTGGGCATCCAGAAGCCCACGATGGTGCGGCTCTGGTCGTGGTAGTACTTCTCGAAAATTTCACGGTAAAACAGGCTTTCCTTGGTGAACGGCATGCAGTGGGCCGAATAGTTTGCCCGGCGCAGCTGGAACTCCTCGTCGGTGTAAAGGCTCTCGGCATACTCCTTGATATCGTCCACCATGCTGTGGCCTACAGCATCCGAGAAGGCGGCCTTTTCGCGCCACAGGATCTCCGGCGGCAGCCAATCACCCTCAAAGGCCTTGCGCAGCAGATACTTGCCCTTGCCGTAGCTGTTCAGCTTCTTTTCCGGGTCAATGGCCATGACGTAACGCACAAAATCCAGATCACCAAAGGGCACGCGGGCCTCGATGCTGTTGGAGGAGATGCAGCGGTCGGCGCGCAGCACATCGTACATGTACAGCTCACGGATGCGCTTCTGGCTCTCCTGCTGGAAGGCATCGGCGGTGGGGGCGTAGTCGGTGTACTTGTAGCCGAACAGCTCATCGGAAATCTCGCCGGTCAGCAGCACGCGGACATCGGTCTGCTCGTGGATGGCCTTGCACAGCAGGTACATGCCCATGCTGGCGCGGATGGTGGTGATGTCCCAGGTGCCCAGCAGGCGGATGACCTCTTCCAGACTGTTGATGACCATATCCCGGTTGATGATGATCTCGTGGTGCTCGCTGCCCAGATATTCTGCGGTCTGGCGCGCATATTTCAGATCAATGGCATCGGTGTCCATGCCAATGGCAAAGGTGCGGATGGGCTTGCCAAGCTTCTTGGCGGCAATGGAGCACACCAGCGAGGAATCCAGACCGCCGGAGAGCAGGAAGCCCACAGGGGCATCTGCGTCCAGACGCTTCTCTACGCCTGCGATCAGCTTTTCGCGGATGTTCCGCAGCACGGTGTCCATGTCGTCCTGCATGGGGGCGGGCACATCGGCAATGTCCTCATAGCGGACGAAGCGGCCATCGCAGTAGTAACTGCCGATGGGGAAGGGACGGATGTCGTCGCACCAGCCAATGAGGTTCTGCATCTCGGAGGCGAATGCGATCTGGTGGCTGGACTTGGAGTAGCCGTAGAACAGCGGACGGATGCCGATAGGGTCGCGGGCGGCGATGAGCCGGTCCTTGCGGGAATCGTACATGATAAGCGCGAACTCGGAGTCCATGTGGCGGAACATATCCAGACCGTACTCATAGTACAGCGGCAGCAGGATCTCGCAGTCGCAGTCGGACTGGAACTTGTAGCCGCGGCGCTTGAGGATCTCTTTCTCAAAGCGGAAGCCGTACAGCTCGCCGTTGCACACCACACAGTCGGCACCGCGGTAGAACGGCTGCATGCCTTCCGGCGTCAGGCCCATGATGGCAAGGCGGCCAAAGCCCATCAGACCGAAAGGCCCTTCCACCACACGTTGGTCGTCCGGGCCGCGCATGACCGTGCGCAGCAGGTATTCCTTGAATTTGGCGGCACTCAGATCGTGCCCGGTATAGCCCATAACACAACACATATTTCTTACCCCTCTTTTTAAATAAAAAATACGGCAGCTCATTCATCCCAATCGCTAGGACGAATATGCTGCCGTATCCGTGGTGCCACCTAAATTACCGGCATAAAACCATGCCAGTCACTTTTGTGCGCTCTCCCCGTTGAAAGCACTGCCGCGATAACGAGCGACGCACGTCTGCCCTTACTGCTGCACAAACAGGTTCAGGGGGAAGCTCACGGGTGTTCGTTCGGGCTTCGTCCTCTGCGCGGCTCCCAGCTGCCCGCACTCTCTGAAAGAGGACATTGAAACCTTACTTTTCCCGGTCAACGCTTTTTCTTGCATGCATTGTATCACGGCTTTTTGTCCGTGTCAACACAGCAGGCGCATTTTTGTGCGGTTTGACCATCAGAGTCGGACTGTTCCTCTTTTGGGGCGCAGTGGCGGCACAAACCATACAGAACGCTGCCCTCGCACTGCAGTGTAAAGCCATGCTCTGCCATCAGGTGGGCGCGCACCTCGTCCATGAAGTGGCAGTCCAGATGATAGATGCGCCCGCACTGCACGCATTTGAGGTGCAGATGCTCCCGGCAGTGGCGGCCCTCGTCCACGTACTGGAACACAGCTTTTTCGCCCTTGTCGGAACGTATTTCATGATGCGCTGCTCCCCGGCCAGCTTGTCCAGATAGCGGTATACCGTGGTGGGATTGGGGCTTGCGCCCTGCTCTTCCAGATGCTCCAGAATGTTGGAAGCACTCACCGCGTGCTGCCGGTTGTTGATGAGATAATCTAAAATCAGTTGACGGGTCTTGGTATTGTAGCCGTCGCTTCGTGCCATAAGAGAGATCCACACCCTTTTCAATATTTTTTACATTGTAGCATATTTTTGCATTGGATGCAAGAACCGGGCCAAAAGAAGCGGCATTGGCTACAAGCACAAAAAAACTTGTTGATTTTGGCAAAAATGAGACATATAAATTAGATAAAACATAAAACGCGCTAAAGTTCACAAAAAAGTATTGTAATAATTGCCCTATTATGAAATAATAGAACTGGAATACTACTTGGATTGCAGCAAGAATACAAGATGCTTTGAAGTTAGAAAGCATGCGCCCCAGAGTATTATAGGAGAAGAACCTTTTTCTTTGCAAGGGAAAAGGGAATAGGAGTTGTGCAGAACATGAAAGAAATGGAGTCGCAGACCAAACCGAGCCTGAAGCTGCAGGCATACCAGTACCTTAAGACCAAGATCCTGAACTGCGAGTACCGGCCCAACGAGTTTTTGAACGAGCAGAAGCTTTGTGCCGAGATGGGCAACATCAGCCGCACCCCCATGCGGGATGCTCTTGGCCGCTTGGAGCAGGAAGGCCTGATCACCATTCTGCAAGAAGGGCCTGATGGTTTCCGGCATCACCGAGGAGGACGTGCACAGCATGTTCGAGATGCGCCTGCTGGTGGAACCTTACGCCCTGCGTACTTATGGCAGCGGCATCCCGCGGGAACAGCTGGAGACATTTGCCGAGTTGATGCATCACCCGGACAGCATCACCGACTTCTGCGAGTCGGACGATGAGTTCCACGAACTGCTCATGAGCACTTTGCCCAACAAGTACCTGCGTTCGGCGTATGACCGCATCACCGGTCTGAACACCCGCTTCCGCATCATGACCGGCAAGGTGAGCATGATCAATCAGGAGCAGACCTGTGACGAACATCTGGAAATTCTGGATGCCGCTCTGGCCGACAACTGGGACAGTGCTGCAGATTCCCTGCAGCACCATCTGGAGCTGGCCCGCGATAAGGCTGAAAGCGTGATCAAGGTCATCCGGCTGTGGTAAAAACTGCATAAAAAAGACCGTTGCACGAAAAACGTGTGACGGTCTTTTTGTTATGAAACTCCCCCAGCCGCCTGCGGCGACAGCCCCTCAGAGATGGGGACTTAAAGCCTCCCTCTTTGAGGGAGGTGGCATCGCGCAGCGATGACGAAAGGAGTTACAGTGCGTCCAGCTCCTTTTGCAGCTGTGCCAGAGAATCGCGGATGGGAAGCTTCTGCGGGCAGACGGCTTCGCACTTACCGCAGCGCACACAGTGCAGGGCCTTTTCGCTGTCCGGGAAGCAGGTGGTCCACTGGGCTTTGATGGCGTCTTTCTGGCCGAACATGCCCAGCTTGTTCCAGATGCTGAAATTGTCCGGGATGTCCACCCCCATGGGGCAGGGCATACAGTACCGGCAGCCGGTGCAGCCAATCTTGATGCGGCGGTGCAGCTCGTTGGCTACGCTTTCCACAGCGGCATTCTCGGCGGGGGAAAGCGGTTCAAAATGGCCAAAGGTGGCAAGGTTGTCGGTCAGCTGATCCTCAGCACTCATGCCGGAGAGGATCACATGCACATTTTTGTGGCTGCCCACCCAGCGCAGCGCCCAGGAGGCATCGGTGGCATCCGGACGCAGGGCGTGCAGCGGTGCGGCGGCGTCTGCAGGCAGGGATGCCAGCGTGCCGCCCTTGATGGGCTCCATGATGATAAGCGGCACGCTGCATTCTTCGGTCAGCTGATAGCCCCGGTCACCGGAGATCTCCTCGGCACGGTCGTCCCGGTCCAGATAATTGTATTGCAGCTGGCAGAAATCCCACGGCTGGTCGCGCAGAATATACTCAAATCCGGCAGAGTTGTCATGGCAGGAAAACCCAAAGTTCCGGATGCGTCCTGCGGCCTTCTGCTGCCATAGCCAGTCCACAAGGCCCATGGCTTTTGCCTTTTCGTACCGGGCCTTGTGCAGGGAGTGCAGCAGGTAGAAGTCGATGTAGTCCACGCCCAGCCGCTGCAGTTGCTCTTCAAAAATGCGCTTGGCATCGTCCAAGCTTTTGCATTTCCACAGCGGCATTTTGGTGGCAAGATAAAAGCTGCTGCGGTCCCATTTGGCGATCACGCGGCCCACAAACGGCTCACTCTGGCCGTTATGATAGGGATAGGCAGTATCGAAGTAGTTGACACCGGCGGCCTTAGCGGTGTTCAGCAAAGCTTCGGCGCGCTCTTCGTCAATGGTGCCGTCGGCTTTGGTGGGAAAACGCATACAGCCGTAACCCAAAAGGGAAGTGCGGATGTTGTTTTTGTTCCAGTTGCGGTGTTCCATAAACTCTCTTTTTGCGGCAGAGGGGACAAAGGCTCTGCCGTTCCTCCTGTTGAGAACAGTATAGCATAGTTTTTGAATGCAGAAAAGGCGAATTGCATTTGGATCACGGGCTCGCCCTCTCAGCTCACTTTGTTCGGCAGCTCTCCCGCACACTTTGCACTTGAGCCGGAAACTTTGCCGCCATGCCAAGGCCTCTCCCTTTGGGAGAGGTGGCATTGCGTCAGCAATGACGGAGAGGGCGAGGCTGCTAATAATTTTGCACAACAAAAAAGATGCCCGCACCTTTCGGTACGGGCACCTCATTGTTCAAGAATGAACGACTCTCAGAAGAGGTTCAATTACTTGACCTCGACCTTAGCGCCAGCCTCGGTCAGCTTCTTCTGGATGTCCTCAGCCTCAGCCTTGGAGACCTTCTCCTTGACAGCCTTGGGAGCGCCATCGACGATAGCCTTAGCTTCCTTCAGGCCCAGACCGGTGATCTCCTTCACCAGCTTGATGACCTGCATCTTGGTAGCGCCAGCCTCAGCCAGGATGACGTCGAACTCGGTCTTCTCTTCCTCAGCGCAGCAGCAGCGCCAGCAGCAGCCGGGAGCAGCAGCAGCAACAGCG
>ENA-OUNI01001022-OUNI01001022.1-human-gut-metagenome-genome-assembly--contig:-NODE-1022-length-11722-cov-1.970160_pt1 | contig 11722 bp, 17 predicted proteins | sample MGYA00242499_ERZ504580 | MGnify/ENA primary metagenome ERZ504580 (study PRJEB26092, sample SAMD00036315) | human gut metagenome | host: Homo sapiens | study: EMG produced TPA metagenomics assembly of... | reverse complement strand
ATAAGACCTGCCAATCACACATTGCCCAAGAACAACGCACCGTAGAACAGATGACTCCGCCTCTATTGCCGCAGGAAAGAAGGCAACAAGGAACTCTGCCCGCAATGTCTCGAATTGCTGGAGTACGCACGAACGCGCCTGTCGCGCTGCCCGTTCGGAGAGAATAAAACAACTTGCAGACTATGCCCCGTACATTGCTACAAGCCGGAGATGAAGAAGCGGATGCAGGAAGTCATGCGATATGCCGGACCGCGCATGCTGCTCTATCATCCGCCGCAGCGTGCAGGCATTTATGGAAAGAGCGTATATATCAATATTTCACCAGACGTTTCGGAGTCCCGTGCCAGGAACAGCATAAGCAGTAAACCTCTTCCAGGTCATACCCTTCTAAAGAAGCTGCCGGATCTTTCGGTACGACCTCGCCTTTGTCCGACACATATACGGGCAAACGCTCTCCCTGCCCGTTCAAGACATAAAATGCCCCCACCTTGCATTGGGGGCACACCATTTTGCGCATAATCAGTTGAAATAATATAAAAATACAGCAATACCTTCAAGCGCTTTCTTCTTCTCGCCCTGAATCTCAATGGCAAACTTTATTTCCGCCTTTGCCACACCGCGCAGGTTTGCCAACGAATGCAGAGAAGCCACCAGACGGATGCTCTGTCCGGAAAGTACAGCCTGACCGAACTTCATCTTATCCATTCCGTAGTTAATCATCATCTTCAGGTTATTTACCTCGATAATCTGATTCCACAGATGAGGCAACATGGAGAGGGTGAGATAACCGTGTGCAATGGTACTCTTAAAAGGACTTTCGGTCTTGGCGCGTTCTGTGTCAATGTGAATCCACTGATGGTCCAGCGTTGCGTCGGCAAAGAGATTGATGCGTTCCTGCGTAAGTTCCACATACTCCGAAACACCGATTTGCTGACCTACCAGCTTTTCAAATCCTCGTACGAATTGATAATAACTTTTTCCATATATTTTTTGTTTTGTTGGGTAAATGCGTTGTAAACGGTAACAAAGATACCGCTTATCTCCGAATAAATTACAAGCGAATCATTAAAAAGCCATATTTTTCCGGTTGTTGTTACGGTAATTACTCTCATTATTACCCGTATCATTCTTCAAAATAGCATGCAAATTCACGCTCTCTTATCAATAACTGGCATCACGGTTTCACAGGCCAAGACAAAGATAAGTTCAACAAAATCATTATTGTACCGCTTTTAATAAAACATCCGCTCCCTATTTCTTTCCATTTCTGCGAATTATATCTATTTTTGTATGCGCATATAATATAAACAACCCTAAACATCCATGTATGGACGCTGAAAAGGATTACAACCTGCTGTCAGAAATAATGCACAACGCCAATATAGCTGGTGGAAAGCCGATATACAAGATGCCGATTATATATACTACGGTCCCATCGCCAGCCTGTTAGGATTGGAAGAAGGCGGTTGTATCAGTTTTGAAAATTTCAACAAGCGCATACTGAGAGAGGAACAGCCGCATACTACCGTCCGTTCCTTCGACAACATACAACAGACGAATGAAACCGTCTATCTGCTTGATACCGTCAAAGGACCGACATGGGTCCGCAGCAAAATCTGTATGCAAAAAACCGATGAAAACGGAAAGACCAAGATTTACGGCATAGCCGAAATACAGGACGGTCCTTATATGTCGTCCGCCACACAGATGTTGCGACAACGCGAACAACTCTTGCACAACATCTATAAGCATCTTCCGGTAGGCATTGAAGTCTACAATACAGACGGAGTATTGACAGACCTCAACGATAAGGAATTGGAAGTGTTTCATCTGCAACAAAAAGAAGACTTGCTGGGTATCAATATATTTGATAACCCTATCTTCCCGAAAGAGATGAAAGAGAAACTGAAAAAATATGAAGACGCCGATTTCACATTCCGCTACGACTTCTCGAAAGTAGGTTCTTACTACAATCCGCAAACCAGGACCGGTACAATAGACCTCGTAACTAAAGTAACCACGCTGTACGACGAGAACCACACCCCCGCCAACTACCTGTTGATTAATGCCGATAAGACCGAAACCACCGTAGCCTACAACAAGATACAGGAATTCGAAAGTTTCTTCGACTGATAGGTAACTATGCCAAAGTAGGATACGCACACTACGACTTACTCACCCGGCAAGGAGATGCCCAACACACTGGTACATCAATATCGGCGAACAAGAAGGAACTCCTCTGTCCCGAATCATCGGAGTGTACAGACATATCCATCCCGAAGACCGGCGCGCCATGCTCGGTTTCCTGAACAATGCAGCAAAAGGTATGGAAGACAAGTTCAATAAAGAAGTACGTGTTCTCAGAGAAGACGGCAGCTACACTTGGACACATGTCAACCTGATAGTGAAAACCTACGCTCCCGAACGGAACAGTATCGAACTAATCTGTATCAACTACGACATTACCCGGCTCAAAGCCACGGAAGCCATGCTGACAGATGCCAAAGAAAAAGCCGAAGAGTCAGACCGCCTGAAATCGGCCTTTCTTGCCAACATGAGTCACGAAATACGTACACCGCTGAATGCTATTATCGGCTTTTCCAGCCTCCTGCCCCATATAGAAGATGCTGAGGAACGCAACCATTACATCTCCCTGATAAACCACAACAACGAATTGCTGCTGAACATCATCAACGATGTACTGGATTTATCGAAGATAGAAGCCGGGCACATAGAGTTGGCCCCGGTCTGGTGCAACCTCTCCGACCTGATAGATGAAAGTTGCACCGAATGCCAGCCAACGTACCTGAAGGCGTAACGCTCAAGAAACGCTACCCGGCAACTCCCAACCTGATAAAGCAAGATCCGATGCGCATCAAGCAGGTTTTGAGCAACCTCATATCGAACGCACTGAAAAATACCGTACAGGGCTATGTCGAAATTTCGTACGAGATGACACCTTCCGAAACAAGAATAAGCGTTTCCGACACAGGGCGCGGAATCCCTGAGGAAAAGCTCGGCATAATATTTGAACGGTTCGAAAAAGCTGATACTTTCATTCAGGGAGCCGGATTGGGCTTGCCTATCTGCAGGTCTATCATGGAACATATGAACGAACAATCGAAGTAACCTCCACCGTAAATAAAGGTAGCACGTTCACAGTAGTGTTTCCTTGCCAAGTACGGCCAATGGAATAAAGAATAGAAAATATGATTATACAGAAAGAATTTACCCTTACCCCCCATCGACGCGGGTTCCATCTGATTACGGAAGAAATAGTACGTAACTTACCACAGTTGCCTCCGACCGGACTATTGCACTTGTTTATCAAACACACAAGTGCCGCACTAACCATCAACGAGAACGCCGATCCGGATGTACAGACAGATATGGAAGCTATCTTCAACAACCTTGTCAAGGAGCGTGAGCCTTACTACGAACATACCTGCGAGGGTGACGACGATATGCCGGCGCATGCCAAATCTACCATTGTAGGAGCAGAACTGACCATCCCCATCACCAATGGACGGATGAATATGGGCATCTGGCAGGGTATTTATCTTTGTGAATTCCGCAACCGTGGCGGAGGAAGAAAAATCGTAGCAACCATTATCGGATAATCTCTTCCCATGAAAAAAGCTATCATCATAGGAGCCACCTCAGGCATCGGACAGGAAGTAGCCGGAATACTCGTGCAACAAGGCTGGCGCATAGGCATTGCCGGCAGACGCGAAGAAGTCCTGCGAAGCATGCAGCAAGCCAATCCCCAACAGATAGAGATACAGCATCTTGATGTGACAAAGGAAAATGCCGTATTACACCTTACAGACTGATAGACCGATTAGGCGGCATGGATTTATTTTTCCTCAGCTCCGGCGTAGGTTATCAGAACAGGAACCTGGAACCTGAAATAGAACTGAATACCGCACGTACCAATGTCGAAGGCTTTATCCGAATGGTAACCGCAGCTTTCGATTATTTCAAAAAGACAAAAAAAGGACATATCGCTGTAATCAGTTCCATAGCAGGTACCAAGGGATTGGGAGTCGCACCCGCCTACTCCGCCACCAAACGGTTTCAGAATACATACATCGATGCTTTGGCACAACTCGCACGGATGCAGCATCTTAACATCCGCTTCACCGACATCCGTCCGGGGTTCGTAGCAACGGATTTACTGCGAAACGGCAAGTATCCGATGCTGATGCATGCCGATAAAGTGGCGGAATATATCGTCCGGGCGTTGAAACACAAAAAACGAGTGACAGTAATTGACGGACGCTATCGTCTATTGGTATTCTTCTGGCGAATGATTCCACGTTGGCTGTGGGAACGGTTGCCGATAAAGAATTGATTTCGTATCTTCACGCCCAAAAAGCAAAAACAACCAAGATGAAAAGAAAGTCCGGATATATGATACTCACAGTCACTGCCGCCTTGTGCATAGGCACTTCACTGCCTTTTCTCCTTGGCAGCAGTGTACTGAATCCTGAAAGACAGTCGGTTAAATCGGAAATACCTTACTGCGTCACCTCTCCTACCGTACCCGCCAAGATTGCCTTTGCCGGGCAGGAAGTAGACTTGTTACGCTACGACCACCGCGAGCGCATGGACCGTGAACTGATGTCGTTTACTTATATGCATTCTACCACAATGCTCACCATAAAGCGTGCCAACCGTTATTTTCCTATTATAGAACCTATACTAAAGGCAAATGGCATACCGGATGATTTCAAATACCTTGCCGTTATAGAAAGCGCACTTAACCCACTTGCCAAATCGCCCGCCGGCGCTGCCGGAATGTGGCAGTTCATGCCCGGTACAGGGCGCGAGTTCGGTCTGGAAGTAAACGACAACATCGATGAACGCTATCATGTGGAAAAAGAGACGAAAGCCGCTTGTAAATATCTGAAAGAAGCCTATGCCAAATACAATAACTGGCTTTGCGTGGCTGCTGCCTACAATGCCGGTCAGGGACGTATCTCCACACAGTTACAAAAGCAAATGGTGAGTCAGGCAGCAGACCTTTGGTTGGTAGAAGAAACCTCACGTTATATGTTCCGCTTGCTGGCAGCAAAAGCTGTTATCAGCAACCCGCAACAATACGGTTTTTTGATGAAACGTGAACACCTATATCCGGCTATCCCTTACACCGAAGTGAAAGTCACCACGGGAATAGCCAATCTGGCACAATTCGCCAAAGATAAAGGAATCACTTATGCCCAGCTGAAAGATGCCAATCCCTGGCTGCGCGACACTTCACTAATGAACAAAAGCAGACGTACATACATTCTGAAGATACCGACACAAGCCGGAATGCACTATAACCCGCATAAAACTGTTCCGCACAACAAGAACTGGGTAATAAACTAAATACTAAGTCTGCTTCTCGGTCAAATACTTCCAATATCGCACAGGCATGTCTTGCCTGTGCTTGCGGGGATTCAGCCTTTCCTTGATACAGATTGCCTTGAAATAAGTTTTCCAAAGTTGCTGAAAGAGCTTTTCATCCTTATCCATAAGGCTCTCATCCAGTATTCCTGTCACAAGATGTCCTTCCCGGCTATCTTCCTCAAAAACAACGTTCCGCACCTCTTTTAAATCGTAATAATAACCATAAGCACGCTTGATGTCGTATATCAACCAACATTGGTCGGCAAAACGGTCTTTAAAATGCCCGGTTATCAAGGGAAGTACATTCTTCTCCGGTTCTACCGCCGCAAAATAAGTGCCATCTGCTGCTTTCTGAAAACGGACAAACTGCAACATCCGTATCCGTTCCCAATCCACCCGCTTCCACATACGCGAAAATTCCAAAATATCAGGGTCTGCAAAGTTCGTTTCAATGGAACGGGAAGCATCTATTGCCTTGCGGATATAACGGAACAAAAGCGATGCAGTTTCCGGCTCTTCCGCCAACCAGCACTGCGTAAGACAAGACAAGGCAGATGCAGAAAGTTTTTTCTGCAAGCCACGCCAAACCCTCCCCGCTTTCTCTTCATCCGATACTACAGTAAAAGCCTCGTCATAGAACAGAGGAAGCGGCTCCCCTTCCGCCAGCAAAGCATCCGGAAAAGTACGACGGGAATAGGCTTCAAAAACAGAAGTCAGCAATCCCTCAAATGTATTATCGAATATAAACAGAGTCATTTTCTTCGTCTCCAAAATCAAGAATCAGCTGCCTGTCGTCATATTTCTTTCTGGGTTTCTGCACCAGCAAGTTACGTACTCTCTGCGGAGTCATTTCATTGACCGTGCGTACTGGCAGTTCGCTGCACGTAATAAAGTACTGCGCCTTCTTCATCACCACACCGATCTTCTTCAGTTGATAAAATCCCAATTTGGAGAAACGGCGGGAAGCGACTATCAGACGAGCCGATTTCACACCGATACCCGGTACACGGAGTATCATCTCATAATCCGCCTTATTGACGTCAACGGGAAACTGTTCGGGATGCCGCAACGCCCACGATAGCTTCGGGTCTATCTCCAGATCCAAATCCGGAAAGGTGTCATCCACAATCTCATCTACTTTGACTGATAGAAACGTAGCAGCCAGTCTGCCTGATAGAGCCGGTTCTCACGTACCAAAGGCGGCTGTTTCAAAGCCGGCAGACGCTTGTCGTACGTGTTCACCGAGATATATCCGGAATAATAGACGCGCCGCATCGTAGGACGCTGATAAAGAGCCGATGAAAGAAAAAGAATATCCTTGTCCGTCTCGGCAGTAGCACCTACAATCATCTGCGTGCTCTGTCCTGCCGGGGCAAAACGGGGTGCATAGCGGTATTTCCTGCGCTCTTCCGCACTCTCCAAAACACCTTGCTGAATATAACGCATCGGAGCAAATACGCTTTCATGGTCTTTTTCCGGAGCAAGCAGCCTGAGGTTTTCTTCTTTGGGAATTTCCACATTGACACTCAGACGGTCGGCATACAGCCCCGCCTCATTCACCAACTCACGACTGGCTCCGGGAATGCTCTTCAAATGGATATAACCGTTGAAACGATGGATAGTACGAAGGTCTTTGGCTACACGCACCAGCCGTTCCATCGTATAATCGGGATTGCGCACCACTCCGCTACTCAGAAAAAGGCCTTCAATATAATTGCGGCGGTAGAACTCCATTGTCAGGTCCACAAGTTCGCTGACGGAAAGAGTGGCACGAGGCAAATCATTACTGCGACGGTTAATGCAATAAGCGCAATCGTATATGCAATAGTTTGTCAGCATCACCTTCAGCAACGAAATGCACCGCCCGTCTTCTGCAAAGCTGTGGCAGATGCCCCATCCGCCCACGGTATTGCCCAGCATGCCTGCCTTGTTGGAACGTACAGTGCCACTGGACGAGCAAGAGACATCGTACTTTGCCGACTCTGCCAATATCTTCAACTTATTTAGTACATTTTCGTTCATACCCTGTGCCAAAAGTAATAATAAAACTTCTATTTAAAAGCAAAAGGCCAAGCAATTAATATATTAAAATCGTTGAGGAATATCATAAAAATACGACTTATTTATACAAAACAGCCATTATGCATAAAATAAAAAAGACCGCCGAACGGCAGTCTTTCACAGCATTAAATCTGCGTTTTCTCTTACTTTTTAGAATCTTCCAAAGATGCTTTGCGGAATTCTTTCATTGTCTTTTCGATTTCCAAAGAAGCCTTACGTGCACGAGTACCGGCTGCCTTGTTACCGTTTTCCAACTGAGCTTTTGCATCTTTTTCGAATGCTGCATACAATTCTGCAACTTTTTCAACTAATTCTTTCATAATCCTTTTTTAATTACTTCGTTAATAATGTCCGACAAAAATACATTCTTTCTTGAAATAAATGCAGAAAAACGATATTTTTTTGAAATAATACGCAAAATCGGCATTTAAAAAGGCTTATACGTGTTTTTATCTATTTTTGCAGACATGAAAACGCTTACTGATACCCAATATATACATGCTCTCATAGCCGAAGGAGAGCACCAACAACAAGATTTTAAGTTCGAAATATCTGATGCGCGAAAAATTGCCAAGACGCTTTCTGCCTTTTCAAATACGGACGGCGGACGGCTTCTCATCGGCGTAAAGGATAATGGTAAGATTGCCGGAGTGCGTTCCGATGAAGAACAATATATGATAGAGGCAGCAGCCCGGTTATACTGCCGACCGGAAGTGAGTTACAGCACACAGACCTATCAGGTAGAAGGCCGCAGCGTATTGCTGGTGCAAATCGATGAAAGCGACCGCAAACCGGTATATGCCAAGGACGAAGCCGGCAAATATCTTGCCTATCTGCGCATCAAGGACGAGAACATACTTGCCACCCCGGTACATCTGCGTATCTGGCAACAAAGCGAAAGTCCTCAAGGAGAATTGATGGAATATACCGAACGGGAGCAGCTACTGCTTGATTTACTGGAACAAAACGACCGGTTGTCACTGAACCGTTATTGCCGTCTGGCACGTCTGTCACGCCGTGCTGCAGAGCATCTGCTTGCCAACTCATCCGTTATGACATTGTGGAACCCGTATTCGAAGCATAAGTTTCACTTCAAGCTGAAATAAAGAGTTGGAGTGCTGGTAAAAAGCAAGTTATTTACTACCTTTGCGCCCATAAATCAGAAAAATTATCATCATGGGTATATTTGCCAAACTATTCAACAAGAATTCGGAAGAGGTTTCTTCCAGAAATGTGGAGGACTTCGTTTCATTGACACGCGTCTATTTCCAGTCCGTGATAGCCGCCAATCTGGGCATCACCAACATCCGTTTTGTACCGGATGTAGCCAACTTCAAACGTTTATTCAAAATCCCCACACAAGGCGGACGTCTGGGACAAGCGGAAAAAGCGGCTTCCCGCAAGATGCTGATGCAGGATTACGGCATCAGCGAGAGCTTCTTTAAAGAGATTGACGCATCCGTAAAAAAGCACTGCCGTACACAGAACGATGTACAAGCCTATCTTTTCATGTATCAGGGATTCTCCAACGACCTGATGATGTTAATGGGCAACTTGATGCAATGGAAATTCCGTATGCCTTCCATCTTCAAAGGCGCATTACGCAGCATGACCGAAAAACAGTACATGAGGTTTGCACCAAGACCGTGTGGAAAAAGGACGATGTGCACAAGACCGCTATGACAGTCCGCCAATACAAAGAGCGGTTAGGATACTCGGAACAATGGATGACAGAGTATGTATACAACATAGTCATGCTGGCAAAGAAAGAACCGAAAAAGAAAGGTGACGAACAAGAAAAAGCATAAGCTAAAGTTTTGACAAATAGGCAGAAAAGCGTTTTGTTAGCAAAACAAAAAGAAATCTAAAATATTTCATAAGACAAAAGGCGAGGTTTTTATACCCCGCCTTTTTTTGTTATATTTATCAGACCGTTTTTCCCCTCACGGAATATTGAAAGCGCATCCTGCGCCAATCACCGATTATTAATCTCTAAAAAAGAATTGCGTATGAAACAAAAGAAAATGCTTGCACTCACTCCCTCACAACTGAAACAACTTTACCGGCACGAACTCCCCGAACTGACCGGCATCGCCGCCCGAAGCGGAGATGCACAGACTTTCAAAACATATCTGTCGGAGTATATGGCGGGACATCCCCAAGCGGAAAGTGAGGCCGGCAAGCTGATTCGACTTCTGATTGATTATGACGGACAAAAAGTACATGAACTCTCAACGGACAAGCAACTGCCTGTTTCAACCCTCTCCTTACTCTATGATTTCCTCACCGGCAAACTGGAAGAATACCTCGAAACTGACCTTTTCATTGATTTATTCCGACAATTCAAACGTCTGCAACACCCCGAACATCCCCTACCCGGCTTCCAACGAGTAAAGCTGGAGCGAACGGTGGCTTTCCGGACTGGATGAGGATGTGCAACAACTCCGGGCATACAACAAAGAACGTATCCTGCATGCCCTTATACAGAAAATAGAAAACCGCAAGAATTCTGCTTCACGCTTTCATTTTGCAGAAGGCATCAGCTATGAAGAAAAATTCCGGCTCGTCAGCGAATGGTGGAACGATTTCCGCTTCCACCTTGCAATGGCAGTGAAAAGCCCTACGGAACTGAACCGTTTCCTGGGCAATTCACTTTCCGTGGAAACCATGTATTTATTGTCGCGTGCACGTAAAAAAGGCATGCCGTTCTTCGCCACCCCCTACTACCTTTCCTTATTGAACTGTACCGGAAGCGGCTATAACGACGACTCTTTACGCAGCTATATCCTCTACTCGCCCCAATTGGTGGAGACCTACGGGCAAATCCGCGCCTGGGAACGCGAAGACATTGTAGAAGCCGGCAAGCCGAACGCTGCAGGCTGGTTATTGCCCGACGGTCACAATATCCACAGACGCTATCCTGAGGTAGCCATTCTTATCCCCGATACCATGGGGAGAGCCTGCGGCGGACTTTGCGCTTCCTGCCAGCGTATGTACGATTTCCAAAGCAAACGCCTCAACTTTGAATTTGAAGAACTGCATCCCAAAGAAAGCTGGGACAAAAATTGCGCCGCCTCATGACCTATTTCGAAGAAGACACGCAATTGCGTGACATCCTCATTACCGGCGGCGATGCCCTTATGAGCCAGAACAAAACCTTGCGCAACATATTGGACGCCGTTTACCGTATGGCGGTGCGCAAGCGAAAAGCCAACCAGGAACGCCCGGAAGGTGAAAAATACGCCGAATTGCAACGCATCCGCCTCGGTTCGCGCCTGCCCGCCTATCTACCGATGCGCATCAATGACGAATTAGTGGACATATTGCGTGAATTCAAGGAAAAGGCATCCACGGTCGCATACGTCAGTTTATCATCCAGACACATTTCCAAACCCCGCTGGAAGTTACTCCCGAAGCAGAGGAAGGTATTCGCAAACTGCTCTCGGCAGGATGGCTCATCACCAACCAGCTGGTGTATAATGTAGCCGCATCCCGCCGGGGGCACACTGCACGCCTGCGACAGGTATTAAATAAACTGGGCATAATCTGTTACTACACATTCTCGGTGAAAGGATTTGAAGAAAATAATGCCGTTTTCACTCCAAACAGCCGCTCCATACAAGAAGAACAGGAAGAAAAAGCATTCGGAAAACTTACCAAAGAAGATGCCCATAACCTCTCCGTACTGTTGGAACGGACACACGACCCTGCCGCCTGTATCCGCCGTTTACGAAAGCACATCGCCTGCCGTTCCTCGCCACAGACCGGAATGTGCTGAACCTGCCTGCCATCGGAAAAAGCATGACTTCAAATGGTAGGAATCACTCCGGAAGGAAAGCGTATCCTTCGTTTCGAACACGACGGTACACGTCGCCATAGTCCTATCATAGACAGCATCGGAGCGGTATACATTGTCGAAAGCAAATCCATAGCCGCCTATCTGCGACAACTGCAAGCCATGGGAGAAGACACGGAAGACTATGCTTCCATCTGGAACTATACGGAAGGAAAAACCGAACCCCGGTTCAGCTTATACGAATATCCGGATTTCCCTTTCCGGATTACGGAAAAAATGAGTAATCTGGGACTTGAAAGCTGCTGAAAAACTATTTTGATTAACTTTGCCTTATCATCCGCTAATGTATAAGCAAAATCAATCTTATGGAAATAGAACAGCATCCTTTAGAACCTTTCCTTCCCGGCAATGCACGTTTGCTGATGCTGGGGAGTTTCCCGCCGCAAAGAAAACGCTGGTCCATGGAGTTTT
>ENA-OUNI01001021-OUNI01001021.1-human-gut-metagenome-genome-assembly--contig:-NODE-1021-length-11726-cov-2.044745_pt1 | contig 11726 bp, 16 predicted proteins | sample MGYA00242499_ERZ504580 | MGnify/ENA primary metagenome ERZ504580 (study PRJEB26092, sample SAMD00036315) | human gut metagenome | host: Homo sapiens | study: EMG produced TPA metagenomics assembly of... | reverse complement strand
CCGAACAGCCGAACGGAAAGACACCGTACCCCCGCCCCAACACCAGACCGTCCGCCGCAGGCCGGAAGGCCCCTGTCCGCCCCAATGAAAAAGTCCGAACAACCAATGGTCTCCGCAGCCGCTTCAGCATATCATAACTCCTCCTGCATCTCTTGCAGCATTTCCACCGTCCTGAAGGGTTTACGAACATTGTGCCGGAACCGGAAACTCGCCGAAAGCGATATCCATTGCCGGTTGTGATTCCGCCGCCGTATCACGGCATAGTAGGAACCGTCGGTCTTCACCGTCTCCTGAATCTGCCATTTCCGGTAGAACAGGCCTCCGAATCCGAGCGACACGTACAGCCTGCCGTCGAAAAAAGTTTTGTAAATCGAGCCGCTGAGTCCGTACGAATCTCCGGAATGCGATTCGAGACCGACCGTCGGGGAGGAACCGGAGAGGCTGAGCTGTGCTCCCATCGAAGGCAGGACAGCGAACATCAAAGATGTATAAACTTCGGCATGCCAATCATCGTAGCTCATCGTTCCGTAACGATTGGACGCATAATAGCCGTATATATGCGCACTCAGCCGCAGCCAACCGGTCAGCGGTAATTGACACCGACCGACAGGGAATGCGTTAAAGAGAGGCCGAGATTGACGGGAGAGACAATCGACAGACCGGAGTCGTCGGACGGCAATGTCGTAAGGTTTTGCGACATATGCTGCGCCCGGTCGAATCCGTACGCGAACGTCCACCGCCCGCGGTGTGTATAAGGCAGGTCCGCGCAGAATCCCGTATACGGTTCGAGCCGCGGATTACCGACATAATAGCTGTTCTCGGAAATGCGTACCGGCAGCGGAGAGAGTTGAGCAGGGTCGGGCAAACTGCCGCCGTAACGATAGATGTCGAGATTCAGGTTGTCTCCCTTCCCGCGGTTGAAGGTATAAGCAAGATTTGCCGACGGTATGAACCGCCAATAGTCGTGATGTCCTGCGTTGCCGCCGGTCTTATAGTCGATACGGTCGTATTGCATACGCACCCCGACCATGTAGGAGAACCTGCTCCGGCTCCCCGAATACTCCCCGTAAAGAGCCGCTCCCTGCGTCTCATTGCCGTAATACATGGATGTTTCCGGATTCGGCGTCCACTCTCCGCCCGTCATATCCTCTCTTCGTTGGTCGAACCGTGCACCGATTCGGTAATATCTTCCCCCGACGCTCAGCAAACCTCCCGACACGAAATATTTGTCCATATCGATGCGGGTATCCAGCGCATCGGCAGACTGCGCATGGAATTCCCGATAGGTCTCCTCCGTACCGGCAGACGGCACGGAACGATAATCGGTACGCCGTTTCGATGCCGTGTGCATATAATCGGCCTTTACGGCAAACTGCGAACCGAGCGTGTCGATATCGAACGTATAGTTGAATGCGGCCTGATATTGCGGGAGGAGCATCTCGCCGTCATATGCGTACTCCCCGAAAGCATTCGACTCCGTATTTCCCGCTATCTCTCTGCATATCGAGGCTACGGAAGCGTTGTCACGGCCGTCAAGCCTGGCCCGGACCGTGAAGCCGACCGCATGACGGTCGGACAAGTCATAAACGACACCGAACGTTTCGCTCAGGCTCCGGGCGGCACTTCGCTCCGTCACATCGGAAAATTGCGTGTAACCGCCACGGCGGAACTCTTCATGCCGCGTTTGCGTTTCATACCCGTAACCGTATGCGCCGCTCAAATAGCTGTAAACATTCCATCGCCCCTTCTGATAGTTGAAGATGAACGGAAGCCGGTAGAGAGAGGACTGCGGCGTAAACGATACGCTGCCGGTTACCGTACCGTAATAACCTCCGTCGTCGGGCCGCCGCAGCGTGATGCGCACGACTCCGCCTTTCGTCGTGGCGTTCTCCGAGGCTCCGGCCCGGTTCTCAACCGATACCTTCTCTATATCTTCGGCTCGCAGGGCCGCGAGTTCGTCCCTGTCCTCCACGCGCCGGTCATCGATATAGACGATGCCGACGCTTTTACCGTGCAGCCTCAGCCGTCGTACGTCGTAATGCCGGGCAGCAGTCCGAGCAGTTCGTTCGCATTGCGGTTGCGGGCCAGCTCGCTCCCCTCCATAGTGACTTCGTACCGGCCGGCCGAATACCGGATGGGAACGCCGAGCACTTCGACGCTTCGATGTATTCGGCCGAGGGGGTGAGTACCGTCTCCAGCCGAACGGTCTCTTCGCCGACGACCACGAAAAAGTCACAGGTCTCGAAGGCCATGTGTTCGCACCGTATCAGATAACGTCCGCTGCCGGGCAAGGAGATACTCCAGAAACCGTCGTCATCGGTCACGGCGGTTCCGACCGCCTGGCCGGTCGTCGCACCCTCCGACAATTCCGGAAACACCGATACCACGGCATAGGGTATCGCGGCGCCCGTCGTGTCGCGCACGATGCCCTCCGCGGTGCATGCGGTCAATTGGGTATGCAACGTGCCAGGAAACACAACGGACCATACCGTCAGCAGTATCGATAAGGCATATTGCCGCAGACGAGATATTCCCACGGTCGTTCATTCAATCCATTGCAAGATACGCACAATGCCATGTATATACAATAACATTGTACCGGCCTCAGGGAAAAAACGGCAGAGAAGAGTGTCTGTTCCCGCCCGGCCGCAGTACGGGAATGCAGCTGTCCGCGAAAGACGGACGGGATTCCGCTTTCGCAAGACATCGCGTCGGCCGTTTGCCGCAGTCCTTCCCTGCAAACGGGACCCTCCGCAGCGTTACGAACGGGCGCAGGCCGAAGATTCCTGCCGAGAGACGGAAAGGAAACCGATGAAAGAACCGCCGCCTGCCGCTTCGATACGGCCGATACGGCGGACAGGCCGGGTACGGAAGGGGATTCGGCGCCACTGCCCGAGACACGGCGGAAGGAGAAGGCAGGACTACTGCGGCACGAAGACATACGTGACAGTGCCCGAATGGCGCCCCGGAGCGGACGGGTCCACATTGAAACGCGACCGCATGGCAACCTCCAGCGCCGCCTCCGTCATGCAGTTGTCGGACGCGGAACGGGACTTGTCCACGCTGGCCGAGAGCACATCGCCGTTCCGGCTCACGACAATATCCACAACGACCGTTCCGCCGCCGGAACATTTATAGGAAGGAACGGGCAGATTCACGGCATGGCGGACAGGCCGGGCGAGCGAGAAGGAGACCGTCACCCCGCCGGCGATTCTGGCATCCCTGCGCTCCGCGCTCCGCTCCTCCGGACGGCGTTCCTCGCCGAGCATACCGAGCATCTGTTCGTATTCGGCGCCGTTGCGCTCCATCTGCTCCATCACCTCCTCGGAACGCTCGAACAGCTCGCGCGTCTCCTCGCTCAGCGACTCCTCCATCTCCTCCGCATGCTCGTTGGAGACGGCATTTTTCACCTCCCCGTAATCGGGGGCCTGCATGCCGTTTAGCATATCGTTGAGCCGCTGCGCCCGTTCAAGCTCCTCTTCGAGCCGCTGGAGCTCCTCCGCCTGGCTGAAATCCATCACGATGGCGGCATCTTCCCGACGGGGCTGAAGGATAATCCGCGAAGAGAGCAACACGATGGCGACAAGCAGATAGACGATAACGGTAATACAGATGGTTTCGCGGTTATCGTATATCCACTCGCCGGCCTCCCGCCTGCGCTTCTTCGCAAAAGGCAGGTCGAGGTCGGGCGGCGGTCCTGCGGGCACCCCCCATTCGTACTCCTCTTCGTTCCTCTCCTCTCTTCTCTCCATACGCAAAGTCCACCGCCTGCAAACGAATGCGGGACAAACGGCCCCCAAGCCTGTACCACCGCCCACCCGCAATAAGGCACAGAGACGGTTTCTACTGCCATTTTCAAGCGATTTGCAGACAAAAGTACGGATTCTTTCAAGAAATTAATATCTTTGCACGATAAAATTAACCGATACTTAATACCTTATGGCTGATAACCAAAAGACGCTGAAAGCTCCGGTAGCATTCAGCGGCAAAGGACTCCATACGGGCATGGAATCGAACATGACCGTCCACCCCGCCCCCGCAGCAGCGGCATCGTATTCCGCCGCACCGACCTCGAAGGCGCCCCGAAATACCCGCCCTGGCCGATTACGTCACCGATACGTCGCGGGGTACGACCATAGAGAAAGGCGGAGCAAAGGTGTGCACCATAGAACACATCATGTCGGCCCTCTGGACGCTGGGCATCGACAATGCCGTCGTGGAGATTGACGCCCCCGAGACACCGATAATGGATGCTCGGCAAAAAATTTCGCCGCCGCCCTGTCGGAGACCGGCCTCGAAGAACAGGAGGCCGAACGGCAATATTACGAGGTACGCGAAACGATAGAATTCGACTACCCCGAAAAGAACGCGTCGATAGTCATCTATCCCGACAGCAAATTCAGCGTATCGGTCCATGTGGACTACCATTCGCGCGTGGTGGGAAACCAATACGCCACCTTCTCCGAGGAGGAGGACTACGCGAAGGAGATAGCTCCCTGCCGTACTTTCGCCTTCCTGCACGAACTCGAACCCCTGCTGGCCGCCAACCTCATCAAGGGGGGCGACCTGGACAATGCGATAGTGGTGGCCGAGAAGGAGGTTTCCGATGCGGAACTCGAACGCCTCGCACGGGTTTTCGACAAAAAGGACATCCGCATCACGGACGGATACGTCAACAACCTGCAGCTCCGCTTCATCAACGAAATAGCACGACACAAACTGCTCGACGTACTGGGCGACCTGGCACTGCTCGGCATGCGAATAAAGGGCCGCATCCTGCCAACCGGCCGGGCCATTTCGTCAATACGGAGACGGCACGGGCACTCAAGCGCAACATCAAGCGCGACGCGAACCGCCCGTCGTTCGTCTACGACCCGACGCCGAACCGGTCTACGACATCAACCGTATTCGGCGCACCCTGCCCCACCGCCCGCCGTTCCTGCTCGTGGACAGGATATTCCACATAGACGAAACGAGCGTAGCCGGCATCAAGAACGTCACCATGAACGAACCCTTCTTCGTCGGGCACTTCCCGGAAGAACCTGTAATGCCGGGCGTGCTCATCATCGAGGCCATGGCACAGTGCGGAGGGATACTCGCCCTCAACAGCGTACCCGACCCGGAGAACTACTCCACCTATTTCCTCCGCATAGACAATGTGCGGTTCAAGAACAAGGTGGTACCGGGCGATACACTCCAGTTCGAGCTGAAACTCACGGAACCCATCCGGCGCGGCATTGTTGTCATGGAAGCGAAAGCGTATGTGGGCGGCAGGCTCACCACGGAAGCGTCGCTGATGGCACAGGTAGCAAAAACAAGGCATGACGGCACGGAAGGCCGCCCCTTCCCGACGGGGAAGAGGGCGGCCTTCTCCACGATATGCAAACCCGTCCGCAGAGCTCCGGCGGTACGCCCGCCGCTTGGCGGAAAACGTAAGGAGACTCGGCCGGGCAAATAAACCGAAGACAAACAAAAAACTTACGCAATGATAAGCAATTTAGCCTATGTCCATCCGGACGCAAGGCTCGGCAAAGACGTAGTAGTGGAACCGTTCGCATACATAGCGGGCGACGTGGTGATAGGCGACGGCTCCTGGATAGGGCCCAACGCCGTGGTACTGGATGGAGCACGCATGGGCAAGGGATGCAAGATACACTCCGGTGCAGTGATAGCCGGCGTTCCGCAGGACCTCAAGTTCAAAGGCGAATACACCACGGTCGAAATGGGCGACTACAACACCGTCCGGGAATCGGCCACCGTAAACCGCGGTACGGCCGCCAAGGGAAAGACGGTTATCGGCAACAACAATCTCATCATGGCCTGTGCACACGTAGCGCACGACTGCGTGGTGGGAAGCAACTGCGTAATCGTGAACAACGTGCTCCTTGCCGGCGAAGTCGAAGTAGGCGACTGGGCCATCGTGGGTGGCGCATCGGCCGTACACCAGTTCGTCCGCATCGGCCGCCATGCCATGATAAGCGGCGGTTCGCTCGTGGCGAAAGACGTCCCGCCGTTCGTAAAGGCCGCCCGTTTCCCCATCACCTTCGTAGGGGCCAACTTCATCGGACTCCGCCGCCGCGGCTTCACTGCCGAACAGATAGGCGAAATACAGGATATCTTCCGGGTGCTCTTCCAGGACGGCCACAACTACAGCCGCGCATGCGATATCGTGATGGCACAGTTTCCCCAAAGCGAGGTACGCGACGAAATCGTAGAGTTCATCCGCTCTTCGAAACGCGGCATCCTGAAACCCTACAATGCCTCCATAGCGGCGGAAGAGGAATAGCATTTTCATTTTTAAGCGCCGGATATTAGGAAAATAAAATATATTGCGCTATATTTGCACCCGTTACGTGATAACGGAAGAGACGGATTTGGGGACGAGAGTCCCCAAATTTCGTAATCGGAAGCAGCGTACGGCCAGACCCCGGAACGGGAAACGGCCCGCAAACAGCTATCGGAAAACGCCTTACACACAAGGCCGGAAAAGCAACGGAACAGAATGGACGCAGACAAAATAAGGAACATAGCAGAAGAGGAGCTCGCCGAAGGCAGCCTGTTCCTCGTGGAGGTGAACATCACCCCCGGCAACGAAATAGAGGTCGTGATAGACAGCGACGGTTCGGTGGACATCGACACTGCGTCGCCCTGAGCCGTGCCATTGAGGAGCGTCTCGACCGCGAAGAGGAGGATTTCGAACTGACGGTCACCTCGCAGGGATAGGCCGACCGCTCAGGCTGCTGCGCCAGTACCGGAAACTCATCGGCCGTCCTGTGGAAGTCGTGCTGCTCAACGGGACGAAAATCATCGCGGAACTGCGCGATGCCGACGAGGGTTCCGTCACGCTGGCCTATCGGGAGATGCGGGCCGTAGAGGGAAAGAAACGCAAACAGGGATTCGATGTGGTGCAGACCTACCCTCTTTCGGAAATAAAGAGCACCAAGGAGTACCTCGATTTCAAATAGCACGGCCGTCCGTTCTGCGGACAGGGCCGCATTACAGGAAAATATAACATTCACTATCAAATAAAACCATGGACAACCTCAATCTGATAAGCAACTTCGCCGAGTTCAAGGAGCTTAAGAATATCGACAAGAGTACGATGATAGGAGTACTGGAGGATGTTTTCCGCCATCTGTTGATAAAGACTTACGAAACGGATGAGAACTTCGACATAATCATCAATGCCGACAAGGGCGACCTCGAAATCTGGCGCAACCGCATCATCGTGGAGGACGGCCAGGTGGAGAACCCCAACCAGCAGATATCCATTTCGGACGCCCGCAAACTCGACGAAACCTACGAAGTGGGCGAAGAGGTGGCCGACGAGATAAAACTCGATTCGTTCGGACGCCGCGCAGTGCTTTCGCTGCGCCAGAACCTCGCCTCCCGCATCCTCGATCTCGAAAAAGCCAACCTGTTCGAGAAGTACAGCGAACGCGTGGGCGAGATAATCACGGGCGAGGTCTATCAGGTGTGGAAAAAGGAGATACTCGTGCTCGACGACGAGGACAACGAACTGATACTTCCGAAGAGCGAACAGATACCGAGCGACTTCTTCCGCAAAGGCGACACCATCCGGGCCATCGTATCCAAGGTGGAGATGCGCAACAACAGCCCGGTCATCATCCTCTCCCGCACGGCACCCGAATTCCTCGAAAGGCTCTTCGAACAGGAGGTGCCGGAGATATTCGACGGCCTCATCACCATCAAGAAAATCGTCCGCATACCGGGCGAACGGGCCAAGGTGGCCGTGGAATCCTACGACGAACGCATCGACCCGGTGGCGCATGCGTCGGTATGAAAGGTTCGCGCATCTACTCCATCGTCAAGGAGCTGCGCAACGAGAACATCGACGTGGTGAACTGGACCGCCAACACCCAACTGCTCATCCAGCGTGCCCTGAACCCGGCCAAAATCTCCTCCATTACCATTGACGAGGAGAAGAAGACGCGTCGGTGTACCTCAAGCCGAGCGAAGTGTCGCTCGCCATCGGCAAAGGAGGACTCAACATCCGGCTGGCCAGTATGCTGACCGGCTATGACATCGACGTCTACCGCGACGTAGAGGAGGAAGACGTGGACCTGCAGGAGTTCTCCGACGAAATAGACCAGTGGATAATCGACGCACTGAAGGGCATCGGCTGCGATACGGCCAAGAGCGTCCTCGAAATATCGCCCGACGACCTCGTTCGGCGCACCGACCTGGAAGAGGAGACCATCCGGGAGGTCATCAGCATCCTCAAATCCGAATTCGAATAGCGGATTACGGAGCCCGCACCGAGTATCCCGGATGTCCGGCGGCCGAGGGGATACGGAGGAAAAGCGGGGTTTGCCGTCACAAACGTAAACAAAAAGAGAAACATAACGCCGAAAAGAGATTTATATGTCAAACGAAAAAAAACTCAGACTCCTACAGGTTGCGAAGGAGTTCAAAGTAGGCATTGCCACCATTACGGATTTCCTTGCGAAGAAAGGGGTCCACATAGAAAGTTCGCCCAATACGCTGGTCGAACCGGATGTCTATGCGGTTCTCGCGAAGGAGTTCGGCGGCAACCGCAGTGCCAACGAGCGGGTCAATGTCCGCGAGCGGATAAACCTGAAACCCGAAAGCGTATCGCTGCACGACAAGAAGGATTCGCCGCGTGCACACGACAGTGAGTTCGAAGAGAGGTAGTCATCAAAAGCGGCGTTATAAGTGCCAGGGACGAAATTCGTACCGGCCCGAAAATAGTGGGCAAGATAGACCTCTCCGGAGGAAACCGCAAACCTGCAGCTCCGCAACCGGCTGCAGCCAAGAAGGAGGAGCCCAAAGGCTCCCCCGTACAACCCGCAAAGCAGGAAAGTGCCAAACCCGTACCCTCCCCTGCTCCCCAGCCGAAAACTCCGGTGGACAGCAAGGAGAGCGTTTCCGAAAAACCGGCTGCATCACAGCCCCGACCGGAGGCACCGACGGCCGGAACACGGCCTGCCGGAGAACCCGCCGCCTCGAAACCGGAGACCGGCACTGCGACGGCAGCCAAACCGGAAATCGTCATACAGGAGAAGACCTACGACCAGCGCATGGCCGAGAACCGCGACGACGTCTTCCGTCCGAGCGACGAGACGAAGCTCACAGGACCGAAAGTTCTCGGCAAGATGGATGTACAGAGCCTCGGTCGGCCGGCGGCGACGCGAAAACGCAAGCGCATCGGCAAAGACAAGGTGGATGTGACGAAACAGCAGCCCTCCGGCCCCGGGGCACGGGGCGGACAGGGTCCCCGCGACGGTCAAGGCGGAGGCCGGGGGAGCCGCGCAAGGCCCTCAGTCCCGGAAGGACAGGAAGAAAAAGGCGCTCCGAAACCCGTCGTACGCCCCGAAGTGAGCGACGAAGAGGTTTCGAAGCAGATAAAGGATACGCTCGCCCGTCTCACCTCCAAAGGAGGCAAGAACAAGGGAGCGCAGTACCGTAAGGAGAAGCGACTCGACGCCCGTGCCCGCATGGACGAGGCGATGGAGAAGGCACATATGAGGAGTCCATCCTCAAGGTCACCGAATTCGTGACGGTCAGCGAACTGGCCACCATGATGGATGTTCCCGTTACGGAGGTCATCACGGCATGCATGAACCTGGGACTGATGGTCTCCATCAACCAGCGGCTCGATGCGGAGGCGTTGGTCATCGTCGCCGAGGAGTTCGGCTTCAAGGTCGAATTCGTCACAGTGGACATTCAGGAGGCCATTGACGAAGACCGCGACGACGAACAGGACCTCGTGGAGAGACCGCCTATCGTAGCCGTCATGGGCCACGTAGACCACGGCAAGACCTCGCTGCTGGACAACATCCGCAAGACCAATGTCATCGAAGGCGAAGCGGGCGGTATCACGCAGCACATCGGCGCTTACAGCGTAGACCTCAACGGAAAGAAAATCACGTTCCTCGATACGCCCGGCCACGAAGCCTTCACGGCGATGCGTGCCCGAGGCGCCAAAGTGACGGACGTGGCCATCATCATTGTGGCGGCGGACGACAGCGTCATGCCCCAGACGGTGGAAGCCATCAACCACGCCTCCGCCGCCGGTGTCCCGATAGTCTTCGCAATAAACAAGATAGATAAGCCGGGAGCCAATCCGGAAGCCATCAAGGAGCAGTTGGCCCAGATGAACTACCTCGTAGAGGACTGGGGCGGCAAATACCAGTCGCAGGAGATTTCGGCCAAGAAGGGCATCAACCTCGACAAGCTGCTCGAAAAAGTGCTGCTCGAAGCCGAACTACTTGAGCTCAAAGCCAATCCCGACAGGAAAGCCACCGGTACGGTCATCGAATCGACACTCGACAAGGGACGCGGCTACGTAGCACCCTGCTCGTACAGAACGGCACACTGCACATAGGCGACCCGATGGTAGCGGGCGTCTATTCCGGCAAGGTAAAGGCCATGTTCAACGAACGGGGCCAGAAGGTAACGGCCGCACCGCCCGCCACGCCCGTACTGGTGCTCGGCCTCAACGGAGCCCCTCAGGCCGGCGACACCTTCAATGTCATGGAGGATGAACGCAGCGCAAGGGAAGTGGCGAACAAGCGCGAACAGCTCCAGCGTATCCAAGGTCTCAAGACCCAGAAACACGTCACGCTCGACGAGATAGGACGCCGCATCGCCATAGGCAACTTCAAGGAGCTGAACATCATCGTCAAGGGCGACGTGGACGGCTCGATAGAGGCAATGACGGACTCGCTCATCAAACTCTCCACCGAGGAGGTGCAGGTGAATGTCATCCACAAGGCCGTGGGACAGATTTCCGAATCGGATGTCATGCTGGCCATGGCCTCCAATGCCATCATCGTCGGCTTCCAGGTACGTCCGAGCGGCGGCGCCCGCCGCATGGCCGAGAAGGAGGAGATAGAGATAAGGCTCTACTCCATCATCTACGACGCCATCAACGACATCAAGGACGCCATCGAAGGTATGCTCGAACCGGTGAAGAAGGAGGAAATCGTATGTTCGGTCGAGGTACTCGAAACGTTCAAAATCACCAAGGTCGGTGTCGTGGCGGGCTGCGTAGTACGGGAAGGAAGATAACCAGAAATACCCCCATCCGCGTCATCCGCGACGGTATCGTGATCTACACCGGCAAGCTGGGTTCGCTCAAGCGCTTCAAGGACGACGTCAAGGAGGTTACGGCCGGCCAGGACTGCGGCCTGAACATCGAATCGTTCAACGATATCCGTGTCGGCGACATCGTCGAGGGATACGAACAGGTCGAGGTGAAACGCAAATAGCAACGCCATGCTGAAACGTCTGACCGTTTTGCTGTTGTCGCTCTGCACGCTGTGCGGAGCGGCATCGGCCATGCAACCCGGAGGGTAGCACCGCAAAGGAACAGAAGGCGCTGCAAAAGGCCCAGAAGAAAAAACTCCGCCGGGAAGCGCGGCATTTCGAATCCCTGCGCAATGAAGCCGTCGAGAAATTCGCCCGCGGGCACCAGCCCTCGGAGATCAGCACCCCCTCGTTCGTAAACGACTTCCGCATTTCGAACGTCATCTGCGCCGGGGACAACATCACGGGCACCGTGATGCTGCATTTCGACATCACGCCCCTGTACGGCGGCTTCCGCCTCTATATGGGCGGCGAGCGCAACGGCACGTCCGCCTTTGCCAAAGGCGTGGCCTACCCTTCGTCCGACCACTACGGCCGGGTCTACACGATGCGCGGGGGACAACCCGAACATGTCGTCGTCATGTTCTACAACA
>ENA-OUNI01001020-OUNI01001020.1-human-gut-metagenome-genome-assembly--contig:-NODE-1020-length-11726-cov-2.649366_pt1 | contig 11726 bp, 12 predicted proteins | sample MGYA00242499_ERZ504580 | MGnify/ENA primary metagenome ERZ504580 (study PRJEB26092, sample SAMD00036315) | human gut metagenome | host: Homo sapiens | study: EMG produced TPA metagenomics assembly of... | reverse complement strand
GCCTGTCGGCCGTGATTCGTACCTGGTCGCCCACATAGAGCCGGACGGCCTGCCGGTCGAGTTTCGGTGCATCCTGCTGTTTGCACCCTGCCGTTCCGGCAGCGATGCCTGCCAGTACGGCGAATAAAAGCATACGTTTCATAAGCATGAGTAGTGAATGGTTTATATTTTATCAAAACATGTGTCATAAAGTTAATATTAATCCGGTTAATGACAAATATTTCATGCTGAAAAACACGGCGGAGGGACGGGTTCCGTCTGATTCCGTTGTGGAAGATGGTAGGGACGAAGCTAAAAAGCGAGGTGCGGACATTGCCGTACCTCGCTCATTTCTGTGCGGAGATTGCCTAGGGTCAGGGCTTTTCGTATATCCAGAGTTCGTTGTTCACCCCTGCGAGTGCCCGCTTGCGGGCCTCGACAACGGCGCGGTCGGTCGAGGAGAAGACGCTGACGAGCGTCTTGCCGCCGCTGAAACCGACTTTCCGGTAGTTGGCGCTTCCGATACCCAACGGGTCGGCTGCTATCAGCCGGTCGGCATTCGCCGGGTCGGAGAATACGCCGGCTACAAGGTGGAATTCCGGCCCTGAAGCGACGTTCGGAGAGGCGTATTCTTCCAGGCTGCGCTGTATCTCGTCCGCAATCGCATCGTTCGCCGTACCGTTCTCCATGTCCGTTGCGGTGGCCACAGTGCCTGCGGAGCGGTTCTCCGTTTCGGCGTTCTTTCCGGTTGTTGTCCCGACCGTCCGGTTGTCGCGACGGTTTCCTCTTTCACCTCTTCCGCTACGGCGGGCGCTATCGTGCTCTCTCCGCGGGATGAGGCGCCTGCGGCCTCTTCACGGGCGATGCGTATTGCGGCGGGAGTTTCGCCGGTATCGGCTTTGCGGTCGGCGAAGCGGCTGATTTGAACGACAACCGCCATGACGAGGGCTGCAACGGCTATCACGCTGATGCCGATGAGCAGCTTTCTGCCCGTCCCGTAACGGGGGCTTCACCGTACCGGTTCCGTCCCTCGCGGATTGAGCAGTTCGTACAGTTCGACGGCGGGATAGAATACGCCTCCGCGCAGTACGCCTACGCCGTTTATCTCCCGGACATCTCCCTCCTGCTGCGAATGGAGTGCCCACTTCTCATACCCCTCCAGCGTGCCTGCGGAAGGATATGCCGGATTCTCCGCCGGCGAGAACGCTATCCGGTTGTATGGCGGTCGGAGCGATTTTCCGGAGATGAACTCCGCCGGTCTCTGCTCGACGTAAAGCGCTCCTATTCCCGGCAGGTTGATACCCCGGCCGGCCGCGAGCGTGTCGAATATCGTTTTTTCGATGGCGTTCATAGCGGTATGGTTTTAAGGTCGGAAATGCTGCATCGGACGGTCCTTTTCCCCGGAGAGGAGGCAATCCCGTCCGGAAACTCCCGCAGTGGCGGCGGAAAAGGCCGCCACTGCGGCCCCCTTATTTCTTGCGTTTGCCGTTGTTTTTGGCATTGCGTGCTGTCGTCTGCGCGTCGCGTTTTGCGGCAAGCGCCTGTACTTCTGCGAGCGGGGGAGGCGTCTGTTTGTGATGCAGGGCGTAAACTATCATCACGATGCCGGCGATGATGAACGGCACGCTGAGCCACTGGCCCATGTTAAGGAACATGGTGGCCTCGAAATCCACCTGGTCGTTCTTGACGTATTCGATGAGGAAGCGTGACAGGAAGATGCCTATCAGTCCCACGCCGAACAGCAGGCCCGGGTAGCGCCTGCCCGCATCCTTGCGGTAATAGAGGTAACAGAGCAGGGCGAACAACACGAGGTAGGCGAGGGCTTCGTATATCTGCGTCGGATGGCTGGGCGGCCCGTACACCGGTTCGGCGCCGTTCATCCAGGCGTTTACGTTCTCGATGAACCGGAATCCCCACGCTTGTCGGTCGGGTGGCCGTATATTTCGTGGTTGAAAAGGTTACCCATCCGGACGAAAGCACCGCCTACGGCCACGGGAATCATCACCCGATCCAGCGACCACAGGTAGGGCATCCTGTTCTTCCGCGAAAAGAGCCACAGACCGATGAGGAGTCCTATGGCCGCTCCGTGGCTCGCCATGCCGCCGTCGCGGAAGGCCAGCAGCTTGAGCGGATTGGCCAGATAGTACCCCGGTTCGTAAAACAGGCAGTGGCCCAGGCGGGCGCCGATGATGGTGGCCAGTGCCCCGTAAATGAATATCGAGTCGGCGAGCTTTGCGGGAAGCCCCTCTCTCTTGCAGAACTGTACGAAAAAGAAGGCTCCGAGCCCGATGGCGATGGCCCACATCACGCCGTACCAGCGGATGTCGAGCGACCCTATTCTGATGAATGTGGGATTGAAGTGCCAGACTACCGTAAGAAATTGGTTGAACATCTCTTGTATGGTTGGTTTACAAATCGTCGCGGCACAGCCGCATGCTCCTAATACTGCCAAAGGTACGAAGAAAATCCTTTTTTCTGTATCGCTGCCGGTTATTTGTTGCCGGAGCCGGCCGTCGCCGGGGGTATCGCGGCAGGGGAAGTGGCGGGCCGGAAGAATCCGAATATTTGCCGGTATGATTATATATGTTTGAAAATCCGTATCTTTGTAGCATTGGAATAAGCGGTTTTATTTGGTTTCCGGTAATTTAAAAAGTTCAGTATGAGAAAATTTTACACGAATTATGTGCTGCCGGCCGCGGTATTCGCCGTATCTCTCCTGTCGTACGGGTGCGTGGACAGGGAGTACAGCCTCGACAATATCGACGGCGGCGGGAGTATCAGTGTGGGCGATGTGATAACGACGCGCCGGTGACCGCCCACCTCACCTTCGAGGGTATTTTGGGCGGTATGGACGAAGTGGAGAGGATACTGGAGGAGAACGGCCTGTCGTTCGAGGACATAGGTTTCGTGGAGATGTATATCGGCGAAGAGCTCTTTCTGGTGAATCTGCCGCTCGACATTCCGCTGATACCGGAAGGGATGACGGATACGTTCCTGCCCGAGGGCGACGACAAAGTGGAACTGCTGCTGGATATTGCCAGTACGCTTCCCATGGCGATGGATTTGAAAATCGAGTTTACCGATGCGTCCGGCGCGGTCGTGACCGCTTTCGACACGATTTCCATAGCGAAGGCCGGGGAGGGCGAAGAGTTCGGTGCGCAGGAGCGGCTGGATATCACGGATGTGATTGGCCGCATATCGGATATCGAGGGGATGAACGTCACCCTGTTGCGTCCCGATTTGGAGAAGGTCAAATTCCTGCTCGACAACTATATCGAAGTCGGAGTCCGGCTTGAGAAAACGGGCGGTATCAAGTTGCCGCTTTAAAAACCCAATCCTGCCATGAAGAGACTATGTTTTGTATCCGCCTGATGCTGTTGGCGGCTTCCGGGGCTTCGGCCCAGCAATACCGGACCTCCTATTTCATGGAGGGTTCCACGATGCGCGGTTACCTCAATCCCGCCCTGCGTCCCGACAGAGGGTACGTTTACATCCCCGTGTTGGGTACGACATCCGTAAATTTTAATTCCAATGCACTTACGTTCAAAACGATATTCTATCCGGTAGGGGACAACGGGCAGTTGGTGTCGCTGTTGGACGACCGGGTGACGTGGCATGACATAGAACCGAATCTGAAGACGATGAACAAGGTCGGTTTCGACCTGCACATGACGCTTCTCGGTGCCGGTTTCTATACGGGCCGCGATTTCTGGACCATCGAGGCAGGACTCGATGTGACAGGGGGATTTCATCTTCCCAAAAGTTTCGTGGAGTTCGTCAAGCTCGGCTCCAAGGCCAATGCCTACGACATGGGTGGCCTGATGGCCGGTGCCGATGCGGTGATGAACATTTCGGCGGGATACTCGCGTCGTATCAATGACGAGCTTACGGTCGGCGGACGGGTGAACTTCAAGGGAGGGCTCGCCCGGGCCAACATGAATTACGACCGGCTCAACGTTACCCTGAACGGGGAGAAGTGGGCCGTGGATGCGGGCGGGAATCTCTCCCTGAGCCTGAACGGACTGGATGTACCGACCGATGCGGAAGGATACGTCGACATGGACAGGCTGGATGCAGAGTCGTTCGTTTCGAATATCCGCGGCCTGGCGGGTTTCGGCCTGACGTTCGACATAGGCGCCGAATACGTGTGGATGGAACGGTTCAAATTCTCGGCGGCCATCCTGAACCTCGGCTTCATGAACTGGAGTGAAAAACATACGTTCGTGGGACGTTCGGAGGCTTCGTACGACTTCGTGGGAATGCGCTACGATTTCAATCCGGAGACGAATCAGTGGGAGACCGTCGGAGAGGGCGGGGATTTCAACTTCGATGAGTTCGCCAAGTTCAAGGAGGTGTCCGGTAGGGCACGGACCAAAATGTATCCGGGCTTCGTGCTGGGTGCCGAATACGACATTTTCGGCAACAACCTGCTGGGTGCAGGTGCGTTGTTCACCCACCGGAAGAACGAATATTATGCCCGTACCGAAGTGGCGCTGTCGGCGACGGTACGCCCCATCGAGTGGTTCACGGCTTCGCTGAGCTGGTCGGTCGGCAACTACAAGAATATCGGCGACAATTTCTTCAACTCGTTCGGTTTCGCCTTCAATTTCCATACGGGGTGGATAAACTTCTTCGCCGGGACGGATTTCCTCATGTTCAAGGTCAATCCGCAGTTCATACCGGTCGGGCAGAAGGTGTTCAACATCACTGTGGGCCTCTCCGTTCCGCTCGGCCCTTCGCCGTACTGCCGTTACGGAAAGTGCTGAAAGACGATGCCGCAATACCGTATCGAGAGTATATTGCACGGGGGATGTCCGGTCGGGGCATCCCCCGCGGTTTTGTCGGCCGGTTTCGCGGCGGATATCTGGATGCGGTGCGCCGGTTTCCCGCAGGGGATACCCGTGCCTGTCCGGCGATGAAAATTGCCGATTTGTTTGTTATTTAAAAAACAATGGGATACCTTTGCGAGCGGTAACCATTTGTAGGTATAGGCGGCCTGCCGCCGGACTTTCCGGGTCAATACAAACACAAAATAACATATTCGTTCTATGGCCAACATCTTTACTTCATCTATCGGCAAGAAGCTGATTATGAGTATTACGGGAGCGTTTCTGATACTGTTCCTGACCTTCCACATGATTATGAACGGGGCGCTGGTCTTCTCCGACGGCGCTTACAACGCCATCGTGAATTTCCTCGGGGCCAACTGGTATGCGCTCGTGGGGACCGTCATCCTGGCGGCGGGCGTGGTGTTCCACTTCGTGTACGCCATCGTCCTCACCGTGGGTAACCTTCGGGCACGCGGAAAGGTTCGCTATGCCGAGACCAAACGCGAGAACGGCGTGGAGTGGTCCTCCAAGAACATGTTCGTTCTCGGACTCGTCGTATTGGGCGGACTGCTGCTCCATCTCTTCAACTTCTGGTACAACATGCAGTGGACCGAGATAATCGGCAGGCATGTGAACAGCCTCGGCTTCGGTCCGAAGGAGGGTGCCGAGATGGTGAGGTTCGTCTTCTCGCACGTAGGTTATGTCATCGCCTATATCGTATGGCTCGTGGCGCTCTGGTTCCACCTTACGCACGGTATGTGGAGCATGATGCAGACCGTGGGATGGAACAGCAAGGTGTGGATGAAAAGGCTGAAGTGCATCGCCTATATCCTTTCGACGCTTATCGTCGGCTGTTTCATGCTGATAGTCATTATCCTGTATGTACAGAGCCTGATGTAGTTTTAACTAACCGCTGAATAATAAAAAAGCAAGATATGACAAAGATAGAATCCCATGTGCCGCAGGGCCCCATTACCGAGAAATGGAGCAAGCATAAGGCCGACATCAAGGTGGTCAGCCCGGCCAACAAGCGTAAACTCGATATCATCGTCGTAGGTACCGGCCTCGGCGGCGCGTCGGCTGCTGCCTCGCTGGGCGAACTCGGCTACAATGTCAAGATATTCTGTATCTCCGACTCGCCGCGCAGGGCGCACTCCATCGCCGCGCAGGGCGGTATCAACGCTGCGAAGAACTATCAGAACGACAACGACTCCGTCTTCAGGCTCTTTTACGACACCGTCAAGGGCGGCGACTACCGTGCCCGTGAAGCGAATGTCTATCGTCTGGCGGAAGTTTCCAACAATATCATTGACCAGTGCGTCGCACAGGGCGTGCCGTTCGCACGCGACTACGGCGGGCTGCTCGCCAACCGTTCGTTCGGCGGCGCGCAGGTATCGCGTACCTTCTATGCCCGCGGCCAGACGGGACAGCAGCTTCTGCTCGGCGCTTATGCGGCGCTCAACCGGCAGATAGCCAAAGGGTCGGTGAAAAGCTATCCGCGCCATGAGATGCTCGACCTGGTGATGATAGACGGCAAGGCGCGCGGTATCATCACGCGTAATCTCGTAACGGGCGAAATCGAACGTTTCGGCGCACATGCCGTGGTTATCGCCACGGGCGGTTACGGCAACGTCTTCTTCCTCTCGACCAATGCGATGAACTCCAACGGTTCGGCCGCCTGGCAGTGCTACAAGAAGGGGGCGATGTTTGCCAACCCCTGCTTCACGCAGATACACCCGACCTGTATTCCGGTGCACGGCGAACACCAGAGCAAGCTGACGCTCATGTCGGAGTCGCTCCGCAACGACGGCCGCATCTGGTACCCAAGAAGAAGGAGGATGTGGAAAAGCTCCGCGCCAAACTCAAAAAGGCTTCCGAAATCGCGGAGGAGGACAGGGATTACTACCTCGAACGCCGGTATCCTGCATTTGGTAACCTCGTTCCCCGCGACGTGGCTTCCCGTGCCGCCAAGGAGCGCTGCGATGCCGGTTTCGGCGTGAACGAAACGGGGCTCGCCGTATTCCTCGACTTCAAGACCGCTATCGAAAGGCTCGGCAAGGATGTCATCAAGGCCCGCTACGGCAACCTGTTCCAGATGTACGAAAAGATTACCGACGTGGACCCGTACGAGGAGCCGATGATGATTTATCCGGCCGTACACTATACCATGGGCGGCATCTGGGTGGATTACAACCTGATGACCACCATTCCCGCCTTTACGCCATCGGCGAGGCCAACTTCTCCGACACGGTGCCAACCGCCTCGGTGCATCGGCCTCATGCAGGGACTGGCCGACGGTTACTTTGTACTGCCCTATACCATCGGCGATTATCTGTCGCATGACATCCAGACGCCGAAGATAGATACCAACGCTCCGGAATTTGCCGAAGCGGAGAAGAACGTCCGTGCACGCATCGAGAAGCTCTTCTCCATCAAGGGCAAGCAGACGGTGGACGAAATCCACAAGAAACTCGGCCACATCATGTGGGAGAACGTAGGCATGGCCCGTTCCAAAGAGTCCCTTGAAAAGGCGCTCGTCGAGATAAGGAAGGTGAGGAAAGAGTTCTGGGAGGATGTCAAGGTTCCGGGTAAGAACGAAGAGTTCAACCAGGAGCTCGAAAAGGCGCTGCGTGTGGCCGACTTCCTCGAAGAGGGCGAACTCATGGCCCGCGACGCGCTCCAGCGCAACGAATCCTGCGGCGGCCACTTCCGCGTGGAGTACCAGACACCCGACGGAGAGGCGCTCCGCGACGACGAACATTTCGCTTTCGTCGCCATCTGGGAATACAAGGGAGAAAACGAGGAACCTGTCATGCACAAGGAACCGCTCACTTTCGAGGCCATCAAGGTGGCACAGCGTAATTACAAGGACTAACCGGTAAAAACAAAGGACGATGAATTTCAAACTTAAGATATGGCGTCAGGCGGACGCCAAGGCAAAAGGCGGGTTCGAGACGTACGAGGTGAACGATATCTCCGAAGACACGTCGTTCCTCGAAATGCTCGATATCTTGAACAACAACCTGATACACGAGGCAAAGAACCGGTGGCGTTCGACCACGACTGCCGTGAGGGTATCTGCGGCATGTGTTCGCTGCATATCAACGGCGAGGCGCACGGTCCGGATACCGAAGTGACCACCTGCCAGCTCCACATGCGCAAGTTCCATGACGGCGATACGATTACCATCGAACCGTGGCGTTCGGCCGCTTTCCCTGTCATCAAGGACCTCGTCGTGGAGCGAAGCGCGTTCGATAAAATCATGCAGGCCGGCGGATTCATATCGGTCAATACGGGCGGCGTTCCCGATGCCAATACCATCCCCGTACCGCGTGACGATGCCGAGGAGAGCATGGACGCTGCCGCTTGCATCGGTTGCGGTGCCTGCGTGGCTACCTGCAAAAACGGTTCGGCCATGCTGTTCGTAGCGGCCCGCGTTTCGTCGCTGGCCAAGCTGCCGCAGGGCAAGGTCGAAACTCTGCGTCGAGCCAAGCCATGATTGCCAAGATGGACGAACTCGGGTTCGGCGGCTGTACGAATACGCGTGCCTGCGAAGCGGAGTGTCCGAAGAGCATCTCCATCTCGCATATCGCACGTCTGAACCGCAAATTCCTGACGGCCAAGTTCAAAGACTGACGGTAAGAAAACCTTCTCCGTGCGGTATCCGTGCGGCGGAACGGTTTCGGCTTTCTTCTCATATCCGGCGTACATTCATGTACGCGGATTTTTGTTGTCGGAATCTGGAAATGGAGTTGACCAATTGCCGTTCAGCGGGTTGCGGAGCGGGGCTTCCCCGGCTCCGTATCGTGAAACGGTTCATTCATGTCGCCCGATGCGGTTGGAAGCCAGCATGCTTCCGGATGAGAATCGTCCGATTGTGTCAATTTTTCACGTTTGGCTGACAATTTTGCAGTCAGAAGCCCTTTCGCGGTCATGGCATACTCTTTGTCTATTCTATAAATGACTTCGGGCAGCGGCCTGAAGGATGGAATGAAGCGGACGGCCGTAAGGCCGGACAAATATTGATAATACTGATTAAAGTTAGGAGGACAAAATTATGATGCCAGTTAGAAGAACACAGGATGGTTACCGGGGATTCTGGATGATTTCTTCGGGAACGAATGGGTGGACAAGACCAGCTCGACGGCTCCTGCCGTGAACGTGATAGAGACCGACAAGGAGTACAAGGTCGAAATAGCTGCGCCGGGTTTGACCCGCGACGATTTCAAAATAGATATCAACGAAGATAACGAGCTCACCGTTTCGATGGAGAAGAAGGTCGAGAAGAACGAAGAGTCGGAAAAAGAGGGCAAGAAACATACCTATCTCCGCCGCGAGTTCTCGTACAGCAGTTTCCGTCAACGCATGATACTGCCCGACAATGTGAATGTGGACAACATCGACGCGAAGATGGAGAACGGCGTTCTGACTATCGATATTCCCAAGAAGACCGAGGAGGAGAAACGTAAAAACATGCGCCAGATTGATATTAAATAGGGAGCAGAAGCGAGGGCGGTACCGCTCTCATCGTGGTGAAAGACCGGGGTACGGAGTGTCCGTACTCCGGTTTTTTCATACCGTTCGCGGCGGGTTCCGGCGACAGGCAAGTCGGACGGTGATTCCGGCGAAGGGGCGACGGGTTTCGTAGGCTGCGGTTCCCCGTATGCGTGCGGAACCGTTACGCCCGCTGTCGTCCGGGCCTGATTTTTGAAACGTAAGCGCACGGCGCTGCCGGCGAGGAGCGATGTCCGGGGCGGCGTAACATAATCGTAATATTTTTTTAACACCATGTAAGGGCGGCGGTTCGTACCTTTAGGGCCGTTTGGCATGTGGATATTAAAGCGGTTCGTTTATGGAGAAAGATTATGTGGAGAGGGATGTCAGTTGGATGTATTTCAACAGGCGTATCTTGCTGGAGGCTGAGAAAGAGGAGGTACCGCTGCTGGAACGGCTCGGTTTTCTCGGCATCTATTCCAACAACCTCGACGAGTTTTTCCGTGTCCGGGTGGCGACGCTCAACCGTATCATCGAGTATGAGGACAAAGGCATCAAGCGGGAGCAGCAGACCGCTGTCGATACGTACAGGGAGATAACGAGGCTCAATGCCCAGTACTCCGTGCGGTTCGAGGAGATTTTCGCCCGTCTGAAGGAGGAGCTCGGACAGCACGGTATCTGGCTGCTGGACGAGACGCAGTTGAACGAAGTGCAGCGCCAGTATATCTGTTCCCTCTACGATACCCGGCTCAACGGTTCTACGAATCCGTTGTTCGTCTCCTGTTTCCGTCAGCTCGACGACCAGCCCGACGATGCGATATACCTCGCCGTCCGGCTCCGTGCGGAGGAGGGCAAGGTTGCGGATGAGTATGCGCTTATCGAGCTGCCCGTACAGGAGTTCGGGCGTTTCGTGCGCCTGCCCGACGACGGAGAGAGAAAGTGCCTGATGTTCCTCGACGATGCGGTGCGTCTCTGCCTGCCTTTCATCTTCGAGGGGCTGCCCTATACGGAGTTCGAGGCCTATACCTTCAAGTTCACCAAGGATGCCGAGATGGAGCTCGACAGCGACATGCGCAACGGGGTGCTTCAAAAGATATCCAAGGGGGTGAAGAGCCGGAAGAAGGGCGAACCCATCCGGCTTGTCTATGATTCGGCCATGCCCCGCCGTATGCTCCGCAGCATCGCCAAGATGTTGCACATAGATAAATGGGATACGCAGGTGGCCGGCGGGCGTTACCACAACATGAAAGACCTCATGCGTTTCCCGGACTGCGGCCGCAGTGACCTGCGTTATCCGGCACTCGAACCCGTGCTGAAACCCGAATTTACGGCGCATGGCAGCATGCTCGATGCGATACGCGCCCGCGACCGGTTTCTGCACTATCCCTATCACGGTTTTTCGTCGTTCCTGAGGGTACTGCGCGAAGCGGCCATCTCTCCCGACGTTACCGCCATACGCATGACGATGTATCGGCTGGCCCGCAATTCAAAGGTGGTGAAGACGCTGATTTGCGCCGCTCGTAACGGCAAGAAGGTAACCGTCGTCATCGAACTGCTGGCCCGTTTCGATGAGGAGTCGAACATCAACTGGTCGAAACAGATGCAGGATGCGGGCATCAACGTGGTGTTCGGTATGGAGGGGCTGAAGGTGCACTCCAAACTCGTGCATATCAGCAGCCGCAAAGGGGACGTCGCCTGCATCAGTACGGGCAACTTCCACGAAGCAACGCGGCGCAGTACACCGACGTGACGCTCTTTACCGCCCGCAAGAGGGTGGTGCAGGAGGTCGGCACCGTCTTCGGTTTCATCCAGAAACCTTATGTTCCCATCCGGTTCAAGGAACTGCTCGTATCGCCCAACGACATGCGCCGCCGGTTGCTCGCCCGTATCGACAAGGAGATACGCAATGCCGCTGCAGGCAAACCGGCGTATATTATGGGTAAGCTCAACCACATCACCGACCGTGCTCTGGTGCAGAAGCTCTACGAGGCTTCGGCCGCCGGCGTCAGGATAGACCTCCTCGTGCGGGGCAACTGTTCGCTCGTGACGGGTATTCCCGGCAGGAGCGACAACATCCGGATTAACGGCATCATCGACCGGTACCTGGAGCACTCCCGCATCCTCATCTTCGCCAACGGGGGCAAGGAGGCCTACTATATCGGTTCGGCGGACTGGATGCCGCGCAATTTCGATAACCGCATCGAAGTGATGGCTCCGGTACACGATACGAGATACGCCGGGAACTGAAACGGATAATCACGTATGGACTGCGCGATACGTTCCAGGGACATACCGTAGACGGTACCGGCAGGATCTGCCCTGGACCTTGCCGGAGGGTTGCGGCGAGGCGCTGCGTTCCCAGTCTGCCCTGTATGCGTATTATCGGGAGCAGGCGGAGCAGGCCGCCCTGCGCGGAAGCCTTGC
>ENA-OUNI01001019-OUNI01001019.1-human-gut-metagenome-genome-assembly--contig:-NODE-1019-length-11737-cov-7.282429_pt1 | contig 11737 bp, 17 predicted proteins | sample MGYA00242499_ERZ504580 | MGnify/ENA primary metagenome ERZ504580 (study PRJEB26092, sample SAMD00036315) | human gut metagenome | host: Homo sapiens | study: EMG produced TPA metagenomics assembly of... | reverse complement strand
TGTTTAATACAACCGCCGAGTGTATTATTGATAGCTTAATGAAAAGGACAACGTTGTTTGCAACGAAAAGGACTTGCAACTGGGAACGGAATATCTTTTCCCTGAAATTGGAGTCCGACTTTGGAGAGAGCGAGCATTTCATCTCAAACTGTTGAAAGACCCGTTATACATGGAAGAGATGCAGGCTGTATTAGAAGACGAATATCAGTATCAATACTTCCAGATGGTTACTGTGATGGGTTGAATTGCTAACGATCAATGGGATTTGATATAACTTTTCCGCTTGTAGTACATAGCGATGACCACAGCTATCTGCTAATACGGGTGAACTAATTTGAAGTATTTTATTGACGAAGATCAAAGAAAAGCCTCACACAGCAGCTGCTACTTGGAATTTCAACAAGGGCAGTATCATGACAAGTGCTGGCTTGACACATCTATTAGCATCAGTGATGAAGTATGGAATAGCCGCCATGTTTCAGATCTGATTCTTGAAGTGATTCCAGAGTTTGACTTTTATGGAATAACAATCGTTACAAAAGTACAATGGGATAATATTTTAACAAAAAGTCAATCGGATGGATGTACTTGCAAAGAGATTATTGCAGAAGCAGTTCCTTGGGCAGCAAAGTGTTTTGAAACGAATGATGTGTTCACTATCATAGGGATGTGAGTCGAACTTTCTCGGAGAATAACAGTGATACACAAAGGAGAGTGTAACATGAAAAAAATTCTTACAGCAATCGTATCGGTAAGCATATTTATTGTTGGAATTTTGCTTATACTTTGTGCGGACACTAATTTTTTATGGTATGCCTTTAATCAAAATGTTCGCCTTACAGTAGTTGCAGGGATTCTCATTGCACTTGTTGGTGGCGTTGGTGTGATAATGAATCTTTGGTGTATTCTAAAAGAATTGTACAGTAAATAGTTTATTGAAGGTTAAACTTCCAGTCTGCCATGGTCGCAGCCAAGAGAGATAATATTCAAACTTACTACTCAGCAAAAGCTAGGCACACTCCAAGAATTTATTATAGAGGGTGAATATCCCGCGCTTTGAACAATTTAACGATGAATATATTGTGCGATATGGAGAATTTCATTTGCGCGTTCACCTCGAATTGACTTGCAACGCAAAATACGTTACAATAAATCCGAGGTGATAACCATGGAAAAAACAATGACGCTCAATCTCCGTGTGAACCCTACCGTCAAGCAGCAGGCCGAGGATGTGCTGAAGCAGCTCGGCATCCCGATGGCAACCGCCATTGATATGTACCTGCGCCAGATCACCCTGACTGGCGGCATCCCCTTTTCTCTGTCCCTGCCGAAAGCTCCTGCGGCTCTGAATGCTGACACCATGACCGATGATCAGCTTCATGCAGCCTTGCAGGTAGGCATTAAGGAAATTCAGAACGGTGATACCGTGGATGCGGCAAGCGCATTCGCACAGTTCAGGGAACAGCACAGATGAAGCAGTATGACGTGAAAATTTCTCGTGCAGCCCTCAGCGATATGGAGCAGATTTACAGCTATATTGCTGACCGTCTGCTGGAGCCTGACACGGCTATGGGGCAGTATAATCGTATTGCAGAAGCCATCCAATCCCTGAACATCCTGCCAGAGCGCTGTGCGCTAGTGGAAAGTGAGCCGGAGCGCACTCAAGGGCTGCGGCAGATGCTGGTGGACAACTACTCGGTGTTCTACATTGTGGGCGGGGATGCTGTTTCGGTGGCTCGTGTGCTGTACAGCGCATCCGACTTGTGCGCCGCCTGCGGAGAATGAAGTGAAAGGGGTGTTTGCATGACCGCCGTGATTTACGCCCGCTATTCCAGCGATAACCAGCGCGAAGAATCCATCGAAGGGCAGATTCGCGAGTGTACGGCCTACGCCGAAAAGAACGGCATTACCGTGGTCAAACACTACATTGACCGTGCCCTTTCCGCCAAAACCGATAACCGCCCGGACTTCCAGCAGATGATCAAGGACAGCGAGAAACGGTTGTTTGACATTGTGTTGGTCTGGAAACTTGACCGCTTTGCCCGGAACCGCTATGATTCGGCCCACTATGAGTACCAGTTAGAGAGGAATCATGTCAAGCTGGTATCTGCCACGGAGCCTATTTCGGACAGCCCTGCGGGTATCATGGTCAAGAGTATGCTCACCGGCATGGCTGAATACTACTCGGCAGAACTTTCTGAAAAGGTCGTGCGCGGCATGACCGAGAATGTTCTGAAGGGAAAGTACAACGGCGGCACGATTCCCATTGGTTTTAAGGTGGACGAGGAGAAGTTCTTTCAAATCGACCCTTTGAAAGCTCCCTTTGTGGTGGAAGCCTTTCAGCGGTACAACGATGGTGCGACCATGAAGGAACTGATGAACTGGCTGAACGACAGTGGCGTGACCACCAACCGTAATCAGAAGTTTACCTACAACAGTGTTCAGACGCTGCTGACGAACAAACGGTACATCGGAGAAAACCACTTCAAGGATATCGTAATGCCGGACAGCATCCCGGCCATCGTGGACAAGGACTTGTTTGAAGAAGTACAGCAAAAAATCAAGAAGAACAGCCGCGCTCCTGCCCGTCACAAGGCCGAGGATGATTACTTGCTCACCACCAAGCTGTTCTGTGGAATGTGCGGTGCGATGATGTTCGGCGAGTGCGGTACGGGTCGGAACAAAGTCGTTCATCATTATTATAAGTGCGCTACCGCGAAGCGTTTCAAGACCTGCAAGAAAAAGACCGTCCGTAAGGAATGGCTGGAAGATTTGGTCGTAGCTGAAACCATGAAGCTGATTCAGGACGATGCCGTGATTGATGCCATCGTTGCGGAAGTGATGGAGTTGCAGGATCAGGAAAACACCACGCTCCCTTTGCTGGAAAAGCAGATGCGCGAGGTAGAGAACGGCATTGAAAATATGCTGAACGCCATTCAAGCAGGTGTGCTGACCAACTCCACCAAATCGCGTTTGGAAAAGCTGGAAGCCCAGCAGAAAGAACTTGAGGTTCGGCTTGCCGAAGAAAAAATCGCTCGGCCACGGTTGAGCGAAAATCAGGTTCGGTTCTGGCTGACCCGGTTCCGCAAGCTCGACCCGAACGTGAAAAGCCACCGTGAGACGCTTATCAATACATTCGTGAACGCTGTTTATCTCTATGATGAAAAAGTTTTGATTACGTTCAACTACAAAGACGGTACAAAAACCATCACTTTCGATGAAATTGCCGCCAAGAATGCCCCAGGGGGCAATGGTTCGGATTTGGGTTGCTTCGCTCCACCAAAAGGACCAGCGTAGAAATTACGCTGGTTTTTTGTTTTGCCCGGCATCTTAAGTCTCCCTCTCGAGGGCGGATTCGAACAGCATCGGCCCGCCGAATAGTCCGGAGGGCAAAAAAGCCCTGCGGGGCTTTTTTAGATGCGCGGCTCGCGACATCCACCCGCGCCCACCAAAAACCTCAACGTATGCAAGTACGCTGAGGTTTTTGTTTTGCGACAAGGCTAAACTCATCGGGCGGGTGGATTCGAACAGCTGCGGCGATGTCGTTGAAGACGGCGCAAAAACAGCCCCGATGGACCGTCAGGTTCACCGGGGCTGCTGCTGTACCATGATTTTGTTGACGTTAACATTTTCGTGATGCCGCGAAAACATCACATGTAGACCTTCTGGCTGCGCACCTGCGCTTCGATCAAAAGAGCTGCTTCCCCGTGGGGGCTATGCACATGCAGGAGATCTGTTTGTGCCGCCGTTACTCTTCCGCTGCAGCTTTGGATTCGTTCACAAAGGCGGCGATCTTATCCACCTGAATTTCGGCAACGGCACGGCCGGTCTCGTAGACGCGGCGCAGCTGGACCGGATCGCGCTCCATGGAGCCGATCTCCAGCGGGATGGGCGGGCGGATGACGACGCCTTGCCGGTCTGCTCCAGCATGGCAATGTGATCCAGCGTTTCGTTGTAGCGCTCGTGACGGTCGGCAACGGCTTCCACGAAAGCGGGGTAGCGCAGGTAGCGTGCCCGGATGGCGGGCAGCATCTTGTTCTTCTTTTTCACAAAGCCCTTGGGCTGGGTCAGCACAATGAGGTTGCGTTTGTAGCCGATGGACTCGAAGAACCGCACGGGGATGGAATCGGCAATGCCGCCGTCCAGCAGCTGATAATGGCCGATCTTTACGATCTTGGCCGCCAGCGGCATGGAAGCGGATGCCTGCATCCACTGGATATCCTCGGCATCGCCGGTGCGGCACTTGTGATAGATGGGGTCGCCGGTACGCACATCGGTGCACACCACAAAAAAGTCCATGGGGTTCTCTGCAAATGCCTTTGCGTCGAATACGTCCAGCTTTTCCGGCACGGTGTGGTAGCAGAACTGCTCACTGTACAGGTTGCCGGTGCGCAGCAGGTTGCCGAAGCTTGCGTAGCGCTTATCGTTGCAATACTGGGTGTTGTAGCGGATCACACGGCCGATCTGATGGGACTTGTAGTTGCAGCCGAACACCGCACCGGCCGAAACGCCAATGGCACCATCCAGCACGATGCCATGCTCCATCAATACATCCAGAACACCGGCGGTAAACATGCCGCGCATGGCACCGCCTTCCAGCACAAGACCCGTTTTCATATATGCTCTCCCCTCCTGTGTGCCGGTGCACAGATGCCGGACACACCTTATATTAACTACAGTATACTCGAATCTGTAAAAAGTACAAGAGCGGAAAACCTATAAATTTATCAAGAAAACCTCTTGCCAAAGGAAAGAGCATCCGGTATACTAAGTGAAATAAAAAGAGAAATATGCGCTGCAAACGCATGGGCATGGAAAAGATCAGGTTGGAGGAACTGCTGCACTATGAAGATGCTGGAAGATCGTATTCGCAAAGATGGTATCGTACGCGAGGGCAATGTGCTCAAGGTGGATAGCTTTATCAACCACCAGATGGACATTCCGCTGTTCCGGGAGATGGCAAAGGAGTGGAAGCGCCTGTTTGCAGGCAAGCCCATCAACAAGGTGCTCACCATCGAGGCCAGCGGCATTGGCATTGCAGCCATCGTGGCCAGCGAGTTCAACGTGCCGGTGGTATTTGCCAAAAAGTCCATGAGCATCAATCTGGACTACAACAACTACGAGACCAAGATCCAGTCCTTCACCCACAAAAAGATCTACAATGTGATCGTCTCCAAAAAGTTCCTCACCCCGGAAGATCATGTGCTGATCATTGACGATTTCCTTGCCAACGGCTGTGCCTGATGGGCCTGCTGGATCTGGCCAAGGAAGCCGGTGCCACCGTGGAAGGCATCGGCATCGCCGTGGAAAAGGGCTTCCAGCAGGGCGGCGAGCTGATCCGCAGCAAGGGCATCCAGCTGGAGAGCCTTGCCATTGTGGAGTCTATGAACAGCGAGACCGGCGAGATCGTCTTCCGCGAGCAGCCGCAGCAGAATTAAACAAAAAAACATTGCAGCCCCGGGAAAGTCGGAAGACCTTTCCGGGGCCGTTTTTTGCTTACGCCCCGTCAAAGCTGTCACCGTCGGCGGGCAGGTCGGCAGCGGTCTGGGCGGGATCGGGATCGGTTTCCGGTTCCACGGCGCGGGGCACGCCCTTGTACACCAGCGTCTGTTCCAGCACCTCGGCGCACACCGGGGCTGAAAGGCTGCGCCGGCAGTCGTCCAGCTGTGGGGTTCGTCCAAGCACACCAGACACAAAAACTGCGGGTTGTCGATGGGAGCCACGGCCACAAAGCTGGCAATACGGGCTTTTTCGTCGGCGCTGTCCAGCTTCTGGCTGGTGCCGCTCTTGCCGCCCACCCGGTAGCCTTGGATGCGGGCATTGCGCCCGCCGCCGTAGAGCACCACGGCTTCCATCATCTCACGCATGGTTTCAGAAGTTTCCGGTTTGATCACCTGCCGCCTGCACACCGGCTCTGTGTGCTGAAGAATGCTGCCGTCCGGGTTCAGGATATCGCTGACAAGATAAGGCTGCATCAGCCTGCCGCCGTTCACCACAGCGCACACGGCTGCGGCCATTTCCATATAGGAGATTTTGCTGCTCTGGCCGAAGGCGCAGGAGGCCAGCTCCACCGGCCCCATGCGGTCGGCGGTGTAGTACAGACTCTTTTTGGGTTCGGCGGGCAGATCGACCCCGGTTGCTCCCGCAGGCCGAAAGCGGCAAAGTAATCGCAGAAGGCTTCCTTGCCCAGCCGCGCGCCGATCTGGATAAAGCTCTGGTTGCAGGAATTTTCCAGCGCCTGGGTCACGGTCTGGCTGCCGTGGCGCTTGTGGTTGGCGCAGTGGAACCGTGTGCCCGCCACCGAGATGGACTCGCCGCAGTAAAAGGTGGAGTTTTTGCTCACAGCCCCGGCATCCAGCGCGGCGGCGCAGGTGATGAGCTTGAACACGCTGCCCGGCTCGTACAGGTCGCTGACGGCCTTGTTGCGCCACTGGGTCTGCTGGGCCAGCTGCAGGGCAGCAGCGCGCTCGCTGCCGGTAAGGGCATCCACGGCCTTGCGGGCGGCTGCATCGTAGATCACGCGCGGCTGGTTCGGGTCGTAGGCGGGCGTGGTGGACATGGCCAGCACGGCCCCGGTGTTCACGTCCATCACGATGCCCACGGCGCGCGCCGCCACATGATGCTCCTTGACCGCATAATCCAGCGCGTTTTCAAGGTAATGCTGGATGTTGGCATCGACAGTCAGCCGCAGGCCGCTGCCTTCCAAGGGCACTTTTTCGGTCTCGTAGCTTTGCTCCAGTGTGTAGCCCCAAGCGTTGACGGCGGTGAGCACCACACCATTCTGCCCGGTGAGCACATCGTTATATTTCAGCTCCAGCCCGCTCACACCGGCGTTGTCTACATTGGTAAAGCCCAGCACGCTGGCCAGAAATTCCCCCTCCGTACCAGCGCTTGGAGTCCTGATTGATGCGGATGCCGGTGATGCCGTTCTCTTCACAAAAATCCCGCACGCGGTCGGCGGTGTCGCGCTCCACGCGGTAGCGCAAAAGGCAGTCGTTGGAGGTGCGGTCGCTGAACTTTTCCAATAATGCGGCTTTGTCCAGCTCCAGGATCTCCGCAAGGCCGTCTGCGGCAAGGCTGAGCTTTTCCTCCGGCATCTCGCGCGGGGAGGCCCGCAATGTCCAGCAGCTGCTGTTGGCGGCCAGCAGTACACCGTCGTCGCTGTAGATACGGCCCCGGTCGGCAGGCACCACAGTATCGCGCAATTGCTGGCCGAGGGCACGGCTCGTATACCAGTCGCCTGAAAACAGCTGCAGATACGCCAGCCGCGCGGCAAGCCCCGCAAAGCAGACGCAGCACATCAATGCGGCCACCAGCGTGCCCGGGCACGGAATGCCCGTTCCGGCAGGGTGCGCAAGGGGCGCGGCTCCGGTTTTGGCATGGCAGGCACCTCCTTCTCTGGGCAAGTGTATGCGCCGGTGTGCCGGGGATATGACTAACCGGCACCGCCGCCGCGTACAATAAAGGAACGGAGGTGATACGGATGCACAAAGCTGCTGCCCATGCAAAGCGCGGCCTGCCGCTGCGGCATCTGCCGGCCATGGACCTGCCGTTTCTGGTGCTGGTGCTCACGCTGGTGGGCTTTGGCCTTGTAATGCTGGGCAGTGCCAGCAGTGCAGTGGCGCTGTACCGGCGGGGCGATGCTTTTGCCTACCTGCGGCCGCAGCTGCTGTATGCTGCGCTGGGCATCGGGGCCATGTGGGTGGCAAGCCGGGTGGACTACCATATTTACCACAAGCTGGCATGGCCGCTGCTGGCGCTTTCAATGGTGTTGCTGACGGCGGTGCTGTTCATGCCGGAGTACAACGGCTGCAAGCGCTGGCTGGTGCTGCCGGGCCTGGGTACACTGCAGCCCAGCGAGATCGCCAAATTTGCGGTGGTGCTGGTGTTTGCGCATATCATTGCGCTCAACCACGACCGCATGGGCAGCTTTGCGGTGGGGGTGCTGCCCTTTGCACTGGTGCTGGGAGCAGTGGCGGTGCTCATGCTGCTGGAACCGCACCTCTCCGGCACCGTGCTCATTTTGGGCATCGGCGCGGTGCTCATGTTCGTGGGCGGCACCGGTCTCAAGTGGTTCGTGCTGGCCGGGGCGGGCGGTGCAGCGGCCATTGGAGCTGCCATCATCATTATGCCGGACCTTGTGCCCTACGCGGCCAGCGTCTCAGCTCATGGCTGGATCCTTTTGCCGATCCGCTGGGCGACGGCCACCAGACCATCCAGAGCCTGTATGCCATCGGCTCCGGGGGCGCGGCGGGCCTTGGCCTTGGCAGCAGCCGCCAGAAGCACCTGTTCGTGCCCGAACCGCAGAACGACTTCATCTTTTCCATCCTGTGCGAGGAGCTTGGCTTTGTGGGAGCCTGCGCGGTGATCCTGCTGTTTGCGCTGCTGCTGTGGCGGGGCATCACGCTGGCGGCGCATGCACCGGATCGGTTCGGTGCGCTGCTGGTAGTGGGCTTTGTGGTGCAGGTGGCCCTGCAGGCAGTGCTGAATATGGCGGTAGTCACCAACACCATCCCCAATACCGGCATCAGCCTGCCGTTTTTTCCTCCGGCGGCACCAGCCTGATGATGCTGCTGGGCGAAATGGGCATCGTGCTGTCGGTGTCCCGCGGGGAGACATAAAACCGGGCGTTCCCTGCCATAAAACGACAGCATCCTCTGCCGGTTCAGCTACAAATGACCGGACAAACAAATGACACAACTGCAGACAAAATAAACAAAAAGCCTTCGCGCCGCATAGCATGAGGTATCTTTTGCGGAACGGGGGCTTTTTGCATGGGCGGAGATCTTATCATCACAGGCGGCATGCCGCTGAACGGCACAGTACAAATCCCGGCAGCCAAAAACAGCGTGCTGCCGCTGCTGGCAGCGGCCTTTTGTGCAATGGCACGGTGCGTTTTCTGCAGGTGCCGCATCTTGCGGATGTGGACACCAGCGTGGAGCTTTTGCAGGGTGCGGGCTGCACGGCCCGCTGGCAGGGCAGCGACATCACGGTGCAGGGCGTGCCTTCACCTGCCGCCTTGCGCCGGAAGCCGCCGCGCGGATGCGGGCATCCATTTTGTTCTGCGCACCGCTTCTGGCGCGGCTTGGCCGGGTGGAAACGGTGTTGCCCGGCGGGTGCCGCATTGGTGCAAGGCCGGTGGACCTGCACCTTTCCGGCTTGCGCAGATGGCGTGCACTGCCGGGAGGAGGGGGCAAGGCTGATCCTGACAGCGCCTGCCGGGCTGCACGGTGCGGACATCACACTTGGGTTCCCCAGCGTGGGTGCTACCGAGACCCTGCTTCTGGCAGCAGCTGCGGCGCAGGGCGAGACGGTCCTGCGCGGGGCCGCACGAGAACCGGAGATCAGCGATCTGGCAGCATTCCTGAACCGCTGCGGCGGCTGTGTACAGGGCGCGGGCACCAGCACCATCCGGGTGCAGGGCAGACGAATGCTGTATAGCTGCAGCTTTGCGCCCATGGCCGACCGCATCGTGGCATCCACCCTTGCCTGTGCCTGCGCGGCGGCAGGAGGCCGGGTGGAACTGACCGGCTGCAGGCCGGAGACCTATGCACCGCTGCTGGAAATTCTGGCACAAATGGGCTGCAGGGTAGAAACAGGGCCGGAAAGTGCGGTCATTACCCGGCTGGGCGCGCTGCACGGCGCGGGCAGAGTGTTTACCGGGGTATACCCGGCACTGGCAACAGACGCAGCGCCGCTGCTTGCTGCTGCCATGCTTGCCGCCGACAGCGCCAGCAGCATCGAGGATGTGGTGTTTGAGCGGAGATTCGGCTGTGCAGAGGGTTTTGCGGCTTTTGGAGCCGCTGTGCAGGTGCAGGGACGCACACTGGACATCCGGCCGGTGCGGCAGCTGCAGGGCGCGTGTGCACGGGCTGCGGACCTGCGCGGAGGCGCGGCACTGGTGGTGGCCGCGCTGGCGGCAAGGGGACGGAGCCGCATTACCGACACCGGTTACATCGACCGCGGATATGCCGGTTTTGCACAGATGCTGGCGGAACTTGGTGCCCAAATTGAGCGGGAAATGCCGCGGGAAAGCGCCAGCGAGAAAAAAACACCTTCAAAAAAGCAAAATTGACTTGCATTCAGGGCAAAAAGATGATACGATACAGTTATATAAGTGTAAGCAGATAATTTCTGTGCGCTATGCGCAGTTTTACGATAAAATCCGATGGAGGACAAGTTATGGCACTCATGCTCGATGAAGAAATGGACGAAAACGTTACGACGATCAAGGTGATCGGCGTGGGCGGCGGCGGCGGCAACGCTGTCAACCGCATGGTCAGCGACGGCCTGCAGGGCGTCGAATTTATCGCAATGAACACCGACCAGCAGGCTCTGGCCAAGAACCACGCTGCCACCAAGGTGCAGCTGGTTCCAAGCTGACCAAGGGCCGCGGTGCCGGTGCAGACCCCGAGATCGGCCAGCGCGCCGCTGAAGAGAGCAAGGACGAGATCGCAAATGCGCTCAAGTTCCCAGATGGTGTTTATCACTGCCGGTATGGGCGGCGGCACCGGCACCGGTGCAGCACCCGTTGTGGCCGAGGTGGCACACGATCTGGGCATCCTGACCGTTGGCATCGTCACCAAGCCCTTCTCCTTTGAGGGCAAGCGCAAGATGGGTCTGGCAGAGCAGGGCATTGCAAACCTGCTCATGCATGTGGACAGTCTGATCGTCATTCCCAATGAGCGCCTGAAGATGATCAGCCAGGAAAAGATCACCCTGATGAATGCCTTCCAGGCAGCCGATAACGTGCTGCGTCAGGGCGTTGAGTCCATTTCCGCTCTGATCAATGTGCCTGCCTTCATCAATCTGGACTTCGCCGACGTGCGCTCCATCATGAAGGATGCCGGCTACGCACACATGGGCGTGGGCAGCGCCAAGGGCGCAGGCAAGGCCGAGAACGCCGCAAAGGCTGCTATTTCTTCTCCGCTGCTGGAGACCAGCATTGCCGGTGCACACGGCGTGATCATCAACATCACTTCCAGCCCGGACATCGGTCTGGAGGATGTGGAGACCGCAGCAGGTCTCATTACCCAGAGCGCACATCCCGATGCAAACATCATCTGGGGTACTGCGTTCGACGAGAACCTCTCGGACGAGATGCGTGTGACCGTGGTTGCTACCGGTTTTGACAACAAGAGCGCAAGCGACCTGCGCAGCAGCATCAGCAATGCAATGGGCGGCGCACAGTCCACTCCGTCTGCTGTGTTCAGCAGCGAGACTGCAAGCCCGGCAGCTTCTGCCGCAGGCGGCGCTGCACCGGCACCCACTGCTGAAAAGCCCGTGGAAGAGGACAACAGCGATAATGGCTATTACGACCAGCTGATGGCCATGCTGAACAAGCGCAGATAAAAGGCTGGCCGTCATAAGCGGATCAGGCGTATCGGATGGATCGGAGGGACACCATGGCGCAGGCAGGCAGCAGAACAATGGTTCGCGGCAGCGCTGTGCCCAGTCTGCCGCGGCAAAGGCTCCGGCAGAGCCGCCCAAGGCGGTGTGTGCCCAGCTGGAGCAGATGAACCGAAAGCTGGCAGCGGCCAGTGCGGAAATTTTGCGCTATCAGACCCGTCTGTTTGCCTGTGAACGGCAGATGGCCGCGCTGCGGCAGGAAAATGCCCAGCTGGAAGCGGCCTGTGAGCAGGCGCGGCAGGAGGCTGAGTGCGCGGGCGCTCATGCAGAGCAGCTGCGCCAGGAGCTGGCCCGCCCAGCATGACGTTCTGCAGTGCCGTGTACTGAG
>ENA-OUNI01001017-OUNI01001017.1-human-gut-metagenome-genome-assembly--contig:-NODE-1017-length-11743-cov-2.810864_pt1 | contig 11743 bp, 11 predicted proteins | sample MGYA00242499_ERZ504580 | MGnify/ENA primary metagenome ERZ504580 (study PRJEB26092, sample SAMD00036315) | human gut metagenome | host: Homo sapiens | study: EMG produced TPA metagenomics assembly of... | reverse complement strand
CGCCGCCGCTACTTCCAAAGCCTCCGCCGAAGCCGCCGCCTCCCGAGAAGCCGCCGCCTCCGCCCGATCGTCCCATGGCCTCGAACCTATTTCACAATGAGCACGGGCACGTTGGTCTTGTGCAGCACGGAATAGCACACGCTGCCGAGCATGCCACGCACGGCACCCAGGCCACGGTGGCCCATGACGATGCAGTCGTAGCCGCCCTCGTCGGCATAGGCCGTAATGGAATCGTGCGGCGAGCCGTTCACCACCGCGATACCGATGCCCTCGGCGTCGCCCACCAAAGGCGCGATGTTCTCGGCAATAGCGTCCATGTCGGCCTTGATGGCCTCGTTCTCCACTTCGGAGATCACATCCATATCCATGGTGTCGCCCATGACGCCGGACATGCGCGAGGCAATCTTGAACGTCTCGGCGTTGAAGTCGTGCCAGTCGACCACCGACAGCACCGTGATCTGGGCGCCGGGCACACCGGCCGCCAGATCGAGCGCGGCCCCCAAGGCGTTCTTCGCCGGGTCGGACTTATCGTAGGGAACGAGAATCTTCTTGTACATGGGGGCCTCCTTACCCTCGCGGCACCTCAAGCGACGACGCCTACGAACCACAGCTCGGCCACCGAAAGCAGCTCGCATGCTCTAGCATCGCCGGAAAATGCTTACCTTGTGGCTCATCCTAATGAGCAACTGCCATTTTACCACGGTCCTTTTCCGTTTCCCCGCCGCCGCCCACCTGTAGACACGACGTTACACACCCCTACCGCGGCTCCTCGTTGTTGAGAAGGCGATGGCGGGAGACCAGGATGTGGAACACCGTGTAGGCGCCCAGCACGAAGGCGCCCACGTAGCCGAGCACGCCGAGCAGGGGCACGCCGAGCAGCTGCGGCTGCATAGCCGTGGTGCACAGGATAGACGACCCCAGGAACAGCCCCGCCGACAGCGTCGCCAAGGAGATGCGCCCCACGGCGGCGTAGGCGGTGGCAAGGATGCGCGAGGACACCTCGATGTCGCCGTTCACCTTGATCTGCCCGCGGTCGATCATCTCCAGGGTATTCGACAGCTGCGTCGGCAGTTTCGCCAAAGCCTCGGCCGAGGCGGCGCTCGTCGTGGCGAGATCGATCAGCTGCGTCGCCAAAAACTTCGGGTCGGCCTGCTGGGCGATGACGTGCTTCGACACGATCTCGATGACGCTGATATCGGGCGCCACTTGGGCCATGACCCCCTCGATGGTCACGAATCCGCGGGCAAGCATGGTCACCGACGAGGTCATCATCATGTTCTGGCCGCGCAGCACCTCGATGACCTCGGTGAGCACGGTGCCCACGTTGATCTCCTTCATCTCGGCCGTGCTGTACTCGGCGAGCAGCCGCGAGAGCGCCTCCAGCAGCGCCCCGTGGTCCACCGGCCCCAGCACGTGCACGAGGCCCATCACCGCCTCCTTCAGCAAGTAGGCGTTGTCGGTGGCCACGGCCGTGAACACCTTGCCCACGAGCATGCGCTCCGACACCGTCAGCGTGCCCACCATGCCCAAATCGATCCACACCACTTCCCCATCGCGCACAAGAATGTTGCCGGGATGCGGGTCGGCGTGGAAGAACCCGTCGTCGAGCACCTGGGTCACGTAGCTTTGGCACACGCGTCGCGCCAGCGCGCTCACGTCGATCCCCTGCTCGCGCAACGCTTGCGTGTGGGAAATTTCCGTGCCCTGGACGAACTCCATGACGAGCACCGACTCGCACGAGTACTGCGGGTAGGCCACCGGTGAGGTCACGCCCGGCTCGTCGGCCAGCTCGTCGTGGAAGCGCATGAGATTGTGCAGCTCGGAGGTGAAATTCACCTCGCTGGCCGTCGTGCGCTCGATTTCCTCGACGAAGCCCTCAAGCGACAGCAGGATGCTGCGATGGGAATTGGAGGCGAACTCCCCTAGGGCCAACAGGTGCTTCATGAGCATGATGTCCTCGGCCATGGATTCGGCCACACCCGGCCGGCGCACTTTCACCGCCACCGTCGTGCCGTCAAGCAGCGTCGCCTTGTGCACCGGGCGATGGAGGCCGCGCCCAAGGCACGTCGATGGAGGCGAACACCTCGTGCCACGACTTCCCGTACGCGCGGTCGATCTGCTCGATCACCACGTCGAAGGGCATCGGGTTCGCATCGTCGCGCAGTTTCTCGAAGGCGTCGCAGTAGGCCTTGGGCAGAAGATCGGAACGGTTCGAGCCAGCTGGCCGATTTTCACGTACGTGGGGCCGAGCGCCTGCAGTACTTCCACGGCCTGCTCGGGGGTAAGCCCGTGCAGCACCTTGTACTGCCGCATGATGCGCATGATCTCGTTCATGCGCTTGTGAGAGGTCTTGTCCTTGATGGAAATCTCGGCGACCTTCATGAACTCCTCGAACGTAGCCATGGGCGCTCCTCCTTTCTGGAAAGCCCATGGTATCGTGCGAAATGAGAGGCGATCTCCTCATCAATTCACCTGGCATCAAGCTGTTTCCCATAAAAACGCGAAAAGCAGGAGCTCATGGGTAATCAGGATTCCATGAGCCATCTGCTTTCTCGGGAAAGGCACTTTGCGAAGGTGGGCCCGTCATGACTGGCGAGCCCACCTGGCAGGCGCCCGGTAGTAGAAGAGGCGCCCGATCAAGCGGCCCTAGGGTGTGAAAGGGCCGCCATGATCATCGATATGCGCTAGCGTGCGTGCTTGCCGCGCACAGAGCGGTTGCCTCGACGCCATGCCCAGAAGCACACGGCCAAGGCCGTCAAGGCCATCATGCCCGTGAAAGCCATGCTGGGTAGCAGGTCATCGCTCGTCTGAGCCAGCTTCGTCTTTCCCTTGTCGTTGTCCGACTTATCGCCCTTGTCATTCGAGTCTGACTTGTCGCCCTTGTCAGACTTGCTGGGATCGGAGCCGTTGTCCGGATCCTTAGCACCGGGATCTGCCGACAGGTCGCCGTCGTCAACCCAGTCGGCCGCCATGGTGTCGTACTCGAACCCATTAGCCGCTGCCGTGTTGTGCTCAGGTTCCAACGATCGTCCACGCCGTTGTGATCCTCATCCACCGCTGCTGTTGTGTCGGTGTGGATGGGGCCTTCGCCATCGCCGGTGTCGATGTTCTTGTACGGCTTCCAAATCTTGTCGCGTTGCCACCACGCGAGCTGGGATACCAGGTGTCAGTGCCATCGGTATCGATGTTCACGTCGGGCTCCAGGTCGCCATCGGTATCGATGTTGATGTCCGGGCGGCCATCCTTGTCGGTATCGATATTCACGTCGGGCAAGAAGTCATGGTCGACGTCGATGAACAGATCAGGCTTGCCATCCTTGTCGGTATCCACATTCACATTGGGCGCCGGCGGATTCGGATCGGTCGGATCAATCGAATCAGGCTTGCCGTCGCGTCTGCATCCACGATATCGAGATCGGGGATACCGTCGCCATCGGTATCGTGATTGAGGATGATCTCCTTATCCGGGTCATTCGGATCAGGCACCACAACGTTCACATTGGGCTTCGGCGGGCTCTTCGGATCAACCGGGTCAGGCTTGCCATCAAGATCCTCGTCAACGATGTTCTTGTCGGGCTTGCCGTCGCCGTCGGTATCCTCGTTCAGAACGATCTTCTTGTCAGGATCGTTGGGTCGGGCACCACAACATTCACGTTGGGATGAACGGGATCCGGATTCAGAGGATCAACGTTCTCCGGATCGCCGTCAGTGTCGCGGTCGACGATGTTCTCATCGGGCTTGCCGTCGCCGTCGGTATCGATATTCACATCGGGCTCACCATCGCCGTCGGTATCCACATTGAGATCAGGGAGACCATCGCCGTCGGTATCCACATTGAGATCAGGTTCGCCATCGCCGTCGGTGTCGATGTTGTAATCGGGCTTGCCATCGTCATTGGCATCCTCGTTCATCAGAATGGTGTGAATCTCCACCTTCTGATCTTCAGAGAGATTGTTGAACGCATGATTAATCGCACCCGTCACAATGCCCTGGTAAGCCGGCTGTTCGACACCATTCACTTTGTAGCTCAAAACATAGGGGATGTTGACCTGCTGGCCATCCGCACCGAGCTCGGGCGCATTGGGAGTCAACGTGACCGTATGATTGGCCCCATCTTCGATAGTCTTGGTGGGCGTCACCGACAGGCCGCCGAGACCAGTCAGACTCGTGGACACAACATGCTTCTTTGCAATGCCCGAAGGCGGAACAGGGCGCGGGTTGTCGTTGCTCGTCTGCTGCTTGAAGGTGACAACCACATTGACGTTGCCTGCCGGAATATTATTCAGCGTCAGATCGTTGCCCGAAACTGTTTGCGTAACCCCGTTCACTGTCACCGACTCCACCTCGTAGTTGGGGAGGCTGCCCCACCGCACCGTAGTGGAACCGCCAGTCGGAACCACACCAGTACCGTCGTCTAGCACCTCGTTGATGTCGTCGCTCTTCAGCGCCGGCTTCACGTTGCCCTTCAAGCCTTCGAACGTCAGCGTGACGTTGGACAGCTGCGCAGGATTCTCCTTCACTTCTTGAATGGTCTTTTCCGCTTCGTCCTTGGGTGCATCGTCCTTGACGAAGTAAGCCGTCACTTCCTTGTCGGCAGTGATGTTCGCAAAGCCCAGATTCACCTTGCCGTTGGCCGATGAAGGTTCATTAAAGGTATCAGCAGCTGGACGATCAGCCGAGTCGGAGCGGCGTAAGCCTCTTCGACGCCGAACAGCAAATCGGCAGCCATGGCCATGGGCTGGCAGCTACCTCTTCCGTTGTTGACGTACCCTCGTCAGAGGCGTCCTCGACAGGAGTCGCGGGTGCTTCGGCCTCGGTAGCAGGATCGTTAGCGGGTTCCTCGGAAGAAGAGGACTCCTCCGAATCATTCGCGTCAGGCTCGTCCTGCTCAGAGCCATCCCCTGATGCAACTTCATTCACACCGCCGACGACCACGTCGTTCACACCGTTAGCCACGCCCGTCTGAATAGGTTTGCTGTTGTCCGTCAACGGATCCTCGACTTCTGCGACCTCATTCTCGGAATCCTCCAGAACCTCAGCAAGCGCCTCGACCTGAACCACCGGCGTCGAAGCCGTGGACTTCACGATCCATTTGCCCGCATCTTCAACGTACGTGGTAGTCACACCCGTCTTCGTATCAAAGACATCAAGCGCATCCAGACGATAGTTCGGCGCTGGCTCGGCGAAGATGTTCGTGTAGTCGCCGTACTTGCCAAGGGTGCGGGACGCAGAAATCTTGCCACCGTTGTTGTGGTTCGCCAGAACCACTTCCTTCTCTCCCGATCCGTCAGCTTTATCCTGCGTATCAAATGTCACTTTGTTGGTCTTCACGTCCACGAAGATCGGCTCAACGGTAACCTTCACGTTGGCATCAGTTTCCGTATCCAGCGTCACTTCAACTGAACCTTCCTTGTCATCAACGCTGAAGGGATAGTCCTCGTTGTTCACCGTGACGGACTTTACTTCGTAGTAGACGTAGTCCTCGGCCCCATAATCGGTGGAGTTCTCGAGCGTGTAGCGCACAGTGTGCTGGGATTAGCCTCTCCATCCTCGCTCTTCTTGGCGACAAAGCTCGGATCGATGGTACCCGCACCGCCTTCGATAATGGTGTTCACGCGGTACCACTCGTCAACGCGGCTCAGGTCGGGGTCAATGTACTCGATGGGAGGTGTCGCCGGATCATCGGGTCCATCGGGGCTGTCGGGATAATCAGGATCGTCGGGGTCGTCGGGTGTGTTGGGATTGCCCGGCGTCTCGCGAATGTCGTAGAAGTACACGTCGACAACACAATCACGCTTAACTGGAAGCTCCAGACTTCCAGCGTCGGGCACCTGCATGCCCAGATCCTGCCGTTTCGCATTAACGTTGATGGCGTAAATGCGATGGATGGAATCCCCGCGATCCCACTCGAACGTCCATTTCTTTGCCAGTTCCTCGGCACTCATGTTCGCGGCGTCGTCCACCAGAATCTTTTGCGTGGAAGAGAGTTTGAAGTCGGAGTCGCCGCCGTAGCGATTCACCGTAATGGTGTAGGAGCCGCTTTCGCGCTCGGCGCCAACGTGGGCGGCGTCTTAGGCGTGACGTAGATATCGACCGTATGGTCGCGATTGATCTTGGTGAGCTCGAGCTTGTTAGAAGTTAAGTTCATTACCGGCTGACCGTCCTCGTCAGCATGGAGATAGGTGCACTGGTTGCAGAGGTTCCATTCGACCGTCATGCTCTCGCCTGGCTTAACGATCCTAGAAGGCGTAATAGTGCTGTTATGCGTGCATCCATGAATGCGCGTGCTCACCGTAAAGCGACGCTGATCAATAACCGGATTGTCAGGGTCAGGTTCTACGACAGGATTATCGGGGTCAGAGGCATCTGATGTTGTATCCTTGTCAAATTTCACCACGACGTTCTCATTGCTCCACAGCCCGTCTTCTGGCGTATAGGAATTGGTTTTCAGCAGGTCATCACGAACAACACCATTGACAGTCACACGAGACACATGGGAGCCAGCGGCAGCCTTCCATGTTGCCGTAGGACTCGTACCCTCCTTATGATGCACAGCCGACGTCACTTCACCATTACCGGTACCGTAAGCCGACTTAGTAACGTTGATATTAAGATAACGATCATAGTACAAACGCAGAGATAGCGTTGGATTGCCCGTAACCGTGCCTTCGAACACATTGAGCGCGTTGTCGGGGTTATACCAGTAGTCCAGCCCATGGAAGCTGATCTCGGGCACACGGATGGAGGCATCGTTGGGAATGCTCACCTTGTCTCCCGTGGTGGCCGTCAGCGTCTTGGTCGCGCCGTCATGAGTCACTTTCGTGTACAGATAACGACCCTCGGCATTCTTGTTGCCGGAGTCACGTAGTAATCGATGGTGTAGCGCGTGTTTGTGTTGGCCTTCCATTGGGCAACAAACTTAATCGCACCGCTACGCAAACCTGCGGGGATGGCCTCACCAGTACCCGGATGCGGCTGACCAGCATAGCTGCCCATATCGTCGGCATAAACCAACCGTCAAAGGTGTAGCCAGGACGGGTAGGGTTGAAGGGAGCCGTATACGTCGTCTCGGCGGCACCGTAGGCCTGATCCTTGATGGGACTTCCGCCCTCACCGGTATCAAAGGTCACGAGTGTCTTTGATGTATCAATCTTCCAAACAGCATAAACAGTCTTGTCGGACTCGGGCATCTTGGGCGTCGCCGCAAGTGCCACACCTGTCGGCTTGAGAGACGAAGCTGCAAATATCTTTCCATCGAAATCAGCATCGTTAGCGCTCGGTGCTACTTTTTCTTCAGACCAACCCAGGAAGAAATGGCCAGGACGAGTGGGGGCGAAAGAACCTGAAATGGGCAGCGAGAGAGAGGGTTCACTTATCGCCGTATTGTAAGCGACGTTCTCAATTTTGTTAGTACGACCCAGCGAACCGCCGTTAGCATCGAAGCGCAGGGTGTAGTTACCCACCTCCCACTGAGCCACGAGGTAATAGGTGTCGCGGGTAACTGTGCCGTCGTCGGTGGTCTCTTTCTTCGCAATCTGATTGGTAACCGTAGCCACGTTCGCGCTGTTCGCGATATAGCCGGCATCGTCGGCTTTAGTGGCATCGGCAGTGTTCAGCAGCTTCCAACCAGTAAGGTGTAGCCGGTACGGGAGGCAGAAATGTCCTGGTCGTCGATCTTCTTCAAGATAGAAGAACCGGATACCACCTGGAAGGGAGCCTTATCCTGGGCACCCGAGCTGGTTTGAATCTTGCCACCGTTACCCAAATAAACCAGGTTGGCATAGTCGCGCGAGTATGACGGACGGATGACAATGGTGTTGTCCTCACCAGGTTTGAGATCGGGGTTTTCATCCGGATTGGTGCCCGGCGTCACATCGATACCCTCGGGAGTCTTCCAACCGGAGAACCATTCGTTTTCAGGATCGTCCGGATCAGGAACCTCATCGTCGGGCGGCAGTACAATGACAGGGTTCTCACCGATAACGTAGTACTCCTTGATAAGGTTGCCATCGGGATCTTCTACTACCACGCGAGTGGGTTGGAATATGGCCGGCTTATCCTTTGCCTCCGCATCAGATGAGTCCTCGCTAGGCTTATAGCCAACATTGCCGCACTCGTCCATGGACCAAACATAGAGCTTGTCGGTACCGTTAAGCTCTATCTCAAAGGAAGTGCTGTGGGACGGCGCCGACAGGTGAATCCAGTCGTTGCTCGGATCGTCATCATTGTCGTTCGGCACAACTTTCGGATCTGTCGTAACGAAGTAGGCCGCCACGCCCGAGCCCTGATTGCCCTCCACAAAAGTAATGCCATCGTCAGCGATGCCGTTGCCCGTGTCGGTCAGCGTAATGGTGGCCACGTTCTCGCGTGTGTTCGCACCGGTGATGACCGGATACTGGATGTCATTGAAGGCAACGATGTAAGTCTGGAATGGTGTTGACTGGTGAAGCGCCTCAGCTGTCGGCGGATCCGTTGCATTAACTTCGTCGAACAAGTTGTCGCGCACCGTAAGCTCAAAGATATACCTGCCCTCTGCGCTTTGACCCGTAAACTCGAAATTGGGGATCTTTGTTGGATCGTCGTACCAGTTATTTGCCCAAGTGGGGTTTGCCTCGTTTCCGCTAGGATCAAGGACACGCATCTTCCAAGCAACGATCTTCCCCTCCTCGCCATTCACCTTGGAACTCGTGCCAGGAAGAGACTTATCGACAAAGTCGACGACCGCTTTTTTACCAGCTTCTGTCGGAGCGTTCTCCAAGTGCTGGAGGTGCACTGTCATAAGTTGCGTTCCGTCAGCCTTATGGGTGAGATAGAAGTTCGCCAAAGGCAAAGCACTAGTTACCGGACCGCGCTGGAACTTCGCTCCTTCAACGAAATTCTGGTAGATATACTGAGCCATCAAATCGACATGGCTATCACCAGAAGCGATGAAGCCATTGGCTGTACCCAAGCCTGATAGCACCCGCGCCCGTCGCTTCGTCGGCTGGTACCTGGTCTTTTAGAATAAAGCCGTCATCGATATTAGAAAGGTAGAACGTCTCGCTCTCGTTCATGCGGTTGATGCCGTTTTCGAAAGCCTTTTTGTTGGACTCGGCAACTTCTTGCCCCTGGCCCTTACCCGTGGGGTCGGGGATGCCAGGATCATTGTTCGAACCAACCAAATTGATGAAGTACTTTTGATCAGCAGCCTGATAGTACTGAACCGTGTTCAATGCATCAAAAGCGCTGGATTCGAACTTCATCTCCAAGTCGAGATACTTGAACACTGTCAGGGACGAGCAGCCGTGCTTCGTGTAGCCCACAATGGGGCCAAAGCCGTTGTAATTGGTCTTAGTGTAAGTTGGGACTAGGGGCACATTGGTAAAAATATTGGTAGGAGCAGTGCCGATGAGATTGTTGGACGAATCGTAGGTCTGGGATTGAACCGTGGTTTTGTCCTTTTGCAGATCGATAGAAATACGAATCTTTTTAGCTGCACCTAAATCGATAGTCCCAGAGGCAACCTGGCTTCCAGAGACAGATGTAGTAGACATTGCGTTAAAATTGCTCAGTTCGTAAATGTAGGCATCGGCGGTCTGCTTGATATCTTTGTTTGATCCCCGAGGAATGATATAGAACGCAAAGCCACGCAGAAGACCGCTCTCATCAATACCCGCATTCAGCAAGAAACCTGCGCCCTGCAGCGTATGCTTGTCGATAACCGTGGCATCTAGATCAAAGTTGACGGTACGGCGGACATCGCTCGTCGCCGGATAATACATGAAGTCCACCAAGGGCTTCGTGCCGTATCCAGCGAAGACCATATTAGCCTTGCCACCCTCATCGTAAGAATAGGTGTGCGTTATGAAATTGCGGCATGTACTGATCGTCCCACCTCCCGCGAAAATATCTGACATCGGAATAATGCCACCCGTTGTCTTGGTGTTGTCGGCAGCACGGTAAGGATGGGTTTTTGCTGCTCAGCCGTATAACCAAGTTGATTGTACTGAGCCTCATTGTAGTAGTGGTCGTACACTACCCAATTGCTCTGATCAGTGGTATCGATCTTGGTAGCCGTGTCCGTAATGCGGAAATCGGAGGGATCCATACCTTGAGCGATGAGCTTTTCCGTCAGCTCTGCCTTGAAATCAAGGAACGTACCTGGGTAATCGCTCGGCACCGCCACAGCGATGTCGACTTTCGGAGATGGGTTTACGCCCACATCGTAAGCGTGAGCCTGCTGCGTGTTCAGGAAAAGATTAGAGACCCCCCCCCATCCGATTACCAGGCAAATGCACAACAACCACGAGAGTGCATCGCTGGCAAGCTTTTTTGCTTTACTCATTGTCCTGCCCTCCTAAGAGACGTGGACTAGCGACCTCACTGAGCATCGAGCAACATTCCCTGTAAGCCCATTCGTACGTCTGCCTCAAGACAATGCTGTTGATACACGACTGACCGACTAATAATTCGCCTTTTATTTCAAAATGTCAACAGAATGGCTTATGAATGGCAACTTTTGATAGGGCATCGCGTCAATATGACAGGGTATCGACAGCCAAAAAAGCGGCTCAGGCGCCCAGTGCACGCAGGGGTATGACGGAGATTCCCTCTTCAGCTTGGTAAGCGTACTCGCCCGTGCCCGTCAGAACCGCCATGAACTCAGGGGCACGTTTTGCAAAATCCGAAGATTCCAGTTTGCATTTTCCGAAGATTTCACTTTGCAAAATCCGAAGATTGCAGTTTGCATTTTCCGAATTTTGACAGCGCCAGCGCCAGATGCCGTCAGGCTAACGCACGGAACATACTTGATCAATTGCATGCGCAGAAAACACCCGTCGGCACGCGACGGAAAAGCGGCGTGGCAAAAACAGGTGGTTTGGTTCCCAGCGAAGGAATTTGGGTGTGGCATTTTTGCGCCTCAGGCTGCGGTGTATTCCGTAGCTAACAAATGGCCACACTCGTTTCACCTGGGGTTTCCCGAATTTTCGAAAAGTCATTCCATCGCTTACACCGCAGCCCGAGACCGCTTTTGCCACGGGCCACATCGGCCCGCAGCCCGAGGCCGCTTTTCGCCAGAACCGCGCGCCCGCAGCCCGAGGGCCGCTTTTGCAAGGGCCGGGCCGTCCCGCAACCAGAGGACGCTCCTGTCGCTGTTAACGCAGCTGAGGCCAATCGAACAAAATTGTCACTGTGGCAATTAAGTAAAATGGTTGGTCGATGAGGTGTGTGCATAGGTTTTATGGCAAAATAAGCTGCTGTGCTACTGAACGCTGCACTGAAAGCGCAGCGCAACCACACAAGAAGAACGCAGCTTAAACACGCAAGAACAAGGAGAAGCACATGGGACTCCTCTCAAAATTCGAAGGCAAGATGGAAGACACCGTGGAAGGCGCCGCCGATCGCATGGGCGCAGCTCCCCTGTCTCCCGTGCAGATTGCCAAGAAGGCCGAGAAGCAGATGCGCCGCGAGAAGATGGTCGGCGCAGGCAAGCAGTACGCTCCCACGCTTTATACCGTGCTCGTCAACGCCGACGATGACCGCCGCCTTCTGGGCTACTACCCCACCCTGGCTGGCGAGACCGAAACCTACCTTTCCGCCAAAGCCGCCGAGCAGGGCCTCGTCATGGACGGCCAGCCCCTCGTGCGCTTCATCGTGGACGACGACCTGCGCCACGGCAAGTTCGACGTAATTGCTGAGATGGTAGCCTCCCCCCTTGTTGAGCAGCTGCGCCAGGAAGAGTACGCCCGCTACGGCATCCGTCC